>Ga0308171_1000718_pt1 | contig 59577 bp, 49 predicted proteins | sample PhyGR1_FD_202135 | JGI IMG/M metagenome (GOLD analysis project Ga0308171, IMG submission 202135) | Phyllosphere microbial communities from UC Gill Tract Community Farm, Albany, California, United States - DLSLSG.R1 | ecosystem: Host-associated > Plants > Phyllosphere > Unclassified | place: USA...
ATAGAAAGAGCTTATTCGTAAGCTCTTTTTTTATATTTTTATACCATGAATTCAGTAGACAGAAGTTACAAAAGCAACAAAGATTATTACCTCTTTTTCGGATTGATCATCCTGGTGTTCTTCCTTAGCATCAATACAGATTATGCCGAATATTCGCTGCATCAGAAGATCAATATTCCCGGTAACTTTTTCTACTACACTTTTGGGGTCGATGTTTTGGTGGTGATCAGTTGGATCTTGATCTTATTTTACAGAAAGATCGGCGTGATCCTTTTTCCCATTTTCGTAGCGGTGCATTTCGCTTTGCACAACTATTTCCTCAGCACCTTTTTATATTCTGACGTTACCGTTATATTCCTTTACATCGGACTTGGGTTACTTGCGATCATTCCGCGTTGGAATGTTTTGAGATAAAAATATGATATAAATTTGGGCAGCTATTTCCGTCTTCCGCTCCCAATCTTTTTGCCTTTGCTTTTCCAACCACAAAAAATGAGCTCCGTTCAAACCTAACGAAGTGGTTCATCGATTCAATTAAAAAATAGTAAATATGAGATAAGCCGGGCTGCAGACTTTCAGTGTTAAAGACGATTTGTCTTTTTATATATTATTTCTTGTGCAAATTAAAACGGCATTCTTTCCAGTGCCATTTGAAGTGCGACCGCTCCGGCAGCAGATGAGGTGATCAGAAGCCATTCTCGTGCGTTCAGTTTCGTGAGTTTCGTCAAGACAGTGAAGATGGTCAGGATAATTAATACCATAGCTATTTGACCCAATTCCAACCCAATATTGAAACCTAACAATGGAATCGTAATACTTTGTTCTTTCGCCAGCATCATTCGTGCCGTGTTCGCAAATCCCATCCCGTGGATCAGTCCGAAAAATAAGGCAAAATAATATTGATAAGGATGTTTCCCTTTGAAAAGGATATTGTCCAAAGATGTGATCACGATCGTACAAGGAATCAGAAATTCTATCCAATCGCTCTTCACTCGGATGATATCAAAACTCGATAAAGCCAAGGTGATGCAATGACCAATTGTAAAAGCCGTTACCAAGATCAACAATCTTTTAAAATCCTTGAAGCTGTAAGCCGCGATCAAAGCCAAAATAAATAGCTGATGGTCCAAAGCATCCAAAGAAATAATGTGATCCCAACCCAGCTGCAAATAAAATAGAAAATCCTTCATTGTTCAATTTCTGAAAACCGTACGAAAATAATGATTAATTTTGACTTCAATTCTTTTTAATGATGAAAAAGTCCTTTGCAGTCTTCATTCTTTGCTCTTTTGTCTTTTGCCTTGTCTCTTTCAAGGTTCATCCGTACCATGTGGGTTCGGTAGAGTTCAATTATAATTCGAGATCAAAGACTTTTGAGGTGACAGGGCGTTTTTTTATGGATGATCTGGAGAATGCCCTCAATAAAAAATATGGAAAGTCAATTCATTTTCTCGATCCGAAATACAAATCCGAGATCAATAAGGAATTAGAAAATTACAGCTCCGAATATCTTAAATTAAAAGCGGATAATCAATTCGTAAAAGTCAATTATGTTGGTTATGAGGAAGACCATGAAAGTGTCAATATCTATTTGGAATCTGAGACGCTCGCTGTTCCCAAAAAAGTAGAAACTGCAGTCAGCTTCCTTTACAACTTGTTCGATGATCAAATGAATATCATCCACATTGTCGTAAATGGCGAACGCAAAAGTGAGAAACTGAACTATCCTGACAGATACCTCTATCAGCAGTTTTAGTCTTGTATTGGAATCTTATCGTTAAGACTGGGTTGAAAAAAAAAGAAAAGCTCAAGATCACATGATCCGAAGCTTTGTGCTATCAGCTTTTTTACAACGATCTTTAGTTAATCACAAAAAAGATCGGCTGATTGTCATCCGTAATAAATTTAAAATCAAACCTACGGATGTAGGTCCTTTGTGTTTTCAGAATCTTGAAGCAAGATGCCTTTTTAAAAAATAAACTTTTTAGTAATAAATTACTGTTTTTCAATCAAAGACAAAGGTTGCTATTTACCATAATATCACCAAAAATACAACTACAACAAATATACTACATGTTGTTAAGTTACTGATAATTAGAGTGTTTAATTTATTTATAGGATAATTTAGAAGTTCATCATCCAATTATTAAGGTCAATATCGGAAGGGATTCCCAACTGTTTCCTAAGTCTGCTCTTTTTCATCTCTACACTTCGCACAGAGATATGACTGAAATGGGCAATTTCTTTGGTGGAAAAATTAAGTTTGAGCATGGCACAAAACTTCACCTGTCCACTTGTCATCTCGGGATAGGTAGTATTCAGCTTGTGATAGAATTCCGGATATACTTCTATAAAACGACTTAGAAATGATGAGTCGTTGGATTTTGCGAGTTCCAGCAGTTCTGCAAACGAATCATTCACTTTCAGTTCCATTAGATTGAGAACTTCTTTTTTATGTTGAAGATGGATCTTGGTTCTTTCTCTCTTTTTCTTTTCCCTCTGGTATCTTTTGAAATACTTGATCGTAAAATAAAATTTTAGAATCACGATCGCAGCAATGCCGATAATGATGAATGTCAAACTCTTGTACCACCTGACTTTTTCGCTCTTGATGATATTTTGGGAAATATGATCTGTCTCCGCTTTTTCTTTCCTTCTGATGATGTCGTAGAGCTCTTTTGACTTTTTGGCGTAGTAACTGTAGAGTTTGTCCTCTTCCAGCCTTTCGTAGATGGTCGCCAGGTCATCATAGATGTATTGCAGTCTGTAGATGTCTTGAGCTTTTTCGAAGATGGGAAGTGCCTGTTTGTAGTAATAGATAGAGCTGTCTGTCTTGTTCATCTCAAGATAGGTGTTCCCAATGCCATATAGCCCAAATGCTTGGTTGATAGAGTCATTTTCCGCTTTCGCCAATTCATAGGCCTTGCGGCTGTAATAGAGCGCTTCCTTATGTTTATCAAGGTCTATATAAGTATAGCCAACACTGGAATATTGGATGGCCAACCAGCCATTTCTTTTCTTTACATCTTTGATCTTTTCATAATAACCAACACTTTTCAGGTCATTGACGATGGTTTTTTCTGGTGACTGATATTGCAGATTCAGGATCTCTGACCTTCCCGCATAGATCTGTCCCATGGAACTGTAAAACTCGTCGTTATCTGTTACTTTTTTACAAAGCTCCTCAGCACTTTTGCTTGTTTCGGATGATCTTTCGAAAAAACCAAGATAAGAATAGGCAAGTGCTTTGGCAATCAGAGCTTGTACAGAATGGTAGTCGTCATTTTCTCCTTTCGCAAGGTCCAGAAGTTTATCAGCTGCCTCCAAAGCTTTCTGCTGTTCACCCAGTCCCAGATAGGAATTGATGATGACTTTCATCGCTTTAGCCATGCCTAGGTAATAGTCGGCTTTTTCGGAGATCTTGTACATGTCCAGCCCAATTTTCAAGGCTTTGTTTCTGTCGGCGAGTTGGAAAGTGCCAATGAGAATACTATCGATTTGTTTAGGCGAGTATTGTTGTGCTTTCGTTTGTAATATGCACGAAATTAATAGTAATGTTAGTATTAATCTTTTTGTAGGTCCCACAGCTTTGAAGTAGCGGCAAAAATATTAAAAATTCAAAGATAATTGTCTATTAATATCAAATATTTGTGCAACAAGAATATATTATAGCATATGTCTCTAAACGGATCTATAATTTTTTTCGAATTCAAATAGAATATCTGGGAAGAACTTGTCGAAGCATTTCTGGAGTTCATTTTTATTTTCCAGAAAAATATCGAAGACTTTGAGGTCTTTATCAAGATATTTGGCCTTGTGTAGGACGTTCTGCATACTGAATTGGATGCCTTGCTCTTCTCTGTAATTGGTGAGCCAATCGTCGTGTTCCATTCTCACCAGCATCTTTTTGTAATTTTCTGGAAGCCATCTTTCATTTTCCCAAAGGATCTTGTAGACTCTTTTGGCATGGAGTTTCAATTCCTTTTCGGTGTAGAGATGTGCCACATAATAATCGAAGGCTACATCTACAAATGCCCCAGAATAGAGCCTGACCAATGGACTGAATATCTTTTTCGCTTCCGAAACTGCAGGATGAGAATCTGTAAAAGTATCGATCGCACGGTGAAGCTTGATTCCTTCCTGAATATCCAATGGAAAGTTTTCCCGTTCATTATTTTTGATAAAGTCCGCGATCATATTGCCCACGAGTTGTCCGTTGGTAAAAGAAAGGATAGAGTGGGCGAGGTAGTTCAAGCTGAAGGTGATTTGGTCTTATAAATTTACAGAAATAATTTAGAATAATGATTCCACAAAATCCTCGATCTTGCTTATTTCTTCTACTTTGATCCCGTATTTTTTCTTGGGAAGTTTGTTCAGGTTGGAAATGAAGATCTTTTCATAGCCTAATTTTTCAGCTTCGGTGATCCTTTGTTCTACCTGGGCAACGGGACGGATCTCGCCACTGAGACCAATTTCCCCTGCAAAGCAAAAATGTTCCGAAATCGCAATGTCCTCGTTACTTGATAGGATCGAAGCTACAACCGCAAGATCCAAAGCTGGATCATCTGTTTTGATTCCGCCTGTGATATTAAGGAAAACATCTTTTGCGCCTAACTGAAAACCTGCGCGTTTTTCCAAAACTGCAAGTAACATATTCAATCTTTTGGAATCGAAACCTGTTGAGCTTCTCTGTGGTGTTCCATAAACAGCGGTGGAGACCAAAGCCTGAATTTCCAACAACATCGGACGATTGCCTTCCAAAGTGACTGCAACAGAGTTTCCAGATAATTCTTCAAATTTCTTGGTAATGAGAATCTCGGATGGATTTTTAATTTCTTTCAAACCGGTTGAGATCATTTCATAAATTCCAATTTCCGATGTAGAACCAAAACGGTTTTTGTTAGCCCTTAACAATCTGAAGAGGTGATTTCTGTCGCCATCAAAATTAAGAACCACATCTACCATATGCTCCAAAACTTTTGGTCCGGCGATTTGTCCGTCTTTGGTGATGTGACCTACGAGGAAAACAGGGATATTATTTTCTTTAGCAAATTTGATGATCTCATTGGAACATTCTCTGATCTGGGAAACGGTTCCCGGCGAACTTTCGATGAGTTGAGATTGTAAAGTCTGAATAGAATCGATAATGATAAAATCTGGTTCCAGTTTTTTGGCTTCGTGCAGAATCTTTTCAAGCGATGTTTCTGTAAAAAGGAAACAGTTCGGATTTTTAACTTCGGCTAGTCTGTCTGCTCTCATCTTGATCTGCGATGCACTTTCTTCACCCGAAACGTAAAGGATCTTTTTCTTCATTTTCAAGGCAAGTTGAAGAAGCAAAGTCGATTTTCCGATTCCAGGTTCTCCACCTATTAAGGTAACAGAACCCAAGACAATTCCGCCACCCAAAACGCGATTGAGTTCTTCCGAAGGAGTGATGATCCTTGGCTCTTCTACAGCTTCAACTTCGATGATGTTGATAATCGAGGATTTGGATCGCGTAGCCACAGATTTTGTCGTTTTTTCTACGATTTCCTCTACCAATGTGTTCCACTCGCCACAGGTTTTGCATTGCCCGTGCCATTGGGAATATTGAGCGCCACAATTCTGACAGAAATATAGAGTTTTGAGTTTTGCCATTCTGCGAAGTTCAAGAAAAATTTTGGAAAAGAAAAGATCAGAAAGAAGTTTTATTTTGAAATTTTATCACTTAATTTTCAAAAGCTTAATTTTGTACCCTGATACATCAAGAATGTTATCATCGAAAAAATTATAATATTAAATAATTAAAAATGGCATTAGACAAAAATCATGTAGTAACTCTAAAATATGTGCTACATACTAATGATGAAAATGGAGAAAAGCTGTTTGTAGAAGAAACTACTGCAGAAAACGCTTTAACGTTTCTATATGGCGTAGGAATGATGATCCCAAAATTCGAAGAAGAGATCAAAGATCTAACGATTGGTGACAAAGCATCTTTCGAGATCGCACCAGGCGAAGGTTATGGTGAAAGAGACCCTGAGGCAATTACTCAATTGCCTGTGGATATGTTCGAAGGTCAGGAATTGCCTCCAGTTGGAGCAGTTTTACCTCTTTCTGACAACAGCGGAAATAATTTCCAAGCGATGGTTTTGGAAGTGACTCCAGAAGCTGTTACCGTAGACTTGAACCATCCAATGGCTGGAAAAAGTTTATTTTTCGATGTTGAGATCCTCAATGCACGTCCTGCTACAGAGGAGGAATTGGCACATGGTCACGCTCACGGAGAAGACGGTCATTCTGGACATTAATATAATTTCTACTCGACAATATAAAAAGCACTCATGTATTTGGGTGCTTTTTTTTGTTTTTTTATTTAAAATTTTTAATTCACCAGCTTTATCGCAAACTCTTCAAAGGACTGTTTTGCACCTCCAATAAAGAATTTTAGAGCGTCTTCGTTATCGCCTTCTCTAATGATTTTCTTTAGCTTGTCAGAACTATCATAGTAGAATGTGTAGTTTTCTTCAAATGTTTCCGAGAGTTCCTCATTCATGTACATGTCTATTTCAAATGTCACTTTGATAGATGATGGATCGATTTGTTTTACATCTTTTACATTGTGGGTCATCGCACAGCCAGTTCCGCAACTGATGACGAAAGACTGATTTTTGACCTTCGAAAAGTCTCTTTTGGAAATATTACTTTTTATCTTTTTTGCGGAAACCAAAAACTCGGTGTAGTCTAGAAACTCTGGATCGCCCGCTGGTCTCATGCTGTCCATTTTCCATTTGATTTCCAACTTGTTTCCTTTAGTAAACTTCGGATCGTCTTTATTGAAAATCAAATGAATTGTATCATTGTTTTTTTTGACAACAAATAGATAATCGTCGGTATAATCCATGAAATCTAAAAAATTCACGGTATCGGTATAGATCTTCCCAAGTTCAATAGTTTCGTTGGGTCTCAACAGGCTTTTGAATTTTGTGGAATCTTTTTTTACATCAATCTTTTTCTGAGTTGAATTTTCTTTCGACAGATCTTCCGCTTTCTTTTCACAAGCTTGAAAAATCAAGAGAAACAAAATCAATGTTAGAAAGGAAATGAATTGTTTTTTCATAATTGTTGATCTGTTCTAATTATTACGAAGCTTGATCTTTTTTCTAATCCACCACATGAGCAACCAATAGATCAGTAAAAGAATAGGGTAGGTTAAAACAATAAAAAATACGTAACCGTGTTTTGTATATTCTTTTCCAAGACTAAGGTCGATCAGGTCATAAGACAAGAAGTAGATCACATAAAAAAGGATCGGGACCAAAACAATTCCCAATACTAAAATAGATGTTTTCGGATTTCTTTTTAATAGTTTCCAATGAACAAAAAACATAGCGATCAAGGCGATCAGTGCAATTCCCATTGGGTCGAGAAACATCAAGATCTTTGAAAATAGTGAGGTTTTCTCTGAAATTACGATTTTGATGTTTTCGTGATTCCCTGGTTTTATATTCCATCTCGCCACATTTTTTTCTAGTTTGAAGTTGCCAAGATTGGATTTTGTGATCTCTGCATCATCATCAATTGTCAGGTTAACTTCTATTGGTCCGAAAAATTTCCAAAACTTCGATGGATAAAGAGAATATTCCAACTCGTAGTTTCTGATAAAGCCGAAAGTGTTATATTGCAGGAGCGCGTCATAGTTGACTTCGATCACATTGTCGCCTTTTTCCAGATTTGCTGAGAAGTAGATCAGGTCTTCTTGATTCACAAACAATTCCTCGTCCTCAGCATATCTTAAGAACATGCCATTGTTTTTCTTATTGATGAAAGAATAATTGTTTTTCTCAAAATCTAATTTTTGAATCGATGCAGGACGGCCGTTCACTTTGATCTCTTTTTCATCGTTGAGATTGAGTGCCAAAAACAACAATGGAAGTGTCTGTTTTTCATCGGAATGGATAATGTATTTGATCTTGTATTCAGCAAAGTAAAACTTGTCCACAGGTTCTTTGACCAATCTGATATTGATGATCTCACTTTTAACAATTGTATTTTTCGAGCCAAATAATACAGAATGTTGCGAACCATCAACCCACGGTTTTGCCATGTTTCCAAAAACCAAAAGCGGGAAGAGATAAATTAAAAAACTAAAGTATAATTTATTGGTCAAATTCATAGTTGTCTGGTTTTTATTTAGTTTTTGTTAAAAATACATAAAGAAATCTCAATATCACAAACAAAAAAAGCTCCCAAATTTGAGAGCTTTCATAAGGATGATTTTTTAATTATTTTTTGATAAACTTCTGAGTTGTTTTCACTCCGTTTTTGTCTGTTAATTCTATGATGTAATTGCCTGAAGCTAAATTCTGAGCATTTATCTTTTTCTCAGAGGATTTTCCTTTTAAGGCGATTTGTCCTGCTGTGTTATAAATCAGATAATTCAGTTCTCCTCCATCCTTAGACTGGATATTGATGATGTCTTTCACCGGATTCGGGTATAGGATAGTCGCGTTATCTTTAGTGAGGTCAGAAACTGCCAAGAATTTTTTCCCGATCAGTGTGTAATCCTCGACCTGGCCATAGCTGAAGTTTTCGCAAGCTGTTGGGGTAGCATTGTATTTCATAGAAACTCTCATAACAAGAGGTGTGTCATAAGCAATTCCGGTTGGAACAACGATGTTACCGATAACTGGTGTGGTTTTGGTCGACGCTTGAGTAAATGCTTTTTCATTGGCGTCGTCAAAGTCACCGTCGGCATTCCAGTCGATGAATACGGTGTATCCTTCGTTGTAAACAGTGCCTGTCCATACTGGCGTGATGCTGATCTGGTAAGTTTTAGATTCTGTAACTTCTGTTGATAGATTTGTGAAATCTTCATAACCTACGGATCCAGTACTCGTATTGTCTATCGTTCCAAAAACTACACGTTTTATTTTTTCGTCGTTCGTACTATTTCCTGCGGAATTACAATATTCTACTTGATTTGTTGTGGTAACGGTTGCCACATTGCTTACTGCTGAGATATTGTCGTAAACATCTTTTGCCTTAACAGTGAAATTATAAGTAGTCAATTTGGACAATCCTGTCGCTTTATAAGTCAGCGTGCTGGTTCTGGCTATCTCCGTACCATCTTTGTAGATGATGTAACCATCTATATCTTCATTGTCTGTAGAGGCGTTCCAGGTCAGATTGGTACTTGTACCTTTGGTATTGCTGGCAACTAGATTTGTAGGAACGGTTGGCGGTGTTGTATCTGGGATTTCCAAATATTTGACACCAATTCCAACAGCATAGAAAGCATCTTGCGTTGCAATGGCCTCAGGTGTTTTTTCTCCAAATAACTCTTTCGCAACTTGAATTCCAAAATCTCTCGCATTTTTGTAAGTAGAGTTGGCGGTAAGATAGGTGGACTCCAATTTGTAGACTATTTTTTCGGCCTTGTCCCAACCGATACCTGTCACGTTATAGGATTTTCCAAGGTCGTTTGTCCCTGTTTTTCCCATTACCAAAATATAGAACCAGTGATTAAGTACACCACTATTGGTATGTACACCACAGTAATCATTTCCGAAGCTTCCTCCAATAGGTGTTGCACAGCCTTCTTCCACAGTCGCCGGTTTCCAATTGGTCCCACGGTAAGTGTCTGGTTGTGGTGATAAAGCAACTTTTGGATTGCTCATCGATCGAAGATGCCCTGGCGAAGCGATGGTAATATCTTCTCCAATCAAGAAATTCTGTTTTTCAGGCGCGTATTTATGTTCTACCACGGCGCCCCAAATGTCAGAAAAACCTTCGTTCATTGCTCCGGACTCTCTTTGGTAGGCAAGATCTGCGGTGTATTCGCAAACTGCGTGTCCCAATTCATGGGCAGTAACATCAAAAGCAGTCAATGGTCGAAAGGTAGATGCACCATCACCGTAGATCATCTCTGTTCCAGACCAGCCTGCATTTTCATAACTATTACCATAATGCACATAGCTCTTCAAAACAGCACCGGCATTGTCGTAACTGTTCCTATTAAAAGTGGTCTTGAAATAATCGTAGGTCTTCGCAACGCCCCAATGTGCATCTAGTGCGGCATTATCGTATGTGGTATTATTGTGTTCCGCTGCCGTCCAGTTGTTGTCTGTATCTTTGAAATCTACTGCTGAACTTATGGACGTGGATTTTTTCAGGTTATATGTTTTTACACCATTGCCTCTTGTAGCGTCCTGTAAAACATAATTGTCTGCCAGTAATGTCGTTTCTATTTGTTGCGCACCACTGTATCTTGTATCTGCATTTCCGGTTTCTAGGATCAAAGGATTTTTGTAATTAGATCTGATGGCGATCGGAGTTTCCTCTTTTGTGCTAGTCGCTATAAGGTCTTGACTCTGATGTTTTAGCACAGCATTGGCGAAGATGATCTTGCCATCTATAGCATCCACGTAGATGATAGCTCTGCTGATAGGCTGTGCGGCATAGATGTCGAACTTGTAGGCAAGGAAAAGTTTGGTTTCTCCTGCATTGGTCTGTACAGGAAGAAATACCAATTCGCCTTCTGGTCTTTTGTATTTATTTTCTGCCACATATGCAGCGTCTTCCCACATATATTTTTTCGCATTCACGCTGGTCAGTGCTTTTTGAAAAGCGTCGGAAGCACTCAGTTGTGGATTTGTTCTCGCATTTTCTGTTGAGAAGACCTCGCCATTCATGCTTGTAAGTTTTCCTTCTTTGTAATGTAAATTATAACCTCCAAATTCTACAGGGATGTTGTTGAAGTACATCTGGTATTTTTCATCGGAGAATTTGCCGTCTGCCAAGTTTTGCTTTAATCTCAATTCGACTTTCGGTGCTAGTTTTAATACATCGGTAAAGAGAGAATTGGCAGATGATGAGGTCAGATTGGTATTTTGGTTAAAGGTGATGAGGCTTAGGTTGCCATTGTCGTCCTTTATTTTTTTATTGATATAACTTTGGGCAACGAGGTCATTGGTGGTGCCTAACAATAAACCAAGAATTCCAATACAAAGTAGTTGTTTTTTCATATACTAAATATTAATTTATTTGCTAAAGTAGTAATTATTTGAATTATATTAAATTTTAACAGTATTAAATTGGTAATGTTTTAAATAATATATTTAAAAACAAACAATCCAGCATTTGTGCTGGATTATTTTCGTTTTATTTTTTAAGTGGAATGTTCTTCAGGATTGCCTGACTGTATTTCCAGAATTTCTGGACAGAGGCGATATTCGCTCTTTCATCCGGCGAGTGAGCGCCTTTGATGGTTGGTCCGAAGGACACCATTTCCATTTTTGGATAGTTGGCTCCGATGATGCCACATTCCAAACCGGCGTGACAGGCAACAACCATTGGTTTTTCTCCGAAGTTGTTTTCATAAAGATCTGTCATTACCTGGATAATCTCTGCATCTGGTTTCGGTTTCCAACCTGGATAGGAACCACCAAATTCAGTTTTCAGACCATTACTTTCAAAGGCTGATTTTAGTTGATTGGCAACTTCCCATTTTGTGGATTCTACAGATGATCTGGTAAGGTTAAGGATTTTGATTTCTCCATTTTTCAGTTCTACTCTTGCAACGTTATTGGATGCTTCTACCAAACCTTCCACATCCGGACTCATTCGGAAAACGCCATTGTGTGCAGCGTTGATAGCAAAAATGATCTTCTTGGAATCTTCAACTGAAAGTGCTTTTTCTGATAAATCTGTTTTTTCGATATTGATGATTAGATCTTTTTCCAACGAAGCAAATTCCTCCAAGATCTCAGATCTCAACTGTTCTGCATTCTTCAAAAATTCAGAAGGATTTTCTACTGAAAAAGTAGCAGTTGCTTCTCTCGGAATGGCATTTCTCAAACTTCCACCGTCGATAGAGATCAATTGAATTTGATCTTCCAATCCGGAAAATAAAAGTCTTCCCAATAATTTATTAGAATTACCAAGTCCTTTTATGATGTCCATCCCAGAGTGTCCACCTTGCAAACCTTTGATCTCGATCTTGAACGTTTCGCCTTTGGGATCATTCAAATCAAATTTAGCAGAAGCTGTCACATCTACACCGCCAGCACAACCGATATCGATCTCGTCATCTTCTTCGGTGTCAAGATTAAGAAGTATTTCGCCTTTCAATTGTCCAGGTTTCAATGCTAGAGCGCCAGTCATTCCCGTTTCTTCATCGATGGTGAAAAGTGCTTCCAATTCTGGATGTGCGATGTCATTGCTTTCAAGGATCGACATGATTGTAGCTACACCCAAACCGTTGTCCGCACCAAGTGTTGTTCCTTTTGCTTTTACCCAATCGCCATCCACAAACATTTGGATACCTTGCGTTTCAAAATCAAAATCGACGTCGTTGTTTTTTTGGCAAACCATATCCAAGTGAGATTGCATCACGATTGGCTGTCTGTTTTCCATTCCAGCCGTTGCAGGTTTTGTGATGATGACATTTCCAGTTTCATCAACAGTGGTAGGTAATCCCAGTTTTTCACCGAATTCCTTTATGAATTTTATGACTTTTTCTTCTTTTTTTGAAGGTCTTGGAACAGAATTAAGTGCTGCGAAGTTCTTCCAGATCACTTTTGGTTCCAGTTGAGAATATTCCATTTTTTTTGAAATTTTTTGATGAGCCAAGTTACTGAAAGAAGAAATAATAGAAAAGAAAAAAGACTGCCAATTGACAGTCTTATCATATTATTGAATAATTAATTTTTGAGAATAATTTTCCGAGGGTACTTTCAAGAGATAAACCCCTGCTGGTAAGTTTCTCACTGAAATCTGCGAGTTTTGATATAAATCTCTTTTAATTAATTTTCCTTGCATATCGTAGATTTCCAGCTCTGAATTATTTTTAATATTTTCTATTGAGATGAAGTCTTTTGCTGGGTTTGGATAAATCTGGATTTTTTTGTTTTGAATTTCATTTGTGGAAAGAGCACAACTTGGGTTGTATGTGTCTCCCGAGATTGTCCAGTCTTTTGTATTGATGAGATAATTTCTAGCAGTTATACCTGCTTGTGATGAATATGTAATATTAGTATTATCTGTAAATTGTAAATTGCTTGGAGTTTCAGGATTATTTGCCCAGCCTATTAATGTTTTGTCGTAGTTCTCACAAGATAGCTTGGTATTTTTAAACATTTTATCTATTGAACTTACATTTTTCAAATTCCAATTTCCTAAGTTTTGATTAAAGGATATTGCCTCATGAAACATCAATTGCATATTTGTCACCTTTGAAGTATTCCAATTTCCAATGCTTTGATTGAAAGATTTGTTGTTGCGAAACATGTAGCTCATATCAGAAACATTGGAAACGTCCCAACTACTAATGTCCTGATTGAAATTATCTGCATAACCAAACATATCTTGCATATTTTTAACTTCAGAAGTATTCCAATTTCCGATGTCTTGATTGAAATTTTTTGCCTCATAAAACAAACCATTCATTTGCGAAACCTTGGATGTATCCCAATTTCCAATATTTCGATTAAAATTGGTGGCATAACTAAACATAGTGACCATGTCATTAACATTGGAAGTATTCCATCTTCCAATATCTTGGTTGAAATTAGTTGCTTCGGAAAACATTCCGAACATTGCTGTTACTTTTGATGTATCCCAATTTCCAATATCTTGATTGAAGTTGTAAGCTCTTACAAAAACACTCGACATATCTGTTATGTTAGAAGTATTCCATAACGAAAACGATGAATTACCTTTGAGATTTGTACATTCATAAAACATTCCATTTAAACTTGTTGCTAATGATAAATCAGGAACATCGGTCGCTGTAATTTCTAGATTTTCACAACCATAAAATGCGCTTGACATAGTTGTCCACTTCTTATTGCCCCATTGTTTTACTTCTAGCAATTTTTTGTTGTCGCCGTAGTGACTTTCTATCTTTGAGAAGTTGCCGTTTCCGTCGGTTACTTTAAGTATATATTCAGAATTAGCCGACAATCCGGAACCAAAATCGATGAGTAATGGAGCAAAGTAATTAGTAGTTACATTGGTTAATAGCCCATTATGTGAACTATTTCCAACCTCTTCCCAATAAATGGTGTAATTATTTCCATTCCCTGAAAAGTAAATTTGATTATTTGTACTTGCCGGATAGTTTGTTCCATTGTATGGAAAATTATTGGGATTGCTAGGTTTCCATAAGGTGATATATTCGTTTTGTGCAGATGCGAAAATGCATAACAAAATAAATAAGAGAATAAATTTAATTTTCATTTAATTAATTTATTGAATGTTGTAAGATAAAAAACGCTCCAGAAAAATCTGAAGCGTCTTGAAGTATTTTTTCGTCATCCATCTTCCGACTTCTGACTTCCAGCATTTAGTATCTGTAATATTCCGGTTTGAAAGGTCCTTTCACATCAACGCCGATGTAATCTGCTTGTTCTGGTGTAAGAGTTTCCAATTCTACGCTTAATTTCTTAAGGTGCAATTCTGCTACTTTTTCGTCAAGGTGTTTTGGTAACATATAAACTTCGTTTCCGTAAGCGGCAGAGTTTGTCCAAAGTTCGATTTGAGCCAAAGTCTGGTTGGAGAATGAGTTAGACATTACAAAACTTGGGTGACCTGTTGCGCAACCAAGGTTTACCAATCTACCTTCTGCAAGGATGATCACTTCTTTACCTTCAATCGTGTAGATGTCAACTTGAGGTTTAACTTCAGATTTTGTGTGACCGTAGTTTTCGTTTAACCAAGCCATATCGATCTCGTTGTCGAAGTGACCGATGTTACAAACTACCGCTTTATCTTTCATTTTAAGGAAATGGTTTCCTCTTACGATGTTGTAATTTCCAGTCGTCGTGATGATGATGTCTGCGTTGTCAACAACAGTGTCAAGTCTCTTAACTTCATATCCGTCCATTGCAGCTTGAAGTGCACAGATCGGGTCTATCTCAGTTACAGTTACGATAGAACCAGCTCCTCTGAAAGATGCAGCAGTTCCTTTTCCTACGTCTCCGTATCCGCAAACTACAACTCTTTTTCCAGCTAGCATAAGGTCTGTCGCTCTTCTTACAGCATCTACTGCAGATTCTTTACAACCGTATTTGTTATCGAATTTAGACTTGGTAACAGAATCATTTACGTTGATTGCAGGCATTACCAAAGTTCCGTTTTTCATTCTTTCGTACAATCTGTGAACACCAGTTGTGGTTTCTTCAGAAAGTCCTTTGATGTCTTTTGTGAATTCTGGGTATCTGTCAAAAACCATGTTGGTCAAATCTCCACCATCGTCAAGAATCATATTCAATGGCTTTCTGTCTTCACCAAAGAATAACGTCTGCTCGATACACCAGTCAAAATCTTCTTCGTTAAGACCTTTCCAGGCGTAAACCGGGATTCCAGCAGCAGCAATCGCCGCAGCAGCGTGGTCCTGAGTAGAGAAGATGTTACAAGAAGACCAAGTCACTTCAGCACCAAGTGCTACCAAAGTCTCGATCAAAACTGCAGTCTGTATCGTCATGTGAAGACATCCTGCGATTCTTGCTCCTTTAAGTGGTTGAGATGGTCCGAATTCTTCACGGATAGACATCAAACCTGGCATCTCAGCTTCCGCCAAAGTGATCTCTTTTCTTCCCCATTCTGCTAAGGAGATGTCCTTAACTTTATAAGGAACGTATTGTGTTGTTGTACTCATATTTATAATGAAATAAATTTAAAAATCAGTTTTGAAACTAAAGTGCAAAATTACAATATATAATTAAGATATAAAAATACGAGGCTGCTATCCATTGTATGAAATTAGACATTCTTTTAATTTATTTATTTTAATTCTAAATAACTACTTTTGCAGAGTGGTCAGAACCGATAAACATTGATCTTCTCTTTTATGGTCAATTATCATTAACATCAAAATTAATATCTATTTAAAAATAAATTTACATTATGAGTGAAAGTACACCTACGCAAGACGCACAAAGACAGGCAAAACCTGTTGCTCCAAAAGTAAAAGAACTGATCGAAAGAACTCAGAGCTTGATATTGGCAACAGTAGATGCAGAAGGAACACCCAATTCCAGTTATGCGCCGTTTGTAGAGATCGACAACACATTCTATATCTTGGTTTCCTTTATGGCAAAACATACAAAGAATCTGGCTGATGGCAGAAAGGTTTCCGCTATGTTCATCGAGGATGAGTCTGCTACAAAACAGGTCTATGCAAGAGAAAGACTGACGCTGGAGGTTTCCACTTCTCAGATAGCAAGAGACTCTGATGATTGGAATGATTTGGTTGGAAAACTCAAAGAAAGACACGGGAAGATCGTGGATGTTCTAAATGAAATGACAGATTTCATCCTAGTTGCGCTTCATCCTGTGAAAGGTGCTTATGTGAACGGTTTCGGAAGTGCGTATTTTGTAGATGCCAATCTGGAGATCATGGAACACAGAAACGACCAAAATCACCAGACAAAGTAAATATTGAAAGGTTTGGTTTTTACTAAGCCTTTTTCTTTGGTTCTGTTTTTCATTAATGAATTTAATTACGCTTTAATTTGACCAAACATTTAGAATCCATACTTTTGCACCGAATTTTAAATGAGGTTTGCAGATGAAAAATACGGTAATTTTTGATATGGATGGCGTGATCGTGGATACAGAACCACTTCACAAAAAAGCCTACTACCAACATTTCGGAGAATTGAACATAGATGTTGATGCAGAATTGTTCTCGAAATTCACGGGCAAATCTACGCGCAATGTCTACCAAATGGTCAAAGATATCTTCGGAATCGAAACTGAGACTGAAGAATTGATCCAAAGAAAAAGAACCATTTTCTATGACCTTTTCGATACAGATCCAGCTTTGACTTTACTAGATGGTGTGGAAGTTTTGATCAATAATCTATATTCTGAAAATTTCCAACTGATCTTAGCGTCTTCTGCAGCAAAAACTACGATTGACAGGGTTTTCAAACGTTTCAATCTGTTTCCATTTTTCTCACATCTTGTGAGTGGCGAAGATTTCCCGGAGTCAAAACCGCATCCGGCCATTTTCATAGAAGCACAAAGACTTTCTGGAAATGACAAATCCAATTGTATTGTCATAGAAGATAGTACAAACGGGATTTTAGCGGCCAATGGTGCAGAAATATTTTGCGTTGGTTACAAAAGTGCCAACAGCAAAAACCAGAATTATGATTCGGCTAATCTCGTGATCCACCATTTTGATGAGCTGGATATTGAGAAGTTGAAGGTGCTCTAAGAAATTCGTTTTTTGTTAGAAGATTCCACCCATTCATCTTTGCCGCAAACTCTGCATTGGCTTTTTTCGTGTGTTTGAAATTCCTGAGTATAACCACAAAAAGTGCAAGAGTAATGTGAATTTCTAGCAAAAGTTTTAATTCCTTTGTCCAAAGAATTGGGCATGATCGGCAAGCCGTATTTGACGTCTTTATCCTCAAAATAGAACACGCTGATCTCTCCGGAAATTTCCTCAATGGCTTTTTCTATTTGACCAAGATGAGAAACACCTTTTAGCCTTAGTTCAGAGAAAAATTCATCCTCACCAAGAGCTTCCTTTTTGAAGTCTTTGATACAAAAAATACCTTGGTCAATCAGGCAAATTGGTTTTCCTTCAACCAGTTTTTCGAACTTTTTACTTTTGCTAATAACATAAGTAATTATGCTATAAAGACTTATGATCATTGTAAATACCACCAAAGCGGGCATGATTCCAACATCCTTGTAAAACATCGGATCTCCAGCTGCTGAACCTAATCCAATAATTACTACCAATTCAAAAACGGATAACTGCTTGACGCCTCGTTTCCCCAAAAGCCGAAGTCCAAAAATAATAATGAAGAACATAATGCTCGTTCTCAAAATGGTCTCCAAAAGGAAACTCCATTCTTCGGAACCGAGCAGAATTTGTTTGAGGTCGAATGTATCGCTGGTGAGGAACATAGTTTTTTTTGAAGCTATGTCAAAAAATACGCCAGAGGGAAATTAATATTTGATAGTATCATTTGATACTAAAAACTATTTGGTTAATTCCCGAAAAACGCCATAGAACTCCCGATCCAAATCGCATCTTTCTTGTTAAAATCAACATTCACCATTGCCGCTTTCGTCATTCTTACAAGATTGACAAGGAGTTCAGGATCTTCTTTTTTCGGGTCCCAACCAAAAAGCAAACGGATCTCCGCTTTGGAAAATTCACTGTTGATGTCTTCGAAAAGTGGCGCGTAAGTCACTTTTCTTTGGAGGATGTAATTTTCTTTGTCCTCAATATGATCAATGATTTCTTGAGTTGGATTCAGATTGACGCCACTTCCTGCGAACGAGAAAAGCGGTTTCAAGACAAATTTTTCAAGCGTTTCATTTTCAGGAAAATCAGATAGGAAATAACTTTTCGGGACGAATACATGTTTCAACCTGGGAAGAATATATTTTGAAACTTTGAAGAACCAATTTGGATGCGTGACCCATTCAATATCCACATCTTCACGGAAATCAAATTCTGTTTCCAAGCCTTCAATTTTATCCAATTCATCAAAGATCACTCGATTGTAAATACGATTGATTGGAATTAATTTTCCATTTTGCTCGTAGAATAATTTTTTGCCTTCTTTTTTAACCTTCGTCAGACAAACCGTTTTGATTCCCAACAATTGCTCTGTCAATACAAAATCAACGGCCGTTTTTTGTTTTTCAGGATAGATTTCCAGCAAAATTACATTTTCAGGATTCTCGTCTCCCAAAATCACAGCTTTCAATTTTTCAACAAATTCTTCCTGTGAAAGCGACTTTTTCAAATCATTAAGGAAAGGATAAACTTCTGTGATCACTTCCTCAAACAACCTTTGAAATCCAAACAAACTTGGGAAAGCTTGCAACTCTATCAATTGCGGAATGATCTCTCCATTTTCATCTTGACAAATTCCAAAATCAATCGCCAGGAAATGTGGTTTTTTAGTATCATTCGGAACGTTACAATTTGCAGGAATCGCTTTGCTCAATTCTTCATCGGACATATTTTTGATCTGCGAAATGATGGACTTCGAAGCGTCATCCAGCTTGTTCCAAAAATCATTGGTAAGAAAAATGGGACTTTCAGAAAGACGAAACGCGGCTTCCTGACCGCATTTCTCTATGATCAGCTCATTTGTTTTCTGATATTTTTCCTGAGAAAATTCTTTGTTAAATTGAGTTCTGTATTTTGGGATCATAGTTTGAAGTATATTTTTAAATTATCGCAAAGGCTGAAAAATTTTATTTAGTATAATGTTGAAAGTCGCAAATTTTCGGAGCTTCGGTTCGCGACTTTCTACAATATTATTTGAAAAAAAACATTTGCTACTTTGCGTTAAAATCTAACTGTAAGCTAAATTCTTGGTGATCTGCTCAGAAGCGAATTTTAAAAATCTGGGAACGATCTGCGCTTGTGTCAAAACGATTTTGTCGTCGTCATTCATTCTGTCGATGGTTTCCAGATATTTTTCCATGCCGAAGGTTTCAATCATCGCCGTTTTATTTTTTGCGTCTTCAAGATTCTTCACAAATCCAGTTGGGTCTGCTTCCGGATGAAACTGCGTTCCGAAGATCTCATCTGAAAAACGAACGGCCATCAATGCTCTTTCCAGGTGAACAGTTGGACGGTATTTTTCCAAAGCCACTACTTTCATTCCTAATTCGTCAATTTTTTCCTGATTTGGTTCAATGCATTGGTATCCTCTTGAATCTACTGCATAGAATGGGTCAGGAAGATTTTTGAACAAGAATTCTTTCTCGCCATCTTCAGATTTGTGGATTGGCATCACGCCGAAAGAATAGGATTTTCTTTTGCAAACATTCGCAATTCCAAAATGGATCACTGCCAATTGGAAAGAATGACAAATTAGAAACGCGTATTTTTTCTGTTCACTTTTCTTGTTGTGATTCCAAATTTGGTCTAAGAAATCAGCATATTTATTTTCCCATTCATAGCCTTCGCGGTGTGGATTTCCCGGGCCTCCAGAAGATAAAAATATATCAAAATCACCAATATTTGGCATCTCGTCTTTATACCGAACGTCGAAAATCTCTACCGAAACATTATCATCGGACTGTTTCTGAAAAGCTTGAGATAATTCTTTAATATTGCGCATCCCTTGATTCGGATGGTTGTTATTCATATCCAAAAGCGCAATTCTTACATCATTTTTATTCATATTCATAAATTTTCTACAAAATTAAGAATTTTAAATTTGAGGTAATTTTAACTGAAAATCGAAATCATTAGTTTTCAATTAGATCAATCCTTTCTCGGTCTCATAAATCATATAATCCACTACTTTTTTCAAGTCGCCACCACTCTCGTTGAAGACTTTCAATTGACGGTCTGCGCCTGTTCCCATCTTGCAGATCTCTCTTGCATATTCCACTTCTTTTCTGCAACCTAGATCATCCACAACATCATCAATGAAAAGTAATAATTCTTCCAAAAGGTCACGATATGGAACGCTTGCTTCTTTCCCGAAGTCGATCAGATGTGCATCGATTCCGTCTTTTGAGGCGCGCCATTTATTTTCGGTCAATAACAGTCTTCTGTAACTTCTGTAACTCGTATTTTGCTGATGCATTTTGTAAATTTTCGCTACTAGAGCTTGCATTATTGCGGCAAGACAAACAGTTTCGTCGATCGTCATCGGCATATCACAGATTCTAAATTCGATGGTTGGATAGAAGGGGTGAACACGCAAATCCCACCAGATCTTTTTGGCGTTGTCAATCGTTCCGGTTTTTACCATCAAGTTGACGTAAGCATCAAATTCTGCAACGCTTCCAAAATAACTTGGCAATCCGGTTCTTGGAAACTTGGCGAAAACTTCCTGTCTGTAAGATTTGAAACCGGTCAATCTGCCAACCCAAAACGGCGAATTGGTAGACAAGGCGTAAACGTGAGGCAAGAAATAACGCATCACATTTTGAATTCTGATGCCTTCCTCACGATCCGGAATCCCAATATGAACGTGCAATCCGAAAATTAAGTTTGAACGCGCTACGTCGCCCATATCACTCACGATTTTGTCGTAACGTGCATCTTTTGTGATGACGTTATCTTTCCAGTGAGAAAAAGGATGCGTTCCGCCACCGGAAACCCGCAAACCTTGGTCGTGAGCAGTTTTCACAAGATGTCTTCGGAGGTCGGTGAGTTCCTGGCGCGCTTGCTGGATATTTTCGCAGATTCCTGTTTCCATTTCGACAACAGATTCGTGCATCTCGTGTTTTAAGTTTTCACTTAGAACAGCTTTTCCGCCTTCGATTATTTTTGAAACGTGCGAGACCAGATCCCGCGTTTCGGCGTCTATGATTTGATATTCTTCTTCTACACCTATCGTAAATCTGTGCATATTATTTGTGTTTGTTAGTTAAAGTTAGTTAGTAGTTACTTTATTAATGATACAATTTGGGCAGCTTAATCCGCCTTCCGCTCCCAATCTTTTTTGCACAAGATTTCATTCTAAATAGAATTCGAGTACAAGCAAAAAAGGATTTCCGCTCAAACCTAACGAAGTGGTTCATCGATTCAGATAAAAAAAATAAATAAATATGAGATAAGTCGGGCTGCAATTAATTCGGTATTTCAAATTGTATCATTAAAATATTAGTTAGTTAAGTTTTAAAGTTTATTGGTCACAAATTTCCCCCAGTTGATATTCACTTTTCCTGGTTTGTAATCTTTTGCTTTTTCGATGGCCAATTTTGCAGAATGTTCTACAATCCAAGCAAAGTTTTCTTCTCCAACAGAATTTTTGTCGGCATCTGGCGCCGGATTACAGAAGTCAATGGCATAAGGAATACCGTCTCTCACAGCAAATTCCACTGTGTTGAAATCGTAGCCCAAAGCTTCATTCATTTTCAAAGTGTAATCTGTGATGGTTTTTAATAATGCTTCAAGTTCTTTACCTTCGGTTTGATGCGTTGTTGCATATCGTAAATGGTGCGGATTTCTCGGTTCATAAGGCATAATGTGAACGTATTTTCTGCCCAAACAATAAACGCGGTAATAATCCTCGAAAATAATTTCTTCCTGCACCATCATTACCAATTGCTCTGTCTCAGCGTGTTTTGCCCACATATCTTCCGGACTTTCCACACGATAAACATTTCTCCAGCCGCCACCGTCGTGCGGTTTCATATAAGCCGGAAATCCTACATAATCGAAAATATATTCCCAATCGTGTGGAAATTTGAGGTTTCTGAATGAAGTTTCTGACGTATTTGTTGGTCTTTCATAAGAAGGAAGCAACACGGTTTTCGGCAAAGGAATTCCGATTTTCAGCATCAAGGCATTGTTGAAGAATTTCTCATCTGCACTCCACCAAAATGGATTGTTGATAACATAAGTTCCGCTGACCGCCGCATTTTTAAGGTAAGCTCTGTAGAACGGAACGTCTTGCGAAATTCTGTCGATGATCACAGCATAACCGTAATCTGCGCCTTGTTCCAGTTTATCGATTTGAACAGGTTCTGCAATATATTCGCCTTTCCCAAGCTCATTGACTTTATCGATGAATGCCCACGGAAAAGTATCTTCCATTCCGAATAAAATTCCAATTTTTTTTACCATAATTTATGATTTGTTTATTTGTTAATTTGTTGAATCGTTTATTTTATATTTCACAGTTTAGCGATTTTACAATTTTATGATTAATGAGTTTTCAATAATTTTTATCCGAAAAATCGTCCAATGAATTTAGGGAAAACCATTCTCCAAAGTACCCAATCGTGGTCTATCCATTTCTGTTCATCATACCAATGGTTGATGCCTTTTGAAGTGAGAATTCCTGCCATTCTTCTCGTTGGTTCAAGACAAATGTCACGGTCGGAAGTGCTGAGAACGATGTGCATATGTTTGTATTTCCACGCATCGTCATTCTTTACAAATTCGTCGGGACAATTGAAATAAACCAATTCATCCTGAATCCCATCCATAAAATTTCGAATCGAAAAAGCACCTGACAAACAGAAGAGATGGGAAACCAAATCTGGATATCTGAAAGCGAAATTAGCTGCGTGATAGCCACCGAAACTTGCGCCAGCAACCACAACACGATGTGTGTTATGTGTTCTTTGGATATAAGGAATAAATTCTTGAACCAAAAACTGAACATACAATTCGTAGTTTCTGATTCTGTCGTGAGCTGAAATATTTTTATTGTAAAAGCTTAAAGCATCAATGGTTTCAAGATTGAAAAGCTTCAGTTTTCCATTGTCTGTGAACCACGAAATGCTTCCATTCAAATGGAAATCTGCATTCTGCGTATAGGAACCCTGCGAAGTTGGAAACATAATAACCGGAGTTCCGAAATGTCCCGTAACTTCTATCTTAATGCTCTTCCCAAGGATATGTGAGTAATAATCTGTATGTGTGATTTGAGGCATAATTTTTTAGTTGTCAGTTTTATAGTTGTTAGTTAATCATTAATAATTTGTCATTAATAATTAGCTTGTTGGTTTGTCTTTCGGAGGTAGGATATTTAAGATTCTTTCCGTAACGATAGTTGCTGCTTCATCCAATCTTTCCTGAACTTTTTCTTCGGTAGTTGCTTTGTAAACGATTCCGATGTGGTAATCAATTGGTAAGAATTTTTCGACATCTTCGTTCTGAAGGTCGGTTGTGTCAGAATGTTTTTCTTTGGCTAAGGAAACAATTAATCCAGCAAATAATTTTTGCGTTTCTTCAACCGTATATTTTTCACCGTCTAATAAAGCATTTTCAAGTTTTGCCCATTCTCTCCAAATATTAACGCCTGTCGCAGCTTCCACCATATCAGGAATGTGCGCGCCACCAACTCGAGATGAAGTTTCCAGAAAGTAATATTGTCCGTCAATTCCTCTGATATATTCACTGTGCGTTGCGCCATTTTGAATCCCGAATTTATCAAGAACTTCTTTGTTGATTTTCTCCAGACCAATTGCTTCTTCTGAATCTTTCGCTAAAGTTTTGGTTCGGAAAACACCGCCTTCGTGAGACACTTTCATCGGTGGAGAAAGGTATTTTGAAAAGCACGAAAACACAATTTCTTTATTGTAAACCAAACAATCCACGTGATAAACATCGCCGGGTTTGAAAGATTCTAATAGGAATTTATAGCGCTCATCGCCAAGATTTTCAACTGCCGGCCAAAGTTCTTCTGCTGAATTTATTTTTTTGATGCCGCTGGCTGAAGCTTCGGAACGTGGTTTCAAAACCCAAGGTCCGGGAACATCCTGCGTAAACTTATGCAATTTTGCATCATTGAAAATGGATGAAAATTCGGGTACAGAAATCCCGTTGTCTTTTGCCTGCTGACGCATTGCCAGCTTATCACGGAAATATCGGTGCGTTGTCTGTCCCATTCCAGGAATACGGTAAGTTTCTCGAATCATTGCCGCTTTTTCCACATCAAAATCATCCAAAGCAATCACCGCATCTATCTGATGGTTTTTCATCAAATAAGCAAATCCCTGAATAAGATGGTCGAGATTCCAAACAGAAGGTTCAAGTTCGGGCATATAATAAACCTCGTCTATGGCGTGCCAAGGCCACAGCTTTTCCTTGAGGTTTTCTGAGGTGATGAGGATGACTTTGTTCCCCAACTTTTTACACTCGTCCATAAAGTCGTAACCTTTGTAGTAGCAGGAAATGCAGACAATTGTTTTTTCCATATTCATTGTTTTTTTAGAACTCAAAAATCGAATATCCGAAGTTTGATGTTCTTATTTGTGATTAGTTTTTAATTTATTTAAAAGCAAAAGGCAATAAGCTAATCGCATTTTGCTAATTATAATTCTCAATAAAATCCAACAGCAATTGCACGCCGTAACCAGTTGCTGCCTTATCTTTCGCATAACCAACATTTCCAAATGCAACACCAGCGATATCCAAGTGCGCCCAGTTTTGATGACCTTCAATAAACTGTTCCAAGAACTTTGCCGCGATGATACAATCCCCAAAAGGTTTCATCGAAATGTTTTTAAAATCAGCAACATCTGAAGTGAAATCGTCTTTCCAAACATCCCAAAGTGGCAAATTCCAAAGTCGTTGATTTGTTTTATCTGCGGACTTTTCCAATGATTTTTTCAAATCATCATTGTTGGAAAAGTAAGCACCGCAAGTGTAACCAAACATTCGGACGGAACTTCCAGTTAAAGTTGCCAAATCAATCAAAACATCAGTTTGATAATTCTTTGATAAGTACGAAAGTCCGTCTGCAAGCGTCATTCTACCTTCTGCATCGGTGTCCAGAACTTCAATCGTTTTTCCGTTGTAAGCTGTTATGACATCACTCGGTAAATATGCTTTTTCCGAAACTGCGTTGTCTGTAATCGGCAAAATTGCAATGATATTTACAGGCAATTTAAGTTCCGAAGCTGTAATCAAAGCGCCGAGCACTGCGCTCGCTCCGCCCATATCACTTTTCATATAGTGCAGATTGGCGGAAGGTTTTATAGAAATTCCGCCTGTGTCGAACAAGACGCATTTCCCAACCAGGCCGATGGTTTTAGCATTTTTTTTCTCAGACTTATATTCCAAAATCGTGAAGGCAGCTTCCTGCGAACTTCCTTGATTGACTGCTACAAATGCGCCTAAACCCTCTTTGATGGATTCTTCACGGTTCAATGATTTGTATTTCAAACCATATTTTTCTGCGGTTGATTTCAGGAATTCTGAGATCTGATCAACCCTTTTATAATTCGCAGGTTTGTTCAGCCATTCCATTCCGGCAAATTGTCCGTTGCAAAGGGCTTCGGTCTTTAAGGCTAAATTTTTGGCTTGCTCTTCAGAAATATTTTCAATATGAAGTTCAAAATTTTCCTGCCAAAACGGATGCGATTTCTCAAAAGGGTAGAGATAAGTTCCCAAGAACAGACCTTTCACAAATTCTTCAATCAAATCCAATCCTAATTTGGAATGAACCAAAGTTGGAACTGCCTGCAGATTTTTTTTGTAATCATTTGCAAATTTGTTCGCAACAGCTTGTATTTCAAAACCTTTTAGATTTTTCCCAATTCCGATGAAAAAGTTGATTTCGTTGAAATCAGTTTTAATGAAAACTTCGCTCTTTTTTCCGTTGAAGAAATATTCCGTATTCGGGTAATTTGATTTTTCCTGTTCCCAATCGTCTTCGCTGAACAGGAATATATTTTGTGTTGTGGTTTCTTTTTTATTAAATATTTTAATCATTTGCTTCGTTCTTTTCCAATTCGTTTTTAGCTTTCACTGGACTTTCCAAACTGTCGATGAAAAGCCATTCTACTGCTCTTGGGAATTCCTGAGACCAGTAGAACTCCTGATGTGTTCCTTGTTCATTGATGTTGGTTCTGACCTCAAAATCATAGACTTTCTGAACTTTTAATTTTTTCAAAGACTTTTCAAAAAGTCTGATTCGGCTGACCATTTTAGAACCTTCTTTCCGGCCACCATACAAATAGACTTTGATTTTGTATGGATTGCTGAAGCCTATCATTGGGAAATTATTATTCGGTTCTACCCAAAGCGACGGCGAAAAGATCAACAGTTTTGAATAGACTTCAGGATAAAGAAATCCGCCATAAATACTGATCAATGCACCCAAAGAGCTTCCGCCAATTCCTGTGTTTTCTCTATCTTTTTTTGTTCGGTAATTTTTGTCGACCCAAGGTTTCAAAGTATCTGTGATGAATCTTAGATATTTTTTGCCTTCTGCATTTTCCGTTACAGCATTGTTATCGAAAATATATTCCTTGATTCTATCATCGTTTCCGTGTTCTATAGCAATGACAATCAGTTCGCCTCGGCCATATTCAGCAAGAAGTGCCAATTTTTTATCGATTTCCCAATTCCCGTAAGCCGACCCTTCATTAAACAAATTTTGCGCATCCTGAAGATAAAGCACCGGATAACTTTTCTCTGACTGATGATAATCGAAAGGCAAAAGTGCCCAAACCTTTCTGGTCTTATCAAGCTGAGGAATGTAAAATTCTTCATCGATCAATTCCACCATCGGGAAAAATTCTTTCTTAAAAGGTCCCCAATTCAGCCGCCATTTTTCTACATCAACTTGGATTTTTTTTGTTTCTTTTTGGACTTTTCTGTTCGGGGTGATGTTGTCATATTTGTCGATCTCTACATTTTCCCAACCACCTTTGGTAAATTTGAATTCTATCTCGTCATTTAGCCATTCATCCAGGATATGGATATAATAATTGCTTTCGTCCAACTTCTCCAATTTGAATTTTGGGTCCTTTGGATTCCATTTGTTAAAATTTCCGGTTATATAAATCGCTCGGTCATCATTGTCTTCTGACTTCAGAAAAAACTCCATTCTTAATTGATTCTCTTATTAATTATAAATTTATAAAATTATTTCTATTAATCGAATAATGTTGAGTTTTTTTCCTTAAAAATATCAGTTTATTATTGAATATTAATCTAAAATTAAAAATCATTGAATTAATGTAAATTTAATATTTCGAAATAATATTAATAAAATTAAAAAAGCTTTCGAAGAATGACTCCGAAAGCTTGAATTTTTGATTAAAAAAGTTTAAAATTTATTCCGATTTTACAACCTCGGTTCGCTCGGAGATTCCGTTGGCATTGAAAGCTTCGATTTTGAAATAGTAAGAATCGGTTCTGTCTGCTCCTGTGAAGAAGTATTCATTTTTACCGTAAACCATAATGCTTCCGTACAATTTGTCCGGTGATTTTCCCCAGTAGATGACGTAACCATCGGCGTCAGAATTCTGTTGCCATTTGAACCAGATACTTCTTCTTTCACCGTATTTTTTCGGGTCAGCGCGCAATGGAACAAAACCTTGAACTTTCCCGGGTTTTGTTCCAGCACCTTTTCCAAAAATCCGGAATCCACTTAATGCAAATTTTCCTGTTGGCATTTTCAGATTTTCCATTTTCAGGAATCTAGCTTTTGCAGGTTTTTCCAATTCGATATAATCGTGAGGAACGTCGGTTTGGTTCTTTGATTTATCGACGATTACTGTCCATTTTTTGCCGTCATTAGAACCGTAGATTTTATATTGATGCATTTTGCCGAGCGTTTTACCCATAAACTCGGCATCTTGGTCAGCGTAATTCACTTGGATTGCATTGATTGTGGAAACTTCGCCCAAATCTGTCTGAAACCATTCTCCTGAATTTCCGGTTTTTGCAGACCAATAAGTTTTAATGTCTTCATCAACAGCAAGATTCGCCTGATAACCACCTAAAGTTGAGGAAACCTGAACTGGTTTGTTGTAATTCAAAAGCATCCAACCTGGAAATAAGCCTTTAGAAAAATCTTTCCCTTGCGCAAATTGCGGAAGAAGTGTTGGATAATCGCCGTAAGCCGTGTTCGTATACATCACATCGTCTTTGTCGAAGCCAGTTGGCCAGATTCCCAATCGTCTTTCAAAATTGTTTTTGGTTGAAATGAAAATCGTGGAAACGTGCCACCAATTCCCAAAATTATCTTCGAAAGTCGCCCCATGACCAGCACCTCTCGCAAATCCTCCTGGTTTGTAAGAGAATGGATTGTGTTGCTGATATTCAAAACCTTCTAATGGATTTTTGGAAACGTAAACGCCGTCAGAATAGCCACTGAATTCTGTGGCTGGCGCGCCATATTGCATATAATATTTGTCTTTGTACTTCGTCATCCAAGCACCTTCCACAAATGGTTGCAGGAAAACATTATCGTTGTATTCCCCAAATCTTTCCCAACCGTGGTCTTCTGGTTTCAATCTTAAAATAGGTTTTACGAAACCTTCGGATTGCATTGTTTTGGTTTTAACTTCTGTTCCTAAAAGTGGCCATTCGTTGCTCGAGCCCCAATATAAATACAATTTATTTTTGTCTTCATCATAATGGAAAGCAGGGTCCCAAGCACCAACTTTCAAAGTGTCGACAGCAATTTTCCAATCGTCTTTCGTTGGATTGGTGCTTTTCCATATCGGAAAATCCTGTTCCCAAGTGGAGCCGAAAACGTACAAGGTATCTTTCATCGCCCAAACTGCAGGTGCGTTCAAGTCGTGCGTGTATTTGTTGTCTCTAAGGAATTTTCTGTGGACAAATTTCCAATCCAGCATATTGTCAGAATACCAATAACCTTCCTGATTGGTCGAAAATAAAAATAGTTTTTTTTGGAAATTGACAATCACTGGGTCAGCAGTTGCACGGTGTTTACCTTGTTTGGAAAAAACTTCGAAAGGCGTGTAGCCATAATCGATATTGATAGGATTGCAATAGGTTTTTTGTTGCGCCGAAATCGAATTTAGAAAAAATATGAATGCTAGAGTGAATACTGTTTTTAATTTCATTTGAATTCTATTCTGAGATTTTACTGTATTGTTCAAGTAGATTGTTGACAAATCTGAAGGTGTCCTGTTTGATCTTCATATTCTCTTCTGGATCTCTGTGAAAGAAAAGGATGTAATCTTTGTCATCGATCGTGAGTTTTTTACCGGCAGATTTCGCATCATAAAATTTATCCAGCTTGTAGATGAAATATTTTCCACCTTTTAGTGTGATGACGATAGGAAAAAATTGGAAAGGCGCGACAGAACTGCGATTAAAATTGTTGATAACATTCGCTATGTAATCTTCCTCACCATCCTGATTGAAATCGCCTTGGTCGATTGTCATCACATCATTATTACTTAAAAAATCTTCGAACTCGATGTCCTGAACGCCGTCTGGTCTGTAGTATTTCATTTCATCATTGATGTTGAGCTTGTTCGTAAAGCTGTTTTTGCTGATGAGACTTTGCAGGGTTTTGAGATCCATATCGCTTCTGATGCAGGACATCAGGCAGATCGCAGTTAGTAAAAAGTATAAGACTTTCATTAATGAAAAACGTTTATTCTAAATTAAACAAAAAAAGCCGAAACCCGACTTTTTAAAAAAAATATATGATCACATCAAAATTCCGTTGCTTGGCAGAATTGCGGGAGGCAACTCTTTTTCATTCAGCATATCGCGCATATCGATTTCTATCATTCCGCTGATCTGGGAAATCGGGACATCATTTGCACTGCCTTCAAAAGGATTTTCGCAACTTTCGCCGATCTGTTCCAAAACCAAAAATACCCAGCCCAACAACATGCTGAAAGGAATTGTGAGCCAAATATAATTGCTTTCCAATTTTGCAAACTCATTCATAAAACCTAACGGTAGCAAGATGCAAAAGAGATTTGTGAAATAAGTATTGATCGTCGAGAATTGTCTTGGATAGGGAAAATTTTTGATACGCTCACATTTACCTTGCTGGTCATAGAACTCTTTTAATTGATTTTCCAATGCTGTATAATTAAAGTCATTGATACAATCAGACTCGTGCAGTTTTCTCAAGGCTTCGGATTGAAGCGTAATGATCTGTGTCGCTCGGTTTTTCTTTTCTAATAGGAAATTGATCTCATTCTGGTCAATGTAATTTTTCAGTTCCTCGCCAAGGTCAGATTCCCATTCTGGCACTTTATAGAATTGAAGATATCTTCTATTGTAAGGGCGAGTTTTCACATTTTCCCAAACTTTGACCTCTCTCAATTGAAACCTCAGAGCTGTCAACCAGGCAAAATGCCGATAAAACAATTCTTTATGCAACAGTTGTTCCTCATCAGAATGGTCTTGTCTGATGAAAGCTTTGACCATGATTCCAAAACTCCGACTGTTATTGATGATGGAACCGTAGATCTGTCTTGCTTCCCAAAGTCGTCCGTAAGTCTGAGTGTTTCTAAAACCAGAAATAAAAGCGGTCGCCGTTCCCAAAAGTGCAATCGGAACCCACGGAATTGCCAGCCATTTCCATCCCAAAAAGTAAAATAGCAATGTCGGGATTGTGCTGATGATGAGCATTTTTATAATTTTTTCCCGACTCCACATGATGAAGTGGGAAACTTTGTATCTGTTGGATGCGTTCATTCGTGCTTTTTATTAATTTGATTTTAAAGATCTGGATTCCATTTTTTCTCAATCAATTCCATCAGGTAGTCCGGACATTTTACAATCTTGTTGGTTACCGAATCGAGGAAAAATAGAGTCGTGGAAGCTTCTGTGATTTTTATATTATCTTCGTTGTAAATTTCGTAGTCGAATTCAATTCTGATTCCCGGAATTTTTCTAATGTAAGTTCTGATTTCCAAAAGTTGGTCATAAAGTGCTGGTTTCAAATACTTAATTTTGTATTCCGAAACTGGCAAGAAAATTCCCCTTTTTTCGATTTCGTCGTAAGACATTCCCAAGCTTCGAAAAAGCTCGACTCTGGCGACCTCAAAATATTCTGCATAGTTGCCATAATAGACGTATTTCATAGGGTCTGTTTCGCCGTAACGTACTCGTATTGTGTTAGTTGTAACTATCATTTTAAGCTGTTAATAATTCATACAAATATATTTTTTAATAATCAATAGAGAAAAAATTTTTTTTAGAAAATTAATAATTAGATATTTGTTGTCTTCTAAAAAAACTAAAATCTTACCGGAAATAGCAGCAGAAAAATGAATGAAAATTTAGTATTGATCTGGGATAGATGTCTCCAATTCATGAGGGACAATCTAAACGCAGCGGAGGATAACACAGACCTCAAAAAGTTAGAAAACTCTTTCGACTTGTTATTTGATAAGGTTCAGCCAATTTCTTTGGTGAACAATAATCTGACGTTGCTTGTTCCTAGTGATTTTTACAAAGAATATATCGAGGACAATTATTTGTCTTTACTGTCTGCTGCGCTTAAAAAAAATATCGGTAAAGGTGTAAAATTGTGGTATTCTGTGATGGAAAACAAACCGTCCGGAAAGGAGAAGCCAATTACAATGAATGTAAAAGGAATCTCTACACAACAGCCAAAAATACAGGAAGCTAGACCGGTTCTTAGAGAAAATAATGTGAATGCTTTTGCCGTTCCGGGGATCAAAAAGATCAATATTGATTCTAACCTAAAGGCAGATCAGTCTTTTGATAACTTTATAGAAGGAGAAAGTAACAAGTTTGCTTCAACCGTTGCAAGATCGATCGCAAAAAGACCTGGTTCTACAGCCTTCAATCCATTGTTTGTTTACGGTGGTTATGGTGTTGGAAAAACGCATTTGGCACAAGCTATCGGTTTGGAAGTGAAGTCCTCTTTTCCAGAGAAAGTGGTTTTGTATCAATCTTCAGAGAAATTCATTCAGGATTTTGTGAAAGCGGCCAAGTCTCAGAATAAAACAGATTTTCAGCATTATTATCAGATGATCGATGTTTTGATCATCGATGATATCCAGTTCCTTTCTGGTAAAGCAGCAACACAAGATAGTTTCTTCCATATTTTTGATTATCTACATCAGAATGGAAAACAAATTATCTTAACGTCTGATAAAGCCCCTGCAGATATTTTGGATACACAGGAAAGAATTATTTCCCGTTTCAAATGGGGACTTTCTGCAGAGATCAAATCGCCAAACTTCGAAACCAGAAGAAAGATCATCGTTGATAAGTTAAGCCGTGACGGCATCGAATTGACAGACGATATGTTGGATTATCTGGCATCGGAAGTTAAGACAAACGGTGTGAGAGAACTGATCGGTGTTGTAAATGCCGTAATTGCTTACTCTACGGTTTATAAGTCAGATTTCAGTCTTGACCTTTTAAAAGATACGATCAATAAGTTAGCGACAACGCAGAAGAAAACCATCAATATTCCTTACATCCAAGAGATTGTTTGCGATTATTTCGGGATCCAAAGAGAACAGTTGTTATCTAAAACCAGAAAAAGAGAAATTGCTTTGCCTAGACAGTTGGCAATGTACTTCGCAAAAGAATATACCAACGCTACCTTTACAAAAATCGGTGAAGAAATGGGCGGAAAAGACCACTCGACGGTGATGTACGCTTGCGACACGATCCGTGACGTTTCGAAGATCGATAAAGAACTCAAGAAATATATCAAGGATCTGAAAGAAAAGATCGCTCAATAACATATACAAGGATTTAAATTTTTTTAAATCCTTTTTTTATTTTTAAATTTAAAGTCAATTTACATTTTACAAAGATTTTATAGTTATGAAGATTTTAATGGTCTGTCTCGGAAATATTTGCAGAAGTCCTTTGGCAGAAGGGATTTTGAAACATAAATTAGGAGCCGATTATTTTGTGGACAGCGCCGGAACCATCAACTATCACGAAGGAAGTCAACCGGACGAACGCTCTATAAAGACCGCAACCAAAAACGGGATTGATATTTCCACACAGAAATCTCGACCAATGACCAAGTCAGATTTTGACAAATTCGATTTGATATTCTGTATGGATAAAAACAATTATAAGGACGTTTTGAAGCTCGCAGATGATTCTCAGAAACACAAAGTCAGATTGATCTTGGATGACGAGTTGGAAGTTCCCGACCCGTATTTTGGAGGAATCGACGGTTTTGACAAAGTTTACCAAATGCTCGACGAATCTTGCGAAATAATTGCCGAAAAGATCAGGAATAACACCATATAATTCACAAACAATTCTAAATTTGTAAGACAACATTTTCTTATGAATTTTGACATTGAACAAAAACCGCTGAAGCCCAAAAAATTCTATCAGCATCTCTATATTCAGGTTTTGATTGCGATTGTCTTCGGCGTTTCACTCGGTTATTTTTATCCAGATCTGGGCGAGAAAATGAAACCTTTGGGCGACGGCTTCATCAAGCTGGTGAAGATGATCATTGCACCCGTTATTTTCCTCACGGTTTCCACGGGAATTGCCGGAATGAGCGACCTCAAAAAGGTTGGAAGAGTTGCAGGTAAAGCATTCATCTATTTTTTCACATTTTCAACTTTAGCGTTGATCATCGGTTTGATTGTCAGCCACGTTGTTCAACCCGGGAAAGGTCTTAACATCGATCCAAATACCTTGAACGGAGCGGAGATCGAGAAATATGTCAAAGCCGCGCACGACAACTCAATGGTGAGTTTTATCTTCAACATTATTCCGGAAACATTATTCAGTCCTTTGACGGGCGATAATATTTTGCAGGTTTTATTGGTTGCGATTTTGTTCGGTGTTGCCTTGGCGATCACTTCAGAGAAAAGTTATCCCGTTTACGATTTCCTTCAAACCCTGACGATTCCAATCTTCAAAATTGTAGAGATATTGATGAAACTCGCACCAATCGGAGCTTTCGGCGCAATGGCATTCACAATTGGAAAATATGGCGTCGAATCGCTCAAAAATCTCGCAATGCTCGTTGGCACATTTTACATCACTTCCGCGTTGTTCGTGGTTTTGGTCTTAGGAAGTGTCGCTTGGTACAACGGATTCAATATTTTCAAATTCCTAAGATACTTGAAGGACGAAATTCTACTGGTTCTCGGGACTAGTTCATCCGAGCCGGCACTTCCCGGACTGATGAAGAAACTTGAAAATGCAGGTTGTGAAAAAGGTGTTGTAGGTTTGGTGGTTCCGACAGGCTATTCCTTCAACCTCGATGGGACCAATATTTATATGACCTTGGCGGCGCTTTTCATCGCGCAGGCTTGCAATATCGATTTGACTTTGGAACACCAGCTCGGTCTGCTTTTGGTCGCAATGTTGAGTTCCAAAGGTGCAGCGGGCGTTTCTGGCGCAGGATTTATCACGCTGGCAGCAACTTTGGCGGTCGTTCCCGAAGTTCCGATTGCCGGAATGACCTTGATCCTTGGCATCGACAAATTTATGTCCGAATGTCGCGCGTTGACCAATGTCATTGGAAATGCCGTCGCCACAGTGGTCGTTTCCAATTGGGAAAATCGCCTCGACAAAGACCGATTAAAAGAAGTTTTGAATTAACTTTGTAATCTAAATATTTTGGGCAGCTTTTTCCGCCTTCCACTCCCAATCTTTTTTGCAGACGGTTTCAGTTCATTAGAAATTGAGTACAAGCAAAAAAGGATTTCCGTTCAAGTCGGGCTGCAGATTCAACATAAATCAACAGTGAAGATTAAAAACGTGTTTTGTCGTTCCATAGAAATAACACAAAATCGTTAATACATTTTACATTATACTTTTTACAACAAAAATATGCTTTACCTTTTACCAGCTTACCTTTCAGAGAATTCTCCAGTTGATTATTTCGCCCCAACGATCAAAGACATCATTATGAATGTCGACCATTATTTTGTGGAAAATGAAAAAACTGCCAGAAAAGTCATCAAGTTTTTCGCACCGGAAAAGAAGCAGCCGGAACTCAAACTTTTTCTTCTCGACAAATATTCCGAAACTGCCGATCTGAAGGAAGCTCAAAAACTGATGAAAGAAGGTGTGGATTTCGGATTGTTATCAGAAGCTGGTCTGCCTTGCATCGGCGATCCGGGAAATATCATCGTCGGTTGGTCGCATAAAAACAATTTGAAAGTCATTCCAATCAACGGACCAAGTTCTTTTGTTTTGGCTTTGATCGCAAGCGGTTTCAACGGACAGCAGTTTTCATTCAACGGTTATTTGGCGATTGAAAAAGAGAAGAAGAAAAAGGAAATTCAACAGTTGGAAAGTTTGGTTGAGAAAACGGGATTTACACAGATCTTTATGGAGACGCCTTACCGCAACAATCCGCTTTTCGAAGACTTGACCAAGTTCCTGAACCCCAATACAAAACTCTGCATCGCTGCCAACATCAATGATCCGGAAAACGAATTCATCCAAACCAAAACCATCAATGATTGGAAAAAACAAAAACCGGAACTTCATAAAATTCCGGCTGTTTTCTTAATTGGTAAATAGTGTCTAGATCTTCCTAAAAATCACAGTCGAGTTATGACCTCCAAAACCAAACGCATTACTCATCGCAATGTTGATTTCCTTCTCTTTCGAATCAGTCACGATATGAATTCCTTCCGGAATATTCTCATCAAGGTTTGAAATATTGATAGTTGGCGGAATAATGCTGTTCTGAATCGCTTTGATACATAAGATTGCTTCGACTGCGCCGGCAGCTCCCAAAAGATGACCAGTCATAGATTTGGTGGCGCTGATATCCAGATTCGGACTGCCTTTGAAAACTTTCGTGATAGCATTCAGTTCTGCAAGGTCTCCAAGCGGTGTTGAGGTGGCGTGTGGATTCAGATAGTCGACTTGGTCTGATGTGATGTTGGCATCTTCAAGTGCCAATTCCATAGATTTTGCTGCGCCAATTCCTTCCGGATGCGGAGCGGTCATATGATAAGCGTCGGCGGTCATTGCAGCACCAATTAGTTCTGCATAGATCTTTGCACCTCTTGCTTTAGCGTGTTCGTATTCTTCTAGGACCAATGCGCCAGCACCTTCTCCCATGATGAAACCATCACGTTCTACGTCGTAAGGTCTACTTGCCGCTTTAGGGTCGTCATTTCTGGTGGACATTGCTTTCATCGATGAAAATCCACCCACTGAAGCCTGCGTAATCGGAGCTTCCGAACCACCGCTTACGATGATCTTCGCTTTTCCCCAACGGATGTAATTGAAGGCATCCATAAACGCCGTGTTTGCGGTTGCACAAGCGGAAACTGTTGTGTAATTGATTCCTCGCAATCCATATTTCATCGAGATCATTCCGGAAGCCATATTGGCAATCAGTTTCGGAACAAAGAACGGACTGAATCTTGGCGTTCCGTCGCCGGAAGCATAGCTGATAACCTCCTCTTCGAAAGTCTGCATTCCGCCTTGTCCTGTTCCCCAAATCACACCAATGTCAAAAGGGTCGATGCTTGTCAAATCTAATCCAGAATCTTCCATTGCTTCTGCAGAAGCATAAATGGCAAATTGCGTGAAAAGGTCGCTGCGTTTGATCTCGTTTCGGTCCAGATATTTTTCGGGCGTGAAGTTTTTGACCTCAGCCGCAAACTGAACTTTGAATTTTTCAGGATCGAAGTGCGTGATAGTTGCAGCACCACTTTCTCCTGCTAAACTGTTTTTCCAAAAAGTGTCGACGTCATTTCCCAAAGGCGTTACGGCTCCCATTCCGGTAATTACAACTCGTTTCATTTATCTAATTTTAAATTTTAAATATTTAGAGAAGACTTTCATTTAAGAAAATTATCTTCTTGTATTCCTGTCATGATCTATGTTCCTTAATTATTATGTTAGGAATAAGAATCCGCAAATTTACACATTTGATTTCCTAATTTCAGTTTTAAATAGATTTGATGTTCCTGTGACGATCAATTCTGTTTTGTCGGCGTTCCAGACTTCGATTTATCATTAAGTACCAATCGGTATATTTTATTTTAAAAAATTTTTATTTGATCAATTCGGTATCAATGATTTTTTCGATTCTTTCCAAAGCCTGAAGGAGGTGAGATTGACTATCTGTGGATTTGGAAAGCAGGATTCCGCCTTCTATCAGCATTATAAAAAGATAGGAATATTCGGAAATGTTTGTAGAATCCTTGATTTCATTTTTCGATTTACCTTCTTCCAAGATCTCAACTAATTTATCTGACCAGCCTTCGAAGCTTTTGACAACTTCTGCTTTCAGGAAAGGCATTGTATCGTCTGCTTCGATAGCGGTGTTCATTATCGGGCAACCACCACGTGAAAAATTGTTGTCCCAGGAATTTCTGTAATAATCTAAAAAGGCCATCAATTTTTGACGGCTTGTCATTCCGGAATTCAAATTTTCATTAATTCCTTGTTGAAGACGTTTTGCATTGAAGCGGTAAACTTCTTTCGCAACTTCATCTTTGTTATCAAAATTGCCGTAGATGCTACCTTTCGTCAAACCTGTCGCTTCAGAAATATGAGCCAGAGACGTTCCTGCATAACCTTTCTTGTTGAAAAGTTCTGCTGTACTTTCGATAATGAACTGTCTGGTTTTTTCTGCTTTTGACATTTTGTAACTGAATTGACTTTGCAAAGATAGATTATTTATATACCAGTCGGTATATTTTAGAAATAAAATTAATTTTAACATAAAAAGCCCGGAAATCGAAATTCCCGGGCTTCACTTTAATAAAATGAAGAAATTATTTTTTGATGATCTTAAATGTTTCTGTGGTTTTGTCTGATGTTACTTTCAAGATGTAAACACCGCTTGCAAAAGTTGAAAGGTTCAACTGTACATTTTTAGCCTTAGCATTTTGAGAAATGATCTTTTTACCAGACAGCTCAAACATCTCAACTTTGGAAACATCAGATTTCCCTGCGATGTTCAAGACATCTTTTACCGGATTCGGATAATAGGTAAATTCTGCCTTGCTGATATCCGAAACACCTAGTTGGTTATAAACTGTGATTGCGAAAACTTCACTTTCACATTGGCCATTATTTTGGCTAACATAATAAGTTTTGTTGTTTACCAAAGGTGTAGTTGCTGGAATCACCGTTCCGTTTTGGTTAGAATACCAGGTCAGGTTGGTTCCGGAAATTTCTAGGTTTTCCAAAGTCTCTCCTGATGTGAAATACTGTGTTGCTTCACCCGTTGGTGCGTCTGGACCAGGAATGATGGTCACGTCTACTTTTACTCTTTCAGATTTACATTCGCTGTCGCCTTTGTTGAATTTCCAATTGTAGAAGAAATAGTAGTTGGAATTGGCACCGCCATTGTTGATCGTTCCGCCTGTGATCTGTCCTACAGTTCCTAATGCATAAGGGAAACCTGTGTGCTGTGTAGATAATTCTCTCACCAGTGATGGGCTAGACTCTACAACCAATCTGTAATTGTCACCAGCTGGGATTATAAAACCAAGCGGAATCTCGAAACGGACTGGATTTACAGGATTTCCTGCAGGTAACGTCAGTGTTTTGCTGTAAATCTCATTCCAATCTTCATTTACAAGTTTTACGGTGATCGGTCCACCTTGCTCATCAGCGATGTAAACATCTACAGAATTCAATGTGATGATCTCATTCGTATTGAAAACCAACCCCCAAGGACTTGTTGTTTGGTTAACTTCTGCGGCGCCCAAAGATTGTGGAGTTACTCTTGCACCTGCGAAGAACTGTCCGCTTGTAGCCTCTGCCCAAAAAGAAGTAGCTTCAGTCAGTTTTGGAGTTTCAAAATTAATACCTGAACCAACTGGTGTAGTACCTTCTTCTGAAGCGTACCAGAAAACTTGTCCGCCACTGGTTTGTGCTGTCAAGACAGTGGATGTATTTTCACAAGTTTCAACTGCACTTGTTGCGATGGTCAATGATGGTGCGATACAATCAGAATTGACGATGATGGTGTAATCCTCAGCTTGTCCGTATTCGTCATCTCCACCCCAGTTATCAGCGTTGCACGGATCTTCTGCATAAAAGCCATCACCATTGTTTTTCATAACTCTCATTCTTGTTTCACCTGCTAATGCATGTCCAGGGATCAAAATGTTTTTGGTGGTTTGCTTTCCGTCTTCACCGGTTGAGTTTTCTATTGTGCCTATTTCAAAACGTTCTCCTGGATCATTAAGGTTTCCATTGTGATTAAAATCAATGAATACAGTAAATGAGTTTGTCCAATCACCATCGGTATTTCCCTGTAATGTGATGTTGTATTGTTCTCCTTTATCCACCTCTGCTTTCATTTCTAGGAAAAACTCATGGTCTGGAGAGGATTTCGATGCAGAAGTACGGTTGTCGATGCCTGCAAATTTCACATAAGTGATTGGTTCTGTACCGTAACCATATGAAATTGGACCGCAGTAGTCATCATCTGCTGGTGTAGGATTGTTGACGTTCAGGGTGTAATCTTCGGCTTGCCCAAATTCATGCGCGCCACAAGGATTTGTTGCATAACTGCCTCTGTTTTTGATGATGCGTATACGCGTATCTCCCAGAGGTGCATTTTGCGGTACCGGAAAAGAGAAAACGAGTTCTTTGCCGTCCGTTCCGGTAGAATTTGAGATGGTTCCCAATTCATAGATTTCTCCTTCGTTGTCCAGAACATCATTTTTGTTCCAATCAATGAAAAATGTGTAATAATCGGTATTGTTTCCTCCTGTATCGCCTGCAACAGTTAGATTGTGAGTTTGCCCTCTCTTAAGCTGTGCTTGTTTGATGAGGAAATATTCCTGCGATAGGATAGAAGGTGTTTCAGTTGTGTTGTTAATTCCTGCCATTTTTACTAGGGTGATAGGCAAAACCGTTTCTGCGGTGTAAGTACAGTAATCGTCCGGAACAGGAATGACAGAGAAAGTATAATCTTCTGCCTGTCCGAATTCGTAAGTGCCACAAGGGTCAGTAGCATAGCTTCCGCGGTTGCTGATGATTCTCATACGTGTTGGGCCAAAGGTCACATTCGTAGGTACGATAAATGAACCCCAAAGCTGATTGTCAGATCCGTTAGAGTTTTGAAGACTTCCAACATCATACCTTTCGCCCTCGTCGGTCAAAGTTCCGTTTTTGTTCCAGTCGATGAATACACTGAAGAAGCTTTCATAGTCGCCGCCAGTATTGCCAGATAGTTTGATGATGTGCTCTTGTCCGTGAACTGTCGTACCGATCTGATCTAAGAAAAATTCGTGTGCTTCTGTTGAGCTTTCGGGAGTCGTGTTGCTGATTCCAGCCACATCTACAAAAGTAATTGGCGTAACTGTGCTTGCATTGTACGCACAATAGGCATCGCTTCCTGCACCTGTTCCGGTGATTTTAACATTGTCAAAACTATAAGTTCCCCAGATGAAGTAAGTATCTGTAGGGTCAACAGCCGCATAATTATTGGTGCCGTCTTCAAAGATCGTTACAATTCTGATCTTTAGATTTGAAGCGCCGTCTGTTCCGGAGATCGAGTATGGTCCAAAGGTTTCAATCTCATTCTGAAGATTGGTGTGCTGGGTCTTTGCTACCGATTGCCAGGTTTCTCCTCCATCTACAGAGGATTGAATTTCAAAAAATTTAGACGATCCATTGGACGCGTCGATGTCTATCGTAAACTGAATATCGGAAAATCCTGTGATCGAAGTTGAAAACTGCATGCCCGCAGTTCCTGAGTTTGTTCCTTGCTGGGGAAATGTATGGATATTGTGCTTCCCATCAAAGAACTCCAGTCCGCCGTTTCCTTGTGTACCTCCAATTTTTTCGGCTGTACCAATGCCTTCGGCTGGTGATGCGTTTCCATTATCATAGTTCCAGAGCACGATCGTGTTTTGTCCGGAAGCAAAACTCATTAAAAGTAAAAGCGCAAAAAATGTATATAATTGTCTCATTTTATTAGTTTTTGATTATTTTTTTAGTGAACGTTTTTCCATTGGCCGTTTCAATTTTCAAGACATACATTCCTTTTAGAAGATGAGAAATATTGAGGTCGGTTGTTTGATCGCCAAAAGTTTTGATGCGCTTTCCAGTTAGATCAAACAATTCGGATCGGACAATTTTGGTTGAATTGTCTAATTTTAAACTGAAGCTTTCTTTTACAGGATTTGGATAAATAACCATTTTTGAAGAATTGATTACTTCCACATTTCCCAATACAGTATCTTCTCCTTCAATACTCATGATGTATCTGGAATTGTCAATTCCGCCCACCTCAGTCACTTCGGTTGGCTCGAAAATTCCACATTGATCAGATTGTACATAAGATGGTGCGTCATCTGTAAAGCCATTTGCTCCCACCCAAAGTGCCGATTCTAAAGGTTGACCATTATAATGAACTTCCATCACCACTTCCGAACCTGCGGGTATCAATGTTTCCATATCAACATCTATGGTATGTGTTTCTGATTGCGTTACGATCACGTCGGCAGTTGCTTTCAAGGTCAATATGCCTGTGGGATAAGCACCTTCTGAAGTATAGAGATTGACGACCACAGGAAAACCATCTGGCGGCAGGTTCAAAACATTCTGAATGGCAAAGCTTACTTTGTGAACCTGGAAATCATTTTGGATGTCATAGTCATTTAAGAAAAAACTACGACTAACTCGGTTTTCCATCGAGTAGGCATTTCCATCGATATTGCAAGATGCAGACGAACTGAAATGGACATTAAATGGGATTTGAGAATGGGATACAGTGATCTGTGCTTTCCCAAACCCGCAAATTCCCAAAAAAATTAAGGGTGTAAAAAAATTCTTCATATCTACTCTTTTTAAATTTTGATAGTCGAAACTATGACAAAATAGATACTAATGGAACTCTTTACTGTGAGGAATACTTGAAAATTTCAAGATTTTGAGCAAGCTTTTATTTTACAAAACGCTGATAATTAAATATTTAATTGTAAAAAAGAGTTATTTGGATTCTAAATCATGATTTGATTTCAAATCTTTGATTTTCTTGTTTAATCGATAAGATTTTACCGAAAAAATTAAAATAAAACTTATGATTAAAATTAAAACGATGAGAATAAGATATAATTTGTTCTCCGAAAAACTGAACCGCTCCGACCTTGCTTTTTTTATAGGCTTATTGATCATATGCGTTATCGATTTCTTTTCTTTATCAGAAAATTTCTTTTTCGTTTCCGTGTACAAATTGCTGTAATGATCATACTGCGGAATGTCATCAAGTGCAAGGTAATTCTGAGAAAGCAACTGATAGATCTCCACATCCAAACCCAATTGAGACAATTTTTTTGCTTTTTCTAAATTTTTATCAAGGATCCCAATAGAGGTTTTATGGTTTTTGTTAAGCTTGTGATATTTGGCCCAGGCAATTTGCTGGGAGATCTCTACATCGTCCGTTAGTTTCATTTGTTTGATGATCTCATCACTTTTCAGGAGCGATACTTTGGCTGAGTCAGCATTCTTATTTTCGATGAAACAAAGCGATTTATTAAGGTAGCCAATGCAAAGGTTCGTTTTGGCCACATCATTATTTTTAATTTTTTTATAGATGGTGATCGCTTTGTTGAAGTATTCTACGGCATAATCGCAATCCAAAGTTTCCTGATACATCAAGGCTTTTATGGAATAATTGTTTCCACGCAGGTAAAGCAAAGAGTCTGGCAGTCCGTGTTTATTGGTAATTTCCTCGGCTTGGTCTAGATAACGGTGCGTTTTGTCGTTGATTTGCAAGATTTGATATTGATAACCCAGAAGCGACAAGGCGCGGACTTGGTTTACGTGATCTTTCCTTTGTTCTGCGATCTTCTGAGCCTTTAGCAGAGATTGTATTGATCTCTCTATATCGAATTTTTCACTGTAAGCCGCACCCAGAACGATAAGCGCGGAAAGCTGTAGTCCAGAGTTCTCAGGCGAATTTTCACTTACCTCATTGGCTATCATAATTGATGTTGCCGGATCAGAATAGATCATCGAATTGGCTTTATTCAATTTCAATGAAAGCTCATCTTGTCCTTTTGCAGTCTGGCTGATTCCCAAAAGCAGAAAAATAATGAAGACGAAAGTAAATTTAGATGGATGAGACATTTCTGATAAGCTAAACAATTGATGATGTGTGAACTGGATTTTCCCTTTTTATAAAGCCTACAAAATTAGCCGGCGACATGCCTAAGGTATTTTTGAAAGCCAATGTAAAAGTATTCCTAGAGTTGAAGCCGCACTCTTCCGCCAGCGAACTCACCTTGTAATTCTGATATTTGGGCTCCGCTTTCAATTTTCGGATGATGTAGTTGATTCTCAGTTCATTGATGTAATTATTGAAATTCTGACCTTTCTTTTTATTAATGATCTCAGACAAATATTTTGTGTTGGTGTCCAATTCTTTAGCCAAAAATTGTAACGAAACTTTCGGGTTGATATATTTCTCAGCATCTTCGAATTTTTTAAGTTTGTATAAGATGACCTGTTCTGTCTTTTCCGAAATAATATATGGATTGTCATAACTAACTTCTTGAACTTCACTTACTCTTAAATTCTCTTTTTCATTCAGATCTTTCATGATCTTCTGGAACTGCGCGTATTCTTTTTTTACTTTCCTGTGATAAGTATATGTAAAAGCCAATCCAACAATAGCGATGACCAACACGACAAATATCCACAAGGACCTGTTGTTATCAGTATTTTCTACTTCAGCGTTGTCTGCCTCATTCGCTAAAAGTACCATAGCTTCTTTGTTCAGCTCGTAGATGGAATCATTTAATTTTAAATATTGCTCATTGAATATTTTATAATTTTCCATATCGTTGACGGCATAGTGAACTTGAGCCAGATTTTTATAAACCTCTTTTTTCAGGACGATATCTTTGATCTTTGGTAAAACTTTATCGAACCCAGAAACATAAAATAAAGCACTGTCAGATTGTTTCTTTTGCAGATAGTATTTGCTCAAACCGTTTTTTGCTCTTAGATCTAGATTCAACAAAGATGGAAAGTGTCTTGATAATTCTAAGTTCCGACTGAAATAATGTCTCGCAGAATCCAGTTCATTCCGAGACAAATAATAGTCCCCCAATTTTGAATTAATGAATTGCAAGGATATTGAAGCTAATTTTGGATTGCTGATCAGTTGGAACTTGGTTCTGCTTTTCCACAAATTATTTTTCCCTTCTTCGTCTTTTGAAACTGCGAAGTTCAACAGTCCTTTTTCCAATAGGAATCGGGCTTCTATGTGGTTTTTATATTTAGAATCAGTGATTAGGGACAAATGATTCATAGCCAATTCAATATTATCAGAGGCTTTGTCATGGAGTTCCAAACCTCTGTAAAAATTAGCAAGCAATACGTATGTGTAAGCTTTAAAGTTTTCAGACGGTGAAGTTTCCGACATTTTCTTTGCCTGAAAAAGAGACTTCATTGATTCTTTGTAAAGATTTTGATCCAGCTGATCTTCAGCATTCGCAAGGATTTTAGAATTACCTTCTGTTTGATTCATCAATTCAGTGGACAAAGACTCTGCATCCCGCGTACTCTGCGCATTGATGGATATGCTGAAAATTATAAAAAATATTAAAATTGACTTCAATCTAATGGGGTTGCAGTATGTAAATTTACATAAATTTTCAACACGGTAAGTCCTCTCTGAGGGTTAAATTTTTGTAATAAAGGAATACTCACAAGATTGTTATTAAAGCAAAAAAGCCCGGAAACCAAAATTTCTGGGCTCAACTTAACAATTGAAAAATCTTATTTCTTTATGAATTTATAAGATGAGGTTTTGCCTTCTGATACAACTTTCACGATGTAGTTCCCCTTCGGTAAAGATGAAACATTGATTTGCAATTGTCTCGAATTCGAAGTTTGATTGCTCAAAACTTTACCAGAGAAATCGTAGATCTGTGCAGAAGTGATAATAGAATTTCCTGAGATATGGATCAAGTCAGAAGTTGGATTTGGGTAGATGGTGAACTTATTTTTAGCAACATCGGTTACCGCCATTGCTTCGTCTGCTGTTACGCTCCACAATTCGTAGCCGCTGTCGTTGTATTGCGCTCTGAAGTAGAGTTTGTCGCCCAATGCAGTAAAACCCGGGATCTGTGCCAACGCAAAATTGAAAGGCGTCGTTGGGTCTGGCATCAATTTTTGGGTTCCCGCTGCTGTTCCATCTGATTTCCATAATTGGTAGTATTCGTCATAATTGTCTAGTGCTCTGAAATATAAAGTACCATTCAACTCAGCGAATGTCATCGGAGCCTGATTGGGATTCATAGAGCCGTCTGAGCCTGGGAAAATATCAAGATAGAGCTGAGTTCCTTCCGTGGTTCCATCTGTTGTCCAGATCTCTGGGCCGTGTTCCGCATCATCTAAAGTGACCAGCAGTTTGTCTTTGTAAACAAAATGTCTGAACTGAGGAATCACAGAACCTTCACTTCCCGCTTTAACATCTTTCAGAATATAAGTTCCCGCTTCTGTTCCGTCTGTAGTCCACATTTCTCTTCCTGCTTCAGCGCTGTAAGCAGAAAAAATCAGTTTATTATTGAATACGATAAAATTGCCGGCTAATGAATTCCCATTTCCTGATGTAGAAATATCTTTTACCATATAGGTTCCTGCTTCTGTGCCGTCTGTTGCCCAGAGCTCGTTCCCATTGGTCCCGTCATCTGCACTGAAATATATTTTATTACCAAATGCCGTCAAACCAAAAGGTCCTGAACTTTCTATAGGATTGATGTCCTTTACAAGATGAGTTCCTGCTGCAGTTCCGTCGGAAACCCAAAGTTCCAATCCTGTTTGGCCATTATCGTAATCAAATCCATCAATAGCACTGAAATAGAGTTTGTTATTCAAAATAGCGAAATTGGATGGATTGGAGCCAAACTCGCCTTCACGCAGATCACCGACCATCAATGTTCCGTCTGTTGTGCCATCTGTTTTCCAAAGTTCTGTTCCGTGCACGCCATCCTCGGATCTGAAGTACAATGCATTATCGAATGCTACAAATTCAAAAGCGTAGGAACCACCACTTCCTGGAAACATATCTTTCACAAGTTTGGTTCCTGCTTCTGTTCCGTCTGAGGTCCAAAGTTCGTTGCCGTTGGCTTCATCTGTTGCGGTAAATAGTAGCTTTCCGTTGAGTATTTTGAAGTTCGAAATATCAGAACCATTTTCGCCAAGATAGATGTCTTTAAGAAGTTTTGTTTCTGCTCCATCTGTCACCCAAAGTTCTCTTCCATGTGTTCCGTCATCGGCTGTGAAAAATAGCTTTGAATTATAATTGATCAGATCCGTCGGCATAGAATCGCCGGAAGGATTGATGTCTTTTATCATTTCAAAAGTTGGTGTGGTCTGCGCATTGATCCCCATGAATGAAACCAACATCGCCGCTAGAATAAACTTGTTTCTCATATCTAAATAATTTCTTTTGAGTAAAATTAGGATCTTAATCCCAAAATGAGCAAGACTATACTTTTAGATATCCGAAATTTCAAGAAAATGAAAACTATAAATTTTTAATTTGTTGATTATTAATACTTTAAAATAAATTAATTTTGTATTAAGAATTATCGACTGAAAGTTATTTTATCTAATTTATTTGATTTTTTCACAAAGAAATATCCGAAAAATATAATTATAGTAATTAAAATCACCAAAAGAATGAAGATGATGGTGTAGTATCTTTTTTGTTTCGATTCGAAGATCTTTTCTTTGTACTCATTCCTTTTTTTGATGATCTCATTGATGGATTCCATGTTCTCCTGATCAAATTTTGAATGTGCCGATTCGTAAAGATCCTGATATTTCAAATGGTTTTCAAAATCATCAATTTCGATAAAATTATTGGACAAAAGTTTGTAGATCTTGCTTTCCATTTCGCGCTGCTTTATTTCCTTTGATAGCTTCAAAGCATAAAACAAAGTGTCATTGGACATTTTGAAGTTGTTTCTATCAGCTTCGATCTCGGAAAGTCCGACCAACGCATTGCACTCCAAAGACTTCGCACCATTTTTTCTGGCATCAGAAAGTCCTTGGTGGAAACTGACTTCCGCTGAATCTTTATTGATTGAAAGATAACAATAGCCTTTTTGGTTGTAGGCCTGTCCCAAATTCGCCACCGCAAAACCATTGCCTTTATCCTTTTTGAAGGCAGCGATCGCTTTGTTAAAATGTTTGATGGCATAGCCGCAATCCAAACTTCTTTTGTAGAGAAAACCTTTCAAGAGATTGATGTTCCCGATCAGATATTTCATAGAATCCGGCAGGGAAATAGTTTGCGTGAGTTTGTCTGCTTTGTCCAGATATTTCCATGCTTCTTCCCGCATTTCGATTCTGGTGTATTGATTTCCGATGAGTCCCAAAGTTCTGATCTGATTGGCATTATCCTTCGTTTTTTCGGATAATTCGTTGGCTTTGATCGCAAAATCGATGGATCTTTTGAAATCATTCATAGCCGCAAATCCATTGGCGATCAGGACGTAAGAAGAGATCTTGTAAGAATCGGAAATATCTTTCTTCTTTAAAATTTCTTCTCCAATTTGAACCGTCTTTTTCGGGTCTTTGAACATGAATGTATTCGCAACGCCGATCAAACTGTCAATTTTCTTATTGCTTTGTGCAAAAGACAATTGTGCAGAAATCATCAGACTGATCATCATAAAAAACCTACGCATTCCCATCTTGTTCATTTTTGATTAGTTTGATGTACGAAGCTGGCGAATGTCCCGTCACCTGCTTGAAAACGGTAGAAAACAAACTGTGGGAAGAGAAACCTGCTTCCTCGGCCAAATGACTGACCTTATATTTCAGATAGATCGGGTTGTTCTTTAGTTTGTTGATGATGTAAGTGACTCTCAGTTCATTGATGTAAGTATGGAAATTTTTATTTTTATAAGTGTTGATGATCTCCGACAGATATTTGGTATTGGTGTTAAGGCTTTCTGCGAGTTGATTCAATGACGTCGATGGATCGGTGTAATTTCCATTGGCTTCAAAATTTTCTAATTTTTCCAAAAGAAATTGAATCGTTTTGTCTGGGATAACGATTTTGCCTGCATTTTCCGGAGCCTTGTTTTCATCGATGAATTTTTGTTTTTCCTCAGCTTCCATCAAAGCTTTTTCGATGTTGCTCTTCTTTAGTTTAAATCTTCGATTCAATAAAAAAGCAATCAGCAGAACTACAAAAATGGTAATCAGAATTAGATAGATGATTCTTTTTTGATATTCTGATTTCGAAGCCAAGATTTCGTCCTGTTTCTGGTCGATCTTCGTCAGGAATGAGATTCTTGCATTTTCCTTTACCAGACTCATGGAATCTTGCAACGCATTTTGAAGCTGGTAATAAGTCCGATAATTCTCCCAATCTTTTGAAGCTTTAAAATTTTCTGTCGCCAACTTGTAAATTTCTCCTTTGAGCCAAACGTCCTGAACTTTCTGGTTAACTGGTTTCAAAAACTTGAGATAGTCCAAGTTTTTATCAGACTCTTTTCTATCGGACTGAATCTTTGCCTTCGCATAAAAGTAGTAAGGCTCATACTTCTGAATTTTATTTAAATAATATTGCGCAGAATCCATTTTTCCAAAATCAGAGTAGGCGAGTGCGTAATAGAAATTGGTCAGTTCATTATTGCTCTTTTGTTTTTCTGATTGTTTTAAAGACTTGATGCTCTGTTTCCAATTTGACCTGGCGTAAAAATCGATGGCTTTTTCATAGTAGTTTGGTGTCTTTTCTTTTTCATCATTAATGAGATAAAGCTGAGAAGATTCGATTCCCAATTCATTGCAAAGTCTCTCCAGCAAAGCATTGATCTTAAATTTATTTTCAATACGATTTGATTGTTTCGAAAGTTCCAAAGCCTGGAACAATTTTTCGGTCGCAGAAGTGTAGTTGCCTATCAAGATATCACTTTCCGTCGCGAGGATCAAAGCTCTGATCTTGTCATTTTCAGATGAACTATTCTTTAAAAGGAACTCAGCTATTACCGCAGATTCTTTTGGTTTTTTATAAAGCAGATTCTTGGATTCGGTGAATAATGATTCCACATCGCGCGTATTTTGTGCTTTGATGAAAATGCTAAGGATTATAAAAAATACTAAATTTGCCTTCAATTTGATGGGGTTGCAACATGTAAAGTTATACAAATTTTCACATAATGTTTGTAATATTTAAGGTTGTGTCAGAGATTAATTAAAATAAAAAAAAGCTCCCGAAATAAATTCCGAAAGCATTTCAAATATAATTAGTTAGTGTAAATAGATTTTAGAATTCAGATGAAAGTCTTTATTCTTTCATCTTTTTCTTGTCTATTTCTGTTATTTCCAGCCGCCGCCCAAGCTTTTGTAAATATTGACAACCGTGCTCAGCTGTCTTTCCTTAGCTTCGATGAGTTCCATTTTGGCATCAAGTGCATCACGCTGATTCATCAAGACTTCCAGATAATCGGCACGAGAATTTCTGAACAATTGGTTCGCAATTCCAATTCCGTCATCCAAAGCCTTTGATTCCTGAGCTTTCAGTTCATAATATTTATCGAGGTTTTTGATCTTCGACATTTGGTTGACCACATCGATATAAGCGCTCAGAATCGTTTTGTCATATTCATACAAAGCCTGGATCTGTTTGGCATCCGCCGTTTTAAATCGTGATTGAATGGCTGTTTTGTTAATCAATGGTCCAGCTAATTCACCAACAAGATTGTAAGCAATAGATTCCGGCAACTTCACCAAATATGATGGATTGAATGCTTCCAAACCAAGTGTCGCATTGATCTCCAGACTTGGATAGAATTCTTTTCTCGCTGCTTCCACGTCCAGTTTTGCAGATTCCAATTCCAGTTCAGCTTGCTTAATGTCAGGACGATTAGCCAACAACTGGGACGGAATTCCCGTATAAACAGTCTGTGGAACGATGGACATAAAACTTTCCTTAGTTCTTACAATCTGTTGCGGATAACGACCAAGCAAAACATTGATCTGGTTTTCCTTTTCCGTGATCTGTTGTTTCAGGTCATATTCCGTTGCACTGGATTTTGCCAACTCAGCCTCGAATTTTTTAACAGCCAGTTCAGTTGCAGCCATCGCTTGCTTTTGGATTTTCGCCACTTCCAAAGCTTTTTTCTGCAATTCCATATATTGGTGAATGATATCAATTTGATTATCAAGTGATAATAATTCATAATAATTGTCAGCAACTTCGGATATCAAACTTGACAGTACGAAATTCTTGCCTTCTACCGTTGAGAGATAATGTGCAACAGCGGCTTTTTTCTCAGTTCTGAGTTTGCCCCAGATATCGATTTCCCAATTCGCCATCAATCCACCTTCGAAGTTTCCTAGTGGATCCGGCATTTCTCGTCCCGGCTCTATTTCGGTCGTTGCGTCGCCGGCGCCTTCAGAAGTGTATCTTCCGGCTTTGTTCACGCCAGCGCCTAATTTTGCTGCAACCGTTGGACTCAGTTTTCCGTTTTTGTACATCACATCGCTTTTTGCAATTTCTATTTCCTGCAATGTGATCATCAATTCCTGATTGTTTTTCAGGGCTTCATCAATTAGATTCACAAGATTTGGGTCTGTGAAAAATTGTTTCCAAGGTGTGATCCCGGAATTGTTTTCAGCGGTATTCTGGTTATCAAAATTCTGAGGAATCGTTTCTTTCACTTGATCCTGGATTTTGGTTGCCATCGGTGCTTTACATCCAATTAATATTAATGAAATGAATGCGCTCGCTATTATATTTTTATTTGTCTTCAAATTTTCCATCGTGTTGGTAAGGTTCAGTGTTTTCTGTTAAAGGATTTTCCTCTTCATAATAAGTCAGTTTGGACTTCGCGGCAATGTTGGCGAAAATGTAGTATAATCCTGGAATAATCATCAATCCGAAGATAGTTCCGATCAACATTCCGCCAGCAGCAGCCGTCCCAATTGTTCTGTTTCCAACTGCTCCAGGTCCTGTTGCCAAAGCCAAAGGAATTAATCCAGCGATGAAGGCAAACGAGGTCATCAAGATCGGACGGAATCTCAAAGAAGCACCTTGCAATGCCGCTTCTTTAGTTGAAAGTCCTTCTTCTGCTTTCTTCTGAACAGCGAATTCGACAATCAATACAGCATTCTTTCCGAGTAATCCGATGAGCATGACCATGGCAACTTGCGCGTAGATATTGTTCTCCAACCCGAAAAGACTTAAACATAAAAATGCGCCGAAGATTCCAGTTGGTAAGGACAAAATAATTGGCAAAGGCAAAATGAAACTTTCGTATTGTGCGGAAAGGATCAGATAAACAAATCCGAGACAAACCAAGAAAATGTAGATAGCCTCATTGCCTCTGGAGACTTCATCTTTGGAAATCCCCGCCCAATCGATCCCGAAACCTCTTGGCAAGGTTTTGTCCGCTACTTCCTGAATCGCTTTGATCGCGTCTCCAGAACTGTAACCCGGCGCCGGTGTTCCACTGACCTCCGAAGAGTTGTACATATTATGTCTTGTGATCTCAGACAATCCATATACTTTTTCAAGATGCATAAAATCGGAGTATGGAACCATTTGGTCTTTGTCATTTTTCACATAAAGTTTCATAATGTCATTTGGCAAAGCGCGATATTGCGGACTTGCCTGAACGATCACTTTATAAGGTCTGTCGAAGCGGATGAAACTGGTCTCGTAATTGGAACCTATCAAAGTCGAGAGATTGTCCATTGCTTTTTCTATTGTTACGCCTTTTTGTTCAGCCAGATCATTATCGATTTTCAACATATATTGAGGGAAACTCGCTGAGTAGAAACTGAAAGCCGACCCCAATTCTGGACGTTTTTTCAATTCCTTTACAAAATCATTGCTGACCTGTTCCATCTTGTGGTAGTCGCCACTTCCGGCTTTGTCCAACAATCTAAGTTCAAAACCACCTGCAGCTCCGTAACCAGGAATCGACGGCGGTTGGAAGAATTCGATATTAGCGCCAGGGATTTCCTTAGCTTTTTGTTCTAATTGCTCGATGATCTCGGTCGCAGATTCTTTCCTGTCGTCCCAACTTTTTAAATTGATCAAACACGTTCCGGAATTGGATCCAGTTCCTTCGGTCAAGATCTCATAGCCAGCCAAAGATGAAACAGAAGAAACGCCGTCGATATCTTCAGAAGCTTTTTGCAATTGCAATGCGATCTGATTGGTTCTTTCAAGCGTGGAACCCGGAGGTGTTTGGATAATGGCGTAGATCATTCCCTGGTCTTCACTTGGGATAAATCCTGTTGGCAATTTATTACTCAAAAAGAAAGTTCCAATACAAAAAAGTGCGAGTAATGGAAGTGTGATCATTTTTCTGGTCACCACTTTAGTAAGCAAACCGTGATATTTGTTTGCCCCAACCGTAAATATATTATTAAAGCCATCCAAAAATCTTGTCACCGGCGTTTTCTTTTTCTCTTTGCCGTGGTTATTTTTCAGAATCAAGGCACATAAAGCCGGCGTTAGAGTTAAAGCAACAACTCCCGACAAAATGATGGATGAAACCATCGTTATAGAAAACTGACGATAGAAAACCCCAACCGGACCAGACATAAAAGCCACGGGAATAAATACCGAAGCCATTACCAATGTGATCGCAATGATCGCCCCGCTGATCTCGTGCATCGCTTCTTCCGTTGCCTTGAGTGGCGAGAGGTGCTTTTCCTCCATCTTGGCGTGAACGGCTTCTATGACGACAATCGCATCATCAACCACAATTCCGATAGCCATTACTAAGGCGAAAAGTGAAATTAAATTCAATGTTATTCCAAACGCTGACATTATCGCAAAAGTTCCTATCAAAGAAACCGGAACCGCAATCGTTGGGATCAAAGTTGAACGCCAATCTCCCAAGAATAGGAAAACGACAATGGCAACCAGAATAAATGCTTCAAACAAAGTGTGGATCACCTTTTCTATCGACGCGTCCAAAAATCGGGAAACGTCATAACTGATCTCGTAATGCATTCCTTTTGGGAAGCTTGTTTTCTGAAGGTCAGCCATCAAGGTTTTTACATTCTTGATCACATCGCTTGCGTTGGAGCCGTAAGATTGTTTCAGTGTGATCGCGGCAGAAGGTTTTCCGTTCAAAGTAGAGTAGATGTCATACATTGATGATCCAAATTCCACATCAGCAACATCTTTCAGCCTTACAAATTCGCCATCGGTTTTGGCTTTCAGAATGATATTTCCATAATCTTTTTCGTTGTTGAAACGGCCTGGATATTTCAAAATATATTCAAAAGACTGAGAGCGTTTTCCAGAACTTTCACCTGTTTTCCCTGGCGATGCTTCCAAACTTTGTGCATTCAAAGCTTCCATCACTTCATCAGCTGAAATGTCGTATGCTGTCATTCTATCGGGCTTCAACCAAATACGCATTGCATATTCTCTGGTCCCCAAAATATCGGCAAAACCAACACCACTAACTCTCCTTAATTCTGACATCACATTGATATCCGCGTAATTGAACAGAAATTTCTGATCGGCTTTCGGGTCATCACTGTAAAGGTTGATGTACATTAGCATGTTCGGTTCCTCACGGGTGATCTTTACACCTTCACGAACTACCAAAGGCGGAAGTTTGTTGACTACAGATGAGACACGGTTTTGAACGTTTACTGCTGCCACATTCGGGTCCGTTCCCAGATCGAATACCACTTGGATAGAAGCTTCACCGTCATTTCCGGCATCGGAAGTCATATATTTCATTCCGGGAACGCCATTCAGTCCACGTTCCAAAGGGATTACCACAGATTTGATCAGCAACTCGTTGTTAGCTCCAGGATATTCTGCCGTGATATTCACTTTTGGCGGTGAAATAGAAGGGAATTGCGCTACGGGAAGTTTTACCAAAGATAAGATCCCTAAAAATACGATGATCAAAGAGATCACGATTGACAGAACTGGTCTGCGAATGAATTTCTTAAACATAAAGAATTATTTTTTTAGACAATAGATGATGGACTAAAAGATCATAGACAGAGAGCCACAATCATTGATCAGTCCTCATTTATATCTTAGTTTGCCTGTAATCTTAAAGAACCCAAGACTTTCTTCGGATCCTGGAATTTGGTTTCCACTTTTTGGTCGTCTTTCACTTTTTGAACACCTTCGAGCAGGATCTTATCGTTGATATCAAGACCTTCAGATACCACATAAAGGTCAGGAAGTTCATAGGCGATCTTGATGTTTTTGGAATGTGCTTTTCCATTTTTATCTACTACGAAAACATAGATCTGATCCTGAATTTCGTATGTTGCTTTTTGTGGAATGATGAGTGCATTTTTCAATGGAATGGTCATCTGAACTTTTCCAGTTTCGCCATTTCTAAGTAACTGATCTGGATTGGGGAATTTGGCTCGGAAAGCAATGTTCCCAGTTTCGTTGTCAAACTCACCTTCGATATTTGCTATTTTTCCTTTTTCAGGGAGTAGTTCGCCATTCGCCATCAGTAGGGAAACCTGGTCAGCACCTCTGTCTGCAGAATGGGTCTGATAGCTGATGTATTCCGGCTCGGAAACATTGAAGTAGGCGTAGATCCCGGTATTGTCGGAAAGACTGGTCAAAAGGTCACCTTCATCTATCAGACTTCCAAGCTTCAAAGGAATTCTATTGATGTAACCTGAGAAAGGTGCTTTCACATTGGTGAAGTTGAGGTGGATCTGCGCCAGTCTCATTTCTGCATTTGCAGCGTCCAGTTTTGCTTTTGACATGGCTCTTTCGTTTTTGGAAACGATGTTGTTGCTTGCCAATGTGCTGGAGTTTTGCAGTTCTATCTTGGCTTGTTCTACTTCCGCTTGGGCTTTCAGAAGCTCAGCCTGATAGATCTGAGGCATGATTCTGAACAAGGTTTGCCCAGCTTGGACATATTGACCTTCATCTACAAAAATTTTTTCAAGGAAACCTTTTTCCTGAGCGCGAATCTCTATGTTTTTCAGGGATTGGATCTGTGCGACATAATCTTTGGTGACTGCAGTGTCCATTTTTACAGGACTTGTCACGGGATAAATGGCAGATTCTTCTTTTTCTTCTTTTTTGTCTTTACAGCTAAAGATAATCAGCAAGGCGCTGAGAGCAACAGAAAATGTGACTCTTTTCATTTTTGATAAGTTTTATTTTTTTAATTAAGGATTGAATCAATGACCAAAAAGACCATTGAGTTCAGTAAGATGTTGGATACGGGGAAATCTCAAAAACAACAAGGGATGTTACCACTTTGTAGTAAGGGTAATCATGTTTTTGAGGAAGTGAAATTTAAATACGGATAGAACGCAGCAGAATGAACCTTTTTACCGAATAGATAATCGTTTCCGGCTGATGAAATTTCTGTTTTGCGCGTTTGAAATATAAATGTAAAATAAACCCCAAACCGAAAACAGTTAGAACTGCAATGGTATTGAAGGTGCTTGAAAAACCCATATCAAATTCCTCCGGAGAGTCCAGAGAATCGCTGATCTGCTGCAAAGAGGTTTTCTCCAAAGAATGATTGCGATGGTGCTTTTTGGCAAATGAGAATAATTGAAATGATATATTCTGACTTCCAAAATCTGGCTGGAAATCAAGAGATTGCTTGTTCTCTACCGTAAACAGTAGAAAAATGCACATCAGTAAATATATAATACCATTTCTCATTTTGATACTGCAAATTTACTTGCTTAAATGTTAACAATATCTTAAATATAAAAATTTAAGGAATTTTTAAGTTGGAGGCATTGTTGGTTTATTTTTGTTGGTCGTTTTGTTTTTTATAAATTAGCAAAACAATACAATCCGATGCCACTTTACAAAGATCTTTCCGACGATGTTGCCACTATTCTCATTTGGGAATTTGATAAGGATGAAGAATTGAATCCGGAACTATTGCTGGAACCGGAAAATCAAAACAAGATCTTGAACTACCATCCAAACAAGATCGCTGAGGTTTTGATGGTCAGAAAAATGCTGAAGTCGGTGCTCCCCAATCACAAGATCCTTTACAAAGAAGATGGCGAACCTTATCTTTTTCCTAATGATCTTCAGATTTCCGTGAGTCATTCTTTTCCGTTGGCAGGTTTGGCGATTTCAAAAAATAAGATTGGGATCGATATCGAAAAACGGAAAGAGAAGATCAAAAATATCCGACACAAGTTTGTACTTCATGAGAATAACTTCATCGATGATGCGGAAGAAGTGGATTTCCTGACGGCGATTTGGTGTGTGAAGGAGGCGCTTTACAAGATCCATCACAGCAAACATTGGTCTTTGAAAAAGCATTATGATGTTTTGCCATTCAATCTAAGAGATGAACTTTCTGTAAAATGCAGAGTTTATGATGATGAGAACGAAGATTTCTTCAAAGCAAAGATCAATTTCTTCGATAATTACTGTTTCGCAGTCGTGGATTGATAGATCAGATATTCCTCGATGATCTTTCTTTGGTCTTTCGCAACGTCATAAATTAACTCCAAAAGTTCTCTGATGTTTTTGATCTCGGTCAAATGACTGACAGTGAAAGTTCGTTCATCAGAAATAGCTTGGTTTTCCAATTCCGCTTTTCGTTTTTCTAAAAGGTCAAAAACTTGATCTTCTGGTTTGATGCTACTTTCAATTCTGGTTTGTTCGTCCAGGTCTTGGTGAAAGAGTAGGGAAGAAGTTCTCAGCAATTCTGCAGATATCTTGATCTTCCAGTTCTGAAAATCAATTTCTGGAAAGTCGTGGCCAGATTTTGCATATTGCGATAATGAAGCGGTGTAGGCTGTGATCAGATGCGTAGTGGTAACGAATTGGTGAACCGTTTCCAATTTTCTTTGCTGGTTTTTCGGATCCGAGATCATTCTCTGGAAGTTGTCTGAAAGATTCGCAAGATCGATGATCGCATTTTTTCTGCTAATTCTGAAATCCTGGTCGTGCTGTTCTTTCTTCATAAAATGATCCATGATCAATCGGAAATAATCCAGATTGCTTTTGGACGATTTTTTCATTAAATCCAAATTCTGCGTATGTTCCCAAACCGGCAAGATAAAGTAGGCGACCAAAAATGTAACAGCGCCACCGATCAACGTGTCGAGAATTCTATCTTTAAAGATAATATTCACGTTTCCAGGTCTTAGGAAATTGAAGGACAGGAAAATGTAGATGGTCATGAACAGAACTGCCCAGAAATACTTTGACTTCAACAAACTGAAACACAAGATCATACTTAATAAAAGAATGACTAGAATGGCGCCCGGATCTTTTACAAAATACAAAATAATATAGGCAATCACACCGCCAGCAATAGTTCCAAAAAGCCGCAGAAGATTTCGGTGTTTGGTGGTCGAATAAGCAGGTTTCAAGATAGCGATAATCGTTATGAGAATCCAATAAGAATGGCCGATCCCGAGAATCTCAAACCTTGAAACGATATAACCTATCAGTAAGGCGATCGTCACTCTTATCGCGTGTCGGAAATGTCCGGAATTAAGTGAGAAATTGGAAACCAAAACCTTGAGATTCATCTTTTCCTCTTTCGGTAAAAACTTGGAGTAATCCAATCCTGAAGATAAACTTTTAGCCAGCTTTTTATCTTGGGAATGAACGGTCAGAATCGTTTTTACCTCGTCTGTAATTTCAGTAATTCTCATGAGAACCTGACGCATCATCATAAAATCCTCCAAGGTTTCTGAGGAGAATCTTTGTGATCGGTGGTCGAAGAAGTCGTCGTAGATCTTCTTCAATTCATTATCAAAATTGGTGATCTGTCTGAAGGCTAAACCACTTTGAAGCGAAATCCCAAGGTTGGTCAATTCATCTGCCATGACCAAGAGATAGTCGTGGATCTTATGAAGTAGCGTAGTGTCCCCGAAAACCTGATTCATCCTTTTGTAATCATTTTCGGAAGTCAGAAGCTTATCAAACAGATCGAAAGAGTTAAGGAACATCAACATCAGAATTCTACTTTGGGTTGTAGATTCGTTGACGATCTGTCTGGTTTTGAAAACAATCTCTCTCGTGTCTTCCTGATGGTTTTTGATTTTGATCTGTTGAGATATCAGTTGATTCAGTAACTCATTGAAATCGGGATTTTTCGTGTAGTATTTAGCTTTAATTCTGAGATAATCCGCTAATTCCAAATAGTTTTCTCCGACGACCTGACTAGCCAATTTGTATGGCTGCAGTGTGGAAACGATCATAAATATGACAAAGAACCAAACGCAGCCAAGAAAAAAGATAAATGAACTTTTAAGAACGTCTTCTCCTGTCAAATGTCCATCAATAAAGATACTCAGCACAACCAGCGCAATGGAACCGAAAGTGGCAAGCCTTAATCCATAAACGCCGATCATCGAAAAGAAAAATCCGAAAATGAGAATCTCCAGATACACGGCAATCGGAAATTCCTTGACCAGACTTGCAAAGAGGGCAATTAGAAAGAAAGAAAAAATGGACAGTATCAATGTATTTCTTCTTCTGATAAATGGTCCTTGCTGATCCGTCAACCCGACAAAACTAGTTCCTAGTGGGAACAGAAAATATTCCTTAAGCAAACCAAATTGCGCCAAGATGATACTTGGAATCACTATAGCCAGAGCGATTCTTGCTCCGGAATAGATGTATTGGCTGGTTAGGAATTTTTTGAGTTCGGAACTGTAGTTCATATTTGCAAATTTACAGAAAGTATCAGGGAAATTGCACCATGTAAAAAGTACAATATATTAAGTTTGATGAAAATTTTAAAAATAATTAATAAAAAAAATGCCAAAGCAAAAAGCCCTGGCAAAATTTATTTGTAAGAATTATAGAATCAAATTTGATTAATAATCCTGTGCGTTATAAGTTTCGCTACCGATGTTCCAAGTCAGGCCAAATCTCAGGGTATTATCCAAAGCAGAGTTGATCTTCGAAGTATTGATCAGGTAAGAAAGATCCAATCCGAAAGATGCATATTTGAATCCAACCCCAACCGTTGCGTATTGTCTAGCTCCTTGTTCTGGTGCTTCTGTGAAATAACCAGCTCTTAGTGCAAAAGTTTCGTCATAAGAATATTCTGCTGCGCCACTGAACATGATACTTTTCTTATTACCAAAAGATTTACCGATTCCTTCGATCACGCCAACGTTTGGTACATCTCCTGTAGTCTCGTCTGGTCCTGGAACCAAAATTTTGGAAGCTTCACCACTTAGACTGAAACGATTTTGGTCATCTATCAATAGGTCATAACCTAAACCTAATCTTGCCATGGTAGGAAGATAGGATCTGGATTCCTCGTCACCTGTATAATCCAATCTAGGTCCTAAGTTTTGTACAGCCCAACCAGCTTTCACTCTACCTTCGTAGCCACTGATGCTCTCGTGTTTTGGAGACATGTAGTAACCAGAAACGTCTACTGCGAAAGTGTTGGCAGGCTTCAAAGTACTGTTGGAGTTGAATCCACCACCAATGTCTGATCTGATGAATCTACCAGTCACAGCCATGGAGTAGTTGTCTGTCAACTTCAAACCGTAAGCAA
>Ga0308171_1000720_pt1 | contig 59302 bp, 71 predicted proteins | sample PhyGR1_FD_202135 | JGI IMG/M metagenome (GOLD analysis project Ga0308171, IMG submission 202135) | Phyllosphere microbial communities from UC Gill Tract Community Farm, Albany, California, United States - DLSLSG.R1 | ecosystem: Host-associated > Plants > Phyllosphere > Unclassified | place: USA...
GTGGCGGGGGATCAAACGGGGCACTCGTCGTCGGGGTCGTCTGGGGCGGGGAGCGAATACCGAGATGCAGGCCTGTAAGGGCGATTGATTTGCATCGCCGTTTGTTCGTCAGTGAGCGTGTAGGAAAAAATCGAAGCGCCGCCGTAGAAGTGTGTTACCCAGCCACTGATCGTCGGTTCTTTTGCTTCCGGCTGATCCTCCGGCCAAACTAATGTCGGGATATCGATGCGGAGCATTTTCGCGCCGAACCGTTCTTCTTCGCGAGCGCGGCCGGCATGGCGGCGGTGCCCAAACACTTCAACGACTGCCCATTCAAAGCCTTCATCGGCATCTGTGGTATTTTGTTCGTCTGTCATAGCGTTCCCTAAAAATGAAATGCTTCGCTATCGATTAGATCAGCGCGCGTGAGTCCGTCCGTCCCGGCAAACGGGGCGTCGATCGAGACGTTTTTAAAATGATCAAACTGGCGGTTGTATTCGGTGACGGCTTTCTTCACCCACGCGGCCAAATCATTGAACGGCACTTTCCGATCGAGAATCTGCACCATCACGGAATTGATGACGTCCATCTGAGCAGCGGACATGAGATAGCCAGGCACATGAACGCGGATCAGCTTGCGCATGGCAGAGGGGTCCGCGCGGGCGATTTTTTGGGACTTTTTTCGCTGATACGCTCTACGGTCTTTCGCCCGCACTTGCTCAATGTCGCGAACGCGGTTTTTATCGAGCCCACGCTCCCTCCGACAGCGCGCGTTCCTCTCACGGACGGAGACCATGCGTTCCTCGTTCGCCTTCTCACGTTGCCAACGGGCCTTCTGTAGTGCCTTGCGACGCTTTGGATTTAATGCGGCGTAGCGCTTACGCTTTTGTTCTCGCGTTTTTTCAACATCACGGTGATAGCGCTCTCGATTTTGGGCATTACGCTTTTCTTTATGTGCATCGCGCAACCGTGTCAGTTCTTCGAGTGCTGCATCCTGATCCATCTGTTGGAGCTCAAGAAGCTTGCCTTTGGTGAGATAGAAATCCATGTCACACCCTCACTCCATATTCTTCCCGGACAGCTTTTTTGAGCGCCTTGATATGTTTGCCGCGGATTCGGTGTGATCCGATGATTGTAGCGCTTTCACATTCCCACGAATGACTGCCCTTACCGTCCGGATCGAGAACCACTGGTGAATCGGGCACCACCACGTAAACCCGGCCCTTCCCGCTGGGGTGAAGGCAAGCAAACTGGTATGCGGCTAGATAATCCGTGGTGATGTAAATCCTATCGGTTCGGCAAACGCCACGCGCGCCGAAGTCAGCCGTTGTTGCAGCGCGTGTAACGATTGGCGGCAAAATCTTTTCGCCGATTTGCAAACCGCTTGGCCCGCCGTGGTAATAGGTGGTTGGCTGGCTCATGCTTCACCCATCTTGGTCGTTAAGAGTGCCAGCAACCTTTCAATTCGTTCTTCGGAAAGTTTCAGAACGAACGTTGTCAGGTTGTTATTGAAACGCGTCCAGTCAGTGCCACCGTTCGCGCCGGGGTTAATCACCCCGGCTTCTTCAAGCTCCCACTTAGAGAGGTTGTGTAGGACACCAAACATGCAGGCAAAGTCTCGCGGGGTCATGGCTGATAACCCTGCTGCTGCGGCCAGTGGCGGCAGATCAGGCGCAATTTTTCTGCTTTGCGCTCGCGCTTCACTTCGGCGCGTTCCTGATAAAAAGATGCGGGCAGAACGGTCGGAACAAAGCGTGGGGAGCGGCGTGTCCACGGCTTTCTTGCGGGCTTTGACGTTGGCGTTGACGAAGCGTCATCGTGGATCACGACAGCTGTGCTAGGAGCGCGCCTTATGCTAACTCCACCCAACAGCATTGCGCCGAGAGCCAAGACACTTCCAAATCCAAATCTACGCATTGATAATTTCTCTTTCGTCGTGTGAGGAAATGATGACGCGCACGAAATCGCTGATCCGATCTTTCAGGACGATGCGAGAGGCGCAGAGGGAAAGGTACGTGTAGGCGTTGCCGGTACCGCCATCGCTCATGCCTTCCAGAAAAGGCTTGGCTGTTATGGTCGAGATATCGACACCGATTGTGATAAGGCCGCGCAGCACTGCATAAATGTTGCGATGATGCGGGGACTGGAAGTGCTGTGGTTGCAGATCGTGCACGAAATCCAGCGCGTAGCGGGGATCTATGAACATGGCGCCCAACACAGCACGTTCTACATCATCGACTTCTGTGTCGATCAGGCGGGTGCTGATCAATGAAGCCGATTCAAGAAAGGCTTCCCAGTGCCGAATAACGTGTTGCATCGCTTCGGCTTCGCTCGCGGCGGATTTGGAAGCGTGCTCACACTGAGAGAGTTCCCAGCTTGTCCGCCATTGCCAAGCCTTCTGTTTGACCGGCGGGGTGATTTCACCAATCCGTAATGTGCCGGAATAGACATGGATGCGGGCATTCGAGCCCTTTGCAAGCCGACGAAAGGAAAGCGGCGCTTTGTTTTGAACGATCATTATTCGCCTGCCTGTCCATCGCGGCGAAACTCGATCAGTTGACCGGGCGTGCAATCCAACACAACGCAGAGCTTTTCCAGCAGTTCATAGCTGATTGTTTTCTGCTTGTTCTGAGTAATGCGGGAGAACTGCGTGCGCTTCATGTCAACCTTGTCGGCGAGGTCGCTCAAATTCATCCCCCGATCGGCGGCTATTGCCTTAATCCGCAAGACAATCATGGGTACATTCCTATGGTAATTGGGTTGGCAACAGACTGGATTGGGATGACGTTCTTCACTTTCACTCGCAGGCCGATGCCTGGCTGAATTTCACAAGGGGTATCGAGCTGGAAAACTGTGAAAACGAACTGGTCGTTTTCTGTGCAACGCACCATCATGCCGTGCGTGACGACGACTGTTTTACGGCCGTCGTTGGCCGGGAAATCCACGGTAGTGTGCGGCGACTTTTCCGAATTGAAATTTAATTGTTGCCGCTCGTAACCAACCCACTCACGCGGATCGACTTCTTTTGCTGGTGAAGTCATCAGGCCAAACTCGAACCAAGAGTGAAGCGGTTCGACTACAATTTCGGTTTTTGGATTTGCTTCGCTCATGTCAGCGGCTCCGATATTCGCCTTTGCGCACGACGCGCTCATTCAGGCCTACGAGTTTTTCAATTGTGGTTGGTCGATGCATGTTGGCGCTGGCATCGTTTTTCGCTGCCGCACGTTTCACGCGGGTCGCGCGTTCCACCTTGACCGGATTGCTTCCAGCGTTTCGGACGACTACTTCCGCACGGGAATTAAAGATGAGCAGATTGTAGAGGCTGGGGCTCTCGATCGAGGCGGCTGCAGCGTTCGCGTTCTTGACTGACGTGAAGTCACCGACGATGCGCGAAGGCTGGTTTCGCCACTTTTCTACCGGGCTCAGAATGAGGCGATAATGACGCTTCGGAGCTCTATATTGCCACGCTTTCCAGATGCGTTTGAAAGGCTCTTTTGGCGCTTGGTCGAAGGTCACAATGAAGGGCTTTTTCACCCCATTTGCGGGGGCATTTTTGGCGCTCATTTTTTCGCCCTTCCGTACAGGAATTGTTCTGCATTTTTCGGGCGGTGTATTGCGGTGAGATGCGCTTGCTGACGCGGTGTTTTCGCGGTGTGCGCTACCCCCACAATATACCACATGGACTAGGGGAAGCCGTTTTGAAGGGCTTTTTTCGAGTGTTTTCAAAGGGGTGGAAATTGCCCGAGCCAACGCCGTACAAACTGCGTACAGGATAGAGGGGGTTTTGATGGAAATAGCGCTCATTCGTCACCGCCTTCGGCCTTGCGACCGTGCTGCAATGAGGCGGCATGTGAGCGATAAAGATTGGCTTGATTTTCGTAGTAATCCTGCAACCCGCGCAAGGCACGAGCGAGCGTGGAATCTGTATAGCTGTAGAGCCATGGACTGCGTTTTCCGAAGCCTGCTGATTTAACTTCGTAGAACGGAGCGGCGTATATAAACGCGTTTCGGATGACGACGAGCGTGGAAAGGCGATTGAAACCACTGGTTTGAATGCCGGTGGCTTTAAGCCAAGAGTCGGTGCCCGATTTATGGACCGTCCATTTGTAGCCAGGCATAATCCGTACGAGCTCTGCGCGGAAATCAGCGGGAGTGAAATTCTTGTCAGCCATGCTGCTTAAACCTCCGCTGCCTTGGATTGGAAACTTGCGTGATGGTGGCCGTAAACGGCTTCCAGTGTTTTCGTGGACATGCCGAGCGAATGGCTGGCTTCCCACATGTCAACACCGGCACGCATGAGCCATGTCGCGCGGGTGTGGCGCATGGTGTGAGGCGTGACTTTTGAATCGAGCTTTGCAGCTTGAACTGCCTGCTTCCACGCATGGCGAATGTCAGCGATATCGGCGCCGTGCCAATGAATGACGGTGTTGAAGAAATTAATCTGACTGCTGGTGCCTGCCTGATCAGCGATCCGCGCTTGATCGGCCATGTCGAGCTTTTTCCAGCGTTTCAAATGGAACAGGATTTTCCGGCCGAGTTTAACAGGCGGGCGGCGTTTCTTTGTTTCGCGCTGGCCTTCGGAACGGCGGTACATAATTTCTTCGTTCAGATCGATGTAGCCGGCGCGTTCATTCCGCTCCCACTGAACCGTAAGCAAAACATTCAAGCGCGAGCCCGTGTAAATGCCGAGCAGGATTAATCGCGCCATGTGGCGATTGACGCGCTGGCGATCCCGCGACCACTTGCCGTTTTTCCAACTCCAGCCGAGAGCGCCAGCAATCAGGCGAGCAGCTTCCGATTTTGTCAGCCAACGCGTGCGGGCAGGGGAGGGTTGGGGCATGTGTACGACTGGCAGAGAATCCACTGGGCCGTAATTCTTGTTCCAGAAATTCAGAGCCGACAGCAGGATTGCGAGCTCGCGACGGATTGTGCCTGGCTTAACCGGACGAGATCCGGAAAGGCGGTGCGTCTCGTATTCCTTGCACGTTTGTTTCGTGATTTCGGAAAGAGATTTGCGGCCCCACCAACGAGACAAAGCTGTCAAACCATAAGCTGTTGATCGCGGGGCAACAGTTTCCGGCAGATGCTCTTGCGAATATGTCAGGAGAACTTGCGCTATCACGATCCGGTCCGCCCGCTTGGTTTCGGTTGGGTTGGCGTGTTTGAGCGCGATATATTCCGCGAGGGCTTTTTCTGCTTGCTCAAGCTCATGTTCAGCGCATCCAGTGCGCTTTGCGTAGGATCGATCGCGGATGATCCAGACACCTTCACTTCGGTTGAAGTAGAGACGAGGCGGGAGCGCTTTCTTAGGCATAGCTGCAACCAGTCTTTCAGCATCGCTGGGGTCACGCAGTAGCGTTTCCCGATCATCAAAAGGGTGAGGCGACCTGCTTTATGCTCATTGCGCAGGTGCGCAGTGGAGCACGCATTTTTCAAAATGCGCTCGCGAGCTTCGGTCAGTGTCAGGATTTCGTCGGGATCGAATTGGCTCATAGCGCGAGCCTCAAAGTTTCCATCGCGATGTAAAAAATGGTTGCGCAGAGCCATCCAAGGCCAAATGCCGACAGCGAAGCGGCGCGGAGCAAATACCGAGGCTCTTTTTTCACAGGAGCTGGTTCGGGCTGTGGCTGCTGTTCTGCTTTCTGGTTCCAATGCTCGATCGGCATGACGTTTACCCCACCGCAAATATCGGCGAGGCGCTGCAACCGCACAGACGTGTGGAACGCACCATCAGTTTTGACCATGTGCCGTACGCAGGCTTCGATGAGCCCTTCCGGGGCTCCGGGTAAAAAGCCGCTTACTTGTGCATCGAACTGATTGATTGAAGTGAAAAGGCTGTCCGTAGGTTGAGGCCTGTTCATGCTGCGTCCGCCTTCGCAATGATGGCTGGATCAGCTTCGATGCATTCACGCGCACGAAGAGCGCTACAAATGCCAAGCGTCAGATCACGGCCTGTGGCGTTCCAGCGGAGGGCATTGATCAAAAACTCGCAGTTATTGCGCCTGTCGGCTTGGATATTCAGGCTGCGGCATAAAGCGAGCAATTCGGGCTTCCAGAGCATCCAAAGCGCTTTTGAGGGCAGGGTCTCTTGCAATGCGAGACGAATTTCCGGCCAACGCGCATAACCATCATGCCCGGTAGGCAACATGTTTCGAGCACGTTGCGGATATATCCACGCACCACGCATGTAACGATAATCACCCGGCAATCCCATCAAGTAATACACGCCGTCGCGTTCGTGATGCGCTGCGCTTGCGTTGGTGCTGTATTCTTCCGAAAGAAACTTTTCGTGCAGGACGGCTATCGAATGGTGTGCAACACCTTTCATCCCCTGCATCTGGTCATGCAACCGATCAAGTTTGTCCTTGGCTGATTTAATTTCAACTGCGATGATTTCAGCGCGGTCAACGGCCAATACATCAATGCGCGTTCCGCCAAGTGATGTGTTGATTTCGTGAATGATACGGGCGTTCGGACGTTGTTGGCGCAAATATGCCACCACAGCTTCACGGATTTCACCTTCTGCGGGGGAGCGGTAAGCGGGCATTACACGACCTCGCTATCAAAAAGCGGGCCGTACTGGAGAGGCGCAGCGTCACTGGTCACTACACGCCAATCCTTTTCTATGCGGCGCTTTGCTATATCGGCATATTCCGGGTTGAGCTCTATCAAGATTGACTTGCGTCCATGTCGCGCTGCGACTAGCCCAGTTGTTCCTGCGCCACCGAACGGATCAAGGACTACGCCGCCCTTCGGGCATCCAGCCAAAATGCAGCGTTCTGCCAATTCGGGAGGGAACGTTGCGAAATGAGCTTCTGAAAATGGGCGCGTAGCAATCGGCCAGACTGATAACGGCGCTGGCTCAAAATTCCGCAAGAGTCGACCATTCGCGCCCTGTTCAGCTGTCGTCATATTGTCCCAACGGCTATTCAGTCCTTCATGTGGACGAACGTGTCCGCGTGTCCGCTCTTTACGCGTCTGATTGTGGGCAATGGCCGTGTGAGGAACTTCGCCAGAAGCCCATCCTTCGACGCGCTTATTGCCAGCGGTTTTTCGCTTTCCCGGTTGGCCAGCCGTATAAGAGCCCCCACGATAGCCGTCCGCGTCTTCGTCGCCGACGCGAAACTGTCTGACTATCTGGGCGTCATAGTAAGCGCCCATACGCATCCAGCGTGGACCATCGCGCTTCGGGTCAGTGATAAGCGGCGCTTTCTCGGTTAAGTCTGGGGCGAAAGACACGTCGCCTGTGTCGCGAGCGCGCCAAACGTCAGCATCATTGCTTTTGGTCAGAAGAAAGATTTTTTCATGCGCAGATGACGGACGATAGACGCCGGATGAATCGGGCATCGGATTGGGTTTGCCCCAGATGATTTCCGAACGCACCCACCAACCGGCGTCTTGCAAAGCTATTGCGAGACGGTTGGGTATCATCAATAGGTCTTTGGCCTTGATATTCCCGCCAATAGTGGAGAACGGCTTATCGCGAAATGTTCTATCGTCAGTGCCGCTCTTTTTGGTGTCTGCAGCCGAACGGCCGTTCGGTGACGATGCGTAGCAATCGCCGTAGTTTAGCCAAAGGGTGCCGGTTGGTTTTAACACCCGCCGGATTTCTGCAAAAACAGATACCATTTTCGCGATGTGCTCGGATAGTGTGGGCTCCAAGCCCAACTGTCCTGCAACGCCATAATCGCGCAGCCCCCAATAGGGCGGAGAGGTGACGACGCAATCGACCGACTCCGCTGGCAAGGTAGCCAATACGGCCAGGCAATCGCCTAGGAGGATTTCCACCCGTCCGTCAATTGCAGAGAGCCGCTCGATCATCGCCCAGCTTCCTGCAGATCGAAAATCGCTTTACGCTGGATCGCTGCGGCCCTGTCGTTCGCGCGGATGCTTGCGACCAGGGCCTTTTGGTCGCTTTGCAGCTTTGCCATTTCTTCGCGCATGATCGTTTCGCGCTGCTGGTTCGCTTTGTAACGCTCTACCAACCGGGCGCGGTTGTTTTTGACGACAGCCAGCTGACGCTGTGCAACGACGGCTTCTTGCGCCAAAAATTCCTTTGGAGAAGGCTCCGCTTTGAGCGGTTGAAAAACCTCCTTAATCATCTTCATTGCTTCCTCTGGCTGGCCAGCGCGCATCTTCGCGTAAGCGTCAGTTGCAACCTGTGTTGCATCTACGGATGGAGTCGACGCACTGTCTTCCGCCAGAGAACCACTCAATGCAGATACGAGTTCGCTTTCAAAGGCATCGAAATGTTCAGTGTCGTTTGGGGCGAGCCAATGCGCGGCTGTGCTTGAAGACATGCGGTCCTCCTGAAAGAGAACCGCCGGTAGTGTGGAGTGTCAAAACGGAGAGGGACACACTACCGGCGGTACGCGGCGACAGAGCGGGGCTCAGGCGGGGGGCGGGGGCTTGGGTAAACCCGCGCTGTCACAGCATCGGGTTATCGGTTGAGTGTCGTAAAGCAGGTATCGAAGCTCGATAGCTCTAAGCATCGGTCCATAGCGGACGGTGCGCTAATCGAGTTCATGGCCGAGAGGCCGAGAAACAAAATCATTAAGATGAGAGTGACTACAACGTAGCCCATGCGGCGTTCTGTGCCAGCGTGAACTGCAAGTTGCTGCTCGTACAGTTCGATGAAATCTAACTCAGAATTTTGGGTGCAAGTTCCCGTTGGGCGTCCGCGATTTGACGCCGCCAATCCTCGGTCCATGACCATCTCCAATTGACGATAAGTTCACCAGTTATGGGTTGCACTGTATAGGCAATAGACGATAGAATGCAACAAGAAATATCGGCAATAGCCGACATTTTTTGCAAATCTGTGTAAACAGAACGTGAACATGTCAGGATGCCTTGATGCGTAATCCCGTAACCGGTACTGGTTAGGATAGGCGGCGTCTGGGGATTATAGGACGGCAGGAGGCAATATGTTTTTGAGTATCGACCGAGTAACAGGACAGCACTTAACCGCCGAAAGCGATCCGCAGGGGCTTAGCGATGGAGACGGAGGAGGATTCCGGGAGCTCGCGCAATTTATTGAAGCGGTGACAAAAATGTCGCCACAAGAAAAGCGCCGAATCGGCGCTCTAATCGACAGTCTGAATTAATTAATCTTCGTTATCAGCTGGGGCGGGGTGCTCTGGCACAATAGCGGATACCATGTCCCGTACGATCTCCCGGCGTTTCGGGTCTAAAGACTGGTATTTAAGGACGAGCTTTTCAGTTTCTTCGTCCAATTCAAGGCCGAAAACGAGCCACAAAGGGCTTACTTTAAAAGCCGTGGCCAACTCGACGAGTGAATCGATACTCGGTTCCTGCTTCTTTTGAAGGAGCGAATAGATATACGCGTGGTTCTTCCCCGCCAGTATTGACGCGGACCGCATGGTAAGACCTCGTTTCGCCATCAGCTCTTGAAGGCGTTGTCGCCACATCGAATTATCCATGCGCGACATTTAGCAAATATTTGCGGTATTTGTAACTGGAAATATGTTGCTGAATAATAATCGTTTTTTGCCGATATTGTATATATCGGCTATTGCCTATATCTTCGCCACATTCCTCAGAACTGGTGAAGGTATCCGGTGGCCGCCAAACGTTCATTGACAGCCCAATTGCAAGAGATTGACCGGATCATCGGCGAAAGCCGTTCGTCTAAGGATGCCGATTATCGGCGTGAAACACAGGAAAGCATACGCGACACGCTTCGATGGCTTCAAAAGCATGAGCCCAAAATCAAAAGCCTTGTCGCAGGGCGCTCACGATGAGGCCCGCTCCCCCGATCGAAACCATTCTGCACCGCGTCACATATCACGCTGTTACGCGGTATGTGCAGCGCATCCTTGGAGTGTCAATTCCGATGGAAAAGGGCACCACAGAGATTATTCGTGCAGCCGTCCACTGTAAGCGCGCCAAAACCACGATCGACGATGTGCGGCGGCTGGTGATGATCCCCACGGTAGCGGTTGCGATCGAGAACAAGTTCGCCGCGATCGACACGAAGAACTTCACTGCTGTCATTGATCCAGAACAGCAGATCATCGTCACGATCCTTGAACCCCAAACCTACAAACAACGTCACGGAAGGAGAAAGGCCAGCAGCCGCTCAGAAAAACAATGTCACCGCATCGCCGAACGCGTGGGGATGCAGATCAAAGGTATTCATACAAAAGGTAAAATGAAATGAAGGATCAATCACGCTCGATCGGAACTGAGACGCCATCAACGCCGGTTCAGACTGTTCACGATGCATTGAACAAAGCCGAGGAACTGGCTCATACAGTGCAAAAATTCATGGACGAGTTGTTAGGCTACCGAAACGATCTGTCCGAGGATTCTTCCGGCCCCGCAGAGGAGGGGATATTTCCCCAGCTCGAAAATCACGCATTTCGGGCAAGGCGCAGCGCATTGATTGCGATAGATCGAATTGCGGCGGCTCGCGGAGAGCTGGCACAATGAGCGACGATATCACATCAGAAGCCCAGACAATCGCGGTCGGCCAGCTGCGAGCCTTCATTGAGCGCATCGAGCGCCTTGAAGAAGAAAAGAAAACAATCGGCGACGATATCAAGGAAGTCTACGCCGAATTGAAGGGCTCCGGTTTCGATAGCTCCGTTGTGCGAACCATTATTCGTCTTCGAAAGAAGGAGGATCACGAGCGGCAGGAGGAAGAAGCCATGCTGCAGCTCTATATGGACGCGCTGGGAATGGGCTAACCAGCATGAGTGCGGCGCCAGCTCCGGACATTTGGTTAAACGACACAGTACCGGCCTTTATGGCTGAACACCCCGTCTATTCCGATAATCCGTTGCTGGCGTTTTTGCTCGACGCGTTGGTGCGAGAAACCGAAGAAACCACACCTGACATATCATTAGACGCCGCTTTGCTGCGCGCCACGCACGATACTCTCGTTAGCCAGGCACGCGTGCTATTGGCGGCAACGGAGCCTGCAGCATGACCGCTAAGCGAGCCCCCGCCAAGAAGGCGGCACCAAAACCAAAGCCCGCATCTCCTTCTAAGGCAAAGCAACACCAGCCTGCAGAGCTCAATCTGCAAATGTCACTCTTTGCTCAGGAATACATGAAGGACATGAATGCGACAAAAGCCGCTATTCGTGCTGGCTACAGCGAGAAAGCAGCTCGTCAGCAGGGCAGTCGGTTGCTTGGCTATTACGTGGTGAACGAACGTGTGCAGGAATTATTTGAGGAATCGCAACGCGTTCTCAAAAAGAATGCAGAACAGTTTCTTACCGAGCTTCTGTCTTTCAACAGCTTCGACATGATTGAAATTTATCAGCCTGGCACCCGTTGTTTCAAGCCGATGGAAGAATGGCCGAAAATTTTCCGCACAGAGCTTCTGCAGTCCATCAAGATTTTCGAGAAAGACGAAATGGTGATGGGTGAAGATGGGAAAAAGCATAAGGAAAAAGTCGGTGAAATCGTCGAAGTCAAACTTGTCGATCGTTTGCGTCTGAAAGATTTCATCGGAAAGGCCATCGGAGCGTGGCGAGAAAAGAAAGAGGAAGAACGAACAGACGATCCAGTGGCCGAGCTTTGGCAGGATATTTCCGGGCGATCTTTTCAGCCGAAGGATGACTGACGTTGCACCCCTTCGATCAGTTGCCGCTTACAGACAAGAAACGACTGATTTCCGATCCCAACTGGCGGATACGGAACCTCTATTACATTCGAAATAAATTCGGCGACACGGTAATCTTTACGCCGAACGAAGTGCAAGAATTATTTCTGGGCAACCTATGGTACCGGAACATTATCCCAAAAGCGCGTCAGCGTGGCTTTTCCACGCTTGTGCAGCTGATGATCCTTGATGCGTGCCTGTTTGTTGAAAATACAAAGGCAGCGATTATCGCTCTCGATCTAGATCTTGCTCTCGCTATCCGTAACGACAAGATCATGTTCGCCTACGAGCGATTGCCCCAGCTCATTCTTAACCGCGTGCCGTTGAAGGTGGACAACGAAAAGCGCCTTGAATGGAAAAACGGTTCCGAGCTGATTATCGGCACAACGGCTCGCGGACGCACGCTGTCATGGCTCCATGTCTCCGAGTACGGCGAGATTTGTGCAAAGAAGCCGGATCAGGCGAAGGAAATTCAGTCCGGTGCAATGCCGGCCGCAGAATACGGTACCATCATTCTCGAATCCACGGCGCAAGGCTCCGATGGTGATTTTACTGTCAAAGTCATGCAGGCCAAGGCGGTTGAGGAAACCGGCCGCAAACTTACGCGCAAAGATTTCCGCCTACATTTCGCTTCATGGTGGGATGCGCCAGAATATGAGCTCGACGACGCCGAGCACATAACAATCTCGCCGAAGGATCATGCATATTTCGACCGCATGGAAGCGGAGATAGGTCGCGAGATACCATTGCGCAAACGCGCCTGGTACGTTCAGCAGCGCGATGTGGAGTTCTCCGGCGATCAGGAAATGATGTGGTCGCAGTTTCCGACCACGCTTGAAGAAGCGTTTCAGCAATCAGCAGACGGCAAATTTCTTGCAGAAGTGCTGTCGCTGGCTCGCAGGCAGGGACGTATTGGCCAGCACAAATATGATCCCTCGCGCCCGGTCTACACGTTTTGGGATATCGGTACCGACGATGATACCGCTATTTGGTTTTTGCAGGTTATCGGCAACAACTATTATTTTATCGATTATTTCGAGTGTAACGGAGAGGCACCGGCCTTCTACGCCGCAGAAGTGATGAGAAAGCCTTACAACTACGCGCAGCACTGGCTTCCTCATGATGGCGCGCATCGTCGTATCAGCACATTCGCGCTCGAAACATACGCCGATATGCTCGGCAAGCTTTCACTGAAGAATATTGAGATTGTCCCCCGTACTGACGACAAAGTGCAGGCGATCAATATGTTGCGTACAGAGTTCGGGCGCTATTACTTTGATGAGGAGATGTGTGCTACAGGCATTAAGCATCTGGAGAAATACCAGAAGACGTGGAATTCTAGACATAGTGTGTGGACAAGCACTCCAGCACAAAATGGACACCAGCACGCCGCCGACGCTATTATGCAAAAGGCACAGATCGGCGATGCGCTCGTAACGCAACACCAGCAGCGCCCACGGCGCTCACGCTCAGGAGGAATGGCCGTTTGACCCAATAGCTTCTTATTTACACGGCGGCGTTTGTGCTTCACAATAATTGAAGCTTCTCGCCCCGAACCGAGGAGCATTGAATGTCATCGCCGGTTCTCGACCTGAGAGCGCGCGCCTTTATGTATGAGCGCGGCGACATCACCCTAATCGGATCGTGGTTACGCATGGGCGGAAATCTTCGCCCGTGTTTGGTTCTTATCCGCTCCGGAGAGGAATACAGCGACCACACAGTGCCATGTGTCGTGACGCTTGATAAAGCTTGGATATGGGACGAAGACGAAGGCGACCCAAAAGAGGCCGCTCGTACGGCTGCGAACTTCGTAGAAAAGCTGCGGCTTACACACAGCCTGCAATCCTGCATCCGCATTGCATCGCTTATTCACGACCATCTGGACGATCTTATTCAAATGCCTCCGTTCCCCCCGATGGACCGCGAGACCGTCGCATTCATCGAGCAGGTGAACAACAAGACGGGCAAGACAAAGCACATCGAGGTCAAAGACTATGTTTGACCTCAACGCCCAGGACGGCTCCGTCCGCCGACAGAAATATGAATCGCCCATTCCTACCGGTGCCAATGCAAACGAGCCAGTCAGGGCACATAAGCTCGACAGCCCAAAAATGGTTCACCTGCACCGAATGCTTATGTCTATGTTCATTACTGAGCAGGATAGGCAGCACGAAAACCGGCGCGAGATGGCGCAGGAAGAAGACATTTACGACAATGTGCAGTGGAACCCGGAAGACGCGGCCGTGCTGGAAAGTCGCGGGCAAATCCCTCTCGTTTACAACGTAATCAGCGCGTCGATCGATTGGATCACAGGTTCGGAAAAGCGTACACGCACCGATTCCAAAGTGATGCCTCGTCGGAAGGAAGACTCCAAACCCGCGCAACGTAAAACGGAGCTGATGAAATATCTCGCGGATTCAAACCGCTCGAATTTCTCACGCTCACGCGCATTCGAGGACGCTGTTCGTGTTGGCCTTGGATGGATGGAAGATGGCTTTCAGGAAGATACCGACGGTGAGCCGCTATACACGCGCTATGAAAACTGGCGCAACATTCTGCATGATAGCGCATCGATGGAACCGGACCTTTCCGACGCCCGCTATATTTTCCGGATGCGTTGGTTCGACCTTGATGTGATCAAGCAGATATTCAAAGAGCGCGCTGGGATACTTCAAGGATCCGCGCAAATGTCGCCTGGCGTAAATGGGCTAGACGAATTATCAGACGATATTACCGACCAACACGAAATCGAACTCGATCACAACAAGCATTTCGGTGCATCTAGCTCTACAATCGGTACTTACGTCCGGAGCCGCGTCCGCGTCATCGAAGCTTGGATACGCTTGCCCGCAGAAACCGAAAAAATAAGCGGCGGGATGTTCTCTGGTGAAATCTATGACCCTTTGTCACCAGCACATCAGGAAGCATTAGAGAGCGGCGAAGCTGAAATCGTGAAAAAGCCAACTATGCGTCTGCATGTTGCAATCTTCTCAACAGCGGGAATGCTATATTTCGGTCCGTCGCCATATCGTCACAACCAGTTTCCACTCACTCCCGTTTGGGGCTTCCGGCGCGGCAAGAATAATTTGCCATATGGGCTTATTCGGCGGCTGAAAGATATCCAGATCGATGTGAACAAGCGCGCTTCGAAGGCGCTGCATATCTTATCATCGAACAAAATAATCGTCGAAGAAGGTGCGGTCGAAGATTTGGACGAGCTCGCCGAGGAGGCAGCACGACCTGATGCTGTGCTCGTGGTCAAACCGGGCAAGCAGCTAAAACTTGACGCAGATCGGGAGCTTGCAGAGGGGCATCTTAATTTGATGAGCCGCAGCATTGCGATGATCCAGCAAGCGTCGGGCGTCACCGATGAGCTTATGGGCCGCAAGACGAACGCCACTTCTGGACGCGCTATCATGGCCCGTCAGGAACAAGGTTCGCTCGCAACTGCCAAGTTCTTCGATAACCTCATGTTTGCAGAGCAGGTGCGCGGCGAAAAGCAGCTCGCAAATATCGAACAGTTCATGACGGAGAAAAAGGCATTCCGCATTACCAATCAACGCGGCACCCCGCAGTATGTCGATATTAACGACGGATTGCCTGAAAACGATATCGTCCGCACGAAAGCAGACTTCGTGCTTTCGCAGCAGGATTGGCAGGCAACGACGCGAGCAGCGAATTTCGCCGCCTTGATGGATACTATGCGTAATTTCCCACCAGACGTTACGCTTGCCATGCTCGATCTCATTCTCGAAACGTCCGATTTGCCAAACGTTGAAGAAATGGTGGCTCGCGTACGCCAGATTAACGGGCAGCGCGACCCTGACGCCGACCCTAACGACGTATCGCCGGAAGAACAGGCACGTCAGCAAGCGGCGGCGGAACAAGCGGCGCTTGAAAAAGAGCAGATTATGACCGCGCTTAGAAAAGTGGTTGCGGAAACGATGCTCAAAGAAGCTCAGGCCCAGTCGATCGCCACTAAGAACGTTGAGACGAAGGTGGACACGCAAGCGAAGGCACTGGCTGCTGCTACGACCGCAGTACAGGCCCCGCAGACGCTCCCATTGGCTGACAACATTCTGCACGAAAGCGGCTTTGTTTCACGAACAGAGACAGAAGATAGCGCGCGCGACGAGTTGCGCGCAGCGCAAACACAGGAAGCAGCCGCAGAACAGCAACAGCAGGCACAACAGGAGATTATGGGGCAACCAGCAACGCCCGAAGGTGCAATGCCGCCCGCTCCTGAACATGCATCGCCGCTCCCACAAGGCTTGGAGGCCACCCCTCAGCAATAGATTTAAGGGCCGTTTGGCCCCCACCCACCCAATCGCTTCCGTGGAGAAATTTCAATGAGCGAACGACTGACAGAAGAAGAACTGGCACATATGACGCCAGCCGAGCGCGAAGGCTATGAACTCATGCTGGCAGAAGAAACCGAGCAGGATGATGACGCCGACGACGAAAACAATGATGCATTGGATGATGGCGATGATGACGCCGGCGCCATTGACGACGATCAAGAGCTCGGTACCGATGGATCAGAAACGGGGACTGATGCCGCCGCGCCTGATGAGCAGCTCCAAACGCAAAGCGATGCGCCTGAACTCGCCGCCGCCGCAGATCACGTCAAGTACCCTTATGAAGCACATAAGACAGTCAGTGACTTAAGAGAGAAAATCGAAGCTAACGAAGCTCAGCAGAATGCTTTGCTTGAGCAGTTCGATGACGGTGAACTTACTCGCGAAGAATACCAGGAGCAGCTGAAAACGCTCAACGCCGAAAGCCGACAATTCGTAAAGGATCAGGCAAAGGCAGAAACCGCGATTGAAGAAGCTGACGCCCGATATTTTGAGGACGTCGGCACCTTCTTGTCCGAGAACCCGATGTATAAAAAGGGCGGGCTACTATACAACGCCCTGGACGAAAAGGTTAAGGAGCTGCAGGCTCAATCCGACGATCCGCGTTCTCCCGCGATCATTAGGGAGGCCCACAAGCAGATTCAGGACGAGCTGGGGCTCAAATCCGATGCTCCGCCTAAGCCAAAGAGCGACGCAAATCCCGCCAAGCAAACGGCAAAACCTAAGCCGAAGCGCGAAATTCCTCCAAACCTCAACGGTATCCCATCGTCTGATGTGAATGACGCGGCAGACGATAACGGACGGTTCGCTGTCCTTGCGCGTATGGCTAAATCTGACCCGCTTGAGCATGAAAAGGCGCTCGCAAAGATGAGCGACGCCGAGATGGATGAATATCTACGGTACGGTGGCTGATGCTGTCACTGTCAGTACGGATAGGTCAGGCCGTCCAGATCGGGGAGGCGGCTGTTGTAAAGGTCGAGGACAAGCAGGGCCGTGGCGTCAAGCTTGTGTTTGCGACGGATATTTCCCCGATACGCATCTTGGATGACGGTGTAATCCCGCCACGATTCACTCGCGGGATTACAGGACGGCCGCGCCCGTATTGAGAGGAAATGTCGAATTTGCGAAACTGACGAGGGAAAGGCCGCAATGTGCGGCCTTTTTGCGTTTGGAATTTTAACAAATCAGCCACTTGCATATTCTATGCAAAGTACGTATATTACGTAATGCCAGCAAGAAAGGGAAATGAGCTGGTTTAAATATTACAAGTGGAGTCATTCCCAAAGAGGAAGTTACAAACCGATGAAAACTTACAGCTTCTCAGAAATGAACCGAGCATCCGGTGACATTCTGGATGCAGCTTTGGCGGAGCCAGTAGCTCTGACAAAAAGAGGAAAGGAGAAACTCATTATCGTTTCCACAGACGTGTGGGAAAAAGTACTAAATCGCGCAAAATCTAAGGCTTACACCCTAGAGAACGCACCTCAAAACAGCTTCGATCAACTTATGGGAGGACTAGAAGAAAATGTTCGAAACTCCCCCAGATAGGGATTAACAACGGATGAAATTCGACGTCGGTGATATTATTGAATACAGTTACCTTTGGGCCCGTGAGGCGGCCAAGGGAGAGGAGAGCGGGAGAAAATATCGCCCGACATGTATGGTGTTTAAAACGAAAGAGGACCCTGCAAAGCTCTTTCTTTTTCCAATTACTTCTCAAGAGCCCAAGGACGGACGGCCTTACAAAGTCATCCCACAACTTGAATGTAAAAGGGCGAAGCTAAAATATCCCTCTTACATAATTTTGGACGAGTTTAACGAGGACCGTTCTGACATGATGTTTGATGTGGGGGATACAAAACCTCGCGGAAGTATCAGTCCAAGTTATCTTGCAGAAGTATCGCAGGGAATTATGGACCACGCGGCAAAAGTGCGCCCCACTTCAGTGCGACGCACAGCTGTCTAAACAATCAAAGCCCCTGCTCAGTCAGGGGCTTTTGTTTATCGGTGAAAGATTTTCTTCGCAGTATCGACCGCTTCAACCACATCGTCCTCTTTGTTGTTTTGCAGGTCAAATTTATCGGTTTGGTTGCGCGCTTTACCGTAATCATTCCATTGAATGCGAATTTTCCCGGATGCAGGTGTGGTTACATAACCCACCAACAAATCTTGATCATCCTGTAAACCAGTGATCATACCCGGGTAGCCACCTTTAGTGGTAATTTCGATATGCTCTATTTGGATAACTGCCATAGCCCCTCAATCCTTCTATTTGCCCATTAACGGCTCAGTAATAATAGAGCAAAACAAACGCGCAAGAAAAGTGCTGATTGCTCTATTGACAAAGAATGAGTGTAGACAATTGCGTACATGCAGTAAGGGTTCATCCCCTGAAAATGCCACGAAATCTCGTATTGCAAAGGGTATGTTTTCCGGGTAATCATTGCTCCAGTTTGCGCATGACGTGCTTCTGACCGATTAATCCGGAGAACACGTCATGAAAACCGTAATTCCGTTTGGCGATGCCCGCGCCGTTGCCCGTTGGTCGGGCGCCCTTTTCACTGAAATCATCAAGCGTTCGTATTTTGAGCGCAAGTTCGTGTCCGAGAACGACAACGCTGTTATCCAGCGCTTGACCGATCTTGAGTCCGAAGCTGGTGATTTGATCCACTTCGACCTTTGCGCCCAGCTCAAGCAGAAGCCGACACCCGGCGATAACCGCATTGAGGGCAAGGAAGAAGGTCTGAAATTCTATTCAGACAAAATCCAGATCGATCAGCTGCGCCATGCAGTGTCGGCTGGTGGCAAGATGAGCCGCAAGCGTACCGCTCATGACCTCCGTAAGACGGCTAAAGAACGTCTTGCCGAATACTGGGCGAAGTACATGGACGAAGTGAATTTCGTCTATCTGTCGGGTGCACGCGGCATCAACGAAGACTTCACCGAAGAAACCACTTATGCCGGCCATGCGCAGAACCCGGTTCAAGCGCCTGACAGCGGCCACCTTATCTATGCCGGTTCGGCGGAAAGTAAGGGCACGATCACGAACACCATGAAAATGGACCGTGATATCATCGAGCGCGCTGTTGTGCAGGCTCGCATGATGAAGTCGCAGAATCCTGAAAATGCCAACATGCAGCCCGTGCAGATTAACGGTGAAGCGCACTACGTTTGCGTTATGTCGCCGTATCAGGAATACGACCTCCGCACATCGTCGACTGCTGGTTGGCTCGAAATCCAGAAGGCTGCGGCTGCTGCCGAAGGCCGCAATAACCCGATCTTCAAGGGCACCCTTGGCATGATCAATAATTGCGTGCTGCACAGCCATGAAAACGTCATCCGCTTTGATGACTACGGCGCAGGTTCAAACCTCCCAGCTGCTCGCGCTCTTTTCCTTGGCCGTCAGGCTGGTGTTGTCGCTTACGGCTCTACCGGTGGTCTGCGTTTCTCCTGGAAAGAAGAAACCAAGGATTACGGCAACGAACCTACCGTTGCTGCCGGCATCATCTTTGGTGTGAAGAAGACACGCTTCAACAATCGCGATTTCGGCGTGCAGGCGCTCGATACCTACGCGACCCGGCCAAAAGCCGCCTGATGAATTGAGCCGCCCATGACGGGCGGCACATTCACTTTCAGCAATAGACTTTGGAGCAAAGCCAATGGCACACCTTAAGAATTCCGCAGCGAAAGGCCTCACACCTGTCCCGTATCCGAATACGGCGGGCGAAGCAGTTGTCCATCGCTACACGATCAACATTCCAGCAACCGCCGCTGTCGGCGATATCGCTGAATTTGCCTGCATCCCAGCAACCACCCGGCCAACTGACATTGTCGTCGATGTAACCGGCGCTATCAGTGCCGATATCGGCGTGCTGTCAGGTGACTGGGCATCGGAAGATACAGAGCGCACGATTGGCGATGAGTTTGCCACCGCTGCTGATCTAACCGCCGATGCATTGTTCCGTCCCACGAAGCCAAGTGCCGTCCGTGTTCCGCAGAAGGATACGGCTCGCGGCATCGGCTTGAAGATCACGACTGCACCAACAGCAGCAGTCACGGTCGGCATTACTCTAACCGTTGTCGCTTAATCCACGGGGCGAGAAGCGCCAAACGTCAGAGTGATAGCGACCACGGCGAACGAATAGCCGCCGTGGTCGCTTTTTCTTAATCAGTCCCGGAGAAATCACCATGCCTCGTATTCAGTGCCTGCTTGGTCCCGCGTCCGATGTTTACATCGGCGGTACGGCCTACAACTTCGAGAATGACCGTTACGGTCGCGCAGTAGCCGATGTTCATGACGAACTGCATGTGCGTTGCCTTATCTCGATCGAGCATTACCGGCTTGTGCCTGACGATATGTTGTTAGGCGATCCCGCATCCAGCACAGCCTTGTCCCCAGTGGGCGGCGGCGAGCCAGAAGACGATGAGGACAACGCGGACGAAGATGATGGCAACATCACCGAAACCACGCTGCTTCTTGGTGGCCGGTCGTTTACGCCTGGCATCCAACTGCCGGACGGCGCAGAGACTGGTCAGAGCCAGCCTGCAGGCGAGGGCGCAGGTTCTTCCGGAGAAGCCGATAAAACTCCCGCAAATCCCGATACGGATTTGAATAAGACCGATACGGACGCGGACAATCCCGACCCCAACGGGCAAGGTGGCGATAATTCTGGCTCCGGTGAACCTCCGGTACCGCCAGTCACCACTCCAGCAACGCCACCAGCCGAGGTTGTGAAGCTTGATAAGGACGAGAAGTCCGAGAAAGCGCCAGCCACCAAATCGCGCGGTCGCCCAAAGAAGGCTGACGCAGAAACGAAACCTAACGACAAGTAAGGTTGGTTAACAAATGGTTAAGGCCAGTGAAATCATACGGAAAGCGCAAACGCTCCTCATTGACGAGGACGCCGTGCGCTGGCCGCTGTCTGAACTGGCCGACTGGTTAAATGACGCAGTGAGCGCGGTGTTGATCGCCAAGCCGTCTGCGTCATCACAGACGCGCGTCGTCAGCCTTGTTGCTGGCACGAAACAGAGCCTTCCAACAGATGGCGACGCGCGACCAATCATGTTCTTGTCAGCGCGCCGCAACGTGAATGCTGATGGCACACCGGGCAAGGTGGTCACATCGATCGCTTTCAACCGTATGGATGCAGCCGATCCAGACTGGCACTCAGCCCGCCGTAAGCGTGCAGCGGTGCAGCACTATCTCTTTGATGAGCACGTCCCCACAGAGTTTTATGTGTATCCGTACAATGACGGTACCGGGAAGCTGGACATTGCGCTCGCTGTCGTGCCGCCACGGATCGTCGCTAGCGGAGCTGTTGAGGAACTGTCGTCGTACGATCAGGACGTGGGCCTGCCAGAGCCGTACGGCACTCCATTGATTGATTATGTTTGCTATCGGGCTCAGTCCAAAGACGCCACCGGCGGTGATGCTGGCCGAGCCGGTATGCACTATCAAGCCTTCGCACAGGCACTTGGTATCAAAACGCAGGTGGAAGCTTCGAGCAGCCCTAACGCGAGAAGGGGATCGTAATGCGTATGATGCTGCTCGACGACTTGGTGGTTAGAGTGCGCGAGCGCGTGCCCGCTGCACCTATCCCTCTTGCAGAACGCCATATCATCGACAAGGCCGTAGTGCTTTGCGAGCGCATTCCAGTCTGGCGCGACAACGACGAGATCACTTTCGGTCCAAACCAGCCCGACGAGTATGTTTGCACGATCCAAGATGCGAACCTTGACCGCATCGAAACCGCATATTTCGACGATATCGCGCTTGAGCCTGTTACGCCTGGCTATCTCGATGACCGATATCCTGGCTGGGACTTAAATGCAGGCGAGGTTAACACCCCGCGCTACGTCACGCAGCTCGCCAACGATTCAGTGCGCATCTATCCGGTGCAGCCCGGAAAGCTAAGGCTCCGTATGGTGTTGAAGCCAGATGCAGAATCCACGTTGCTGCCAGACAGCATCATTCGACAGTACGGACGTGAGCTCGCAATAGGCGCGGCCGGCGAAATTATGCTGTTGCCTGACGTCGAATATCAGAACCCGCAGCTGGGCTCCGCGCTCTTGTCGCGTTTCACGTCGTGGCTCGACAAGGAAGCCGTGAAGGCCAGCAAAACGCAGTTGCGCGTCCCGAAGCGCTCCACCCCAAGCTATTTGTGAGGAAACATGCCCGCGACCACATACGCCGGTAATAAGCTGATTGACCTTCTTGTGCGCGGCGTGGCGTTTCAAGCGCCAGAGCGCGTGTTTCTCGCTCTGCACACCGCGAATCCCGGGTTAACCGGAGCGAACGAAATCACGCTCGCAGCATGGCCGGGTTATACCCGCCTCGACTTCGCACAGGGTGCAGCAATTGCGACTGGGTTTGCAGCAGCAGCAGCCAAGGCAACCAAAAATGCCAAGCAGCTTTTGTTCCCGACACAGAACGGCGCGAACTCTGTCACCATTACGCATTGGTCAATTTGGGATGCAGCCACAGGCGGTAATTGTCTGTGGGGCGGCGCGCTGACCTTCAACAAGACGCTCAATCCAACTGACGAAGTTGTGGTGCATCCAAACGAACTCACGCTTGAGGTCGATTGATGAATAATGCCGGAACGCTGGCAGGCACATTTATCAACGCTTTCGCTATCAACGAAGGCGCTATTGTGCATGTCCTTTCCGGCACAATCTCAATGCAGGTCGGCGGATCATTCGACCCGACACGCAGGGCAGCTATCAGGGATTCGATCGCGATCAGTTTTGCTGGAGCCATTGATCCGCATCGTCGTCATTCATTCGTCGGCAATGGTTCGGTAATGCTCCTGCATGCGGGAAATATAAGCCAGCGGCATTCCACACGCGGATCAGGGATTTTTCGCTTACTCGGACTTGTGCGTGCAGCACGTCGACGCGCAGCGACAGGAACGGCTGTGATAAAGCTGACTGGCGCTTCGGCGTCACACGCACGCCGTGTAGCTGTTGGGGAAAGCGTTCTTCGGATCAGTCACAAACGGGCCTTTGCAACGCGCCGCCAAATCGCGGGCGGTGCAGATACAATCCGTCTTTTGCACCTCGTCAACTTACGAGCCTTTGCTCCCATTTATGGACGTGACCGGATTCGGCTGATCGAGAGCGCAGTAGCGGTTCGGCGCGTTGGCCTGCCAGCAATAGGGCGTATTGCACTAAACGGAATAGCGACCACCACCACACGCCGAACCATTCGCACGACAAGCAAAATAGCTTTGCTGGCGACGATCAAGATGCCTCATTACCGGATGACACCAGTCGAAGAAATCCGAGCAATGCGACTGTTGAATGAGCTACGCGAAATGTCCGTTCTCCCGCAACCTTCGCCAATCGTTGTTAAGCCAGATAATCGCGAGCTCGTCGTGCCTCAACGCGGACGCATGATTGGTACGCCTGATATCGAGGATCCAGCATGAGCCTTGCAACCCTATCAAAATCGCCGGCTGATGTGCTCGATTATGACGTGTCGTTTGATGAATGGCTGACGAACGATGATCGTATCACGGGCCTAGTATCAAATATCGAAGGCAGTACAGCTGTGGTCGATCGCTACGATTACACCGATCGGACTGTACGGATCTGGGTTTCAGGTGGCGCGAGCGGAGAAACCGCGCTCGTTAATCTCACAGTTATGACATTGCAGGGCCGCACCAAGGCTGAATGCTTCCGTCTTCGCATTAAGGAGTGCCGATAATGGCCGTTGTTCTATCCAACAATGCAACGTCTCTGCTCGCAGGTGCCATTACGGCAGCGAGCACCACGCTTTCGATTGAGAACGCGGACGCAAGCAAGTTCCCAGCGCCCGTCGTTGGCGACTGGTTTCCCCTGACTGTCGTCGATAACGCTGGCAACATGGAAATCATGAAGGCCACAAAGCGCGAAGGAGCAATCATTACCGTCACGCGCGCTCAGGAAGGAACCACTGCAAAGGCATTTGCGGCAGGTGCGCGCATTGATTTGCGTCTTACGGTGGCAGCATCATTTGAGGTCACACCTTCCGCTATGGAAAAGGCAGAGTGGAACCATGAGGGACTCAGCAGTGAAGATTCCCGGTTCTTCTGGTTCGATACCGTCGCGCGAAAGCTCAAGCGTTTCAGTTGGTCGGCTTTAGTATCATTGCTAAATCAATCCCTAAGCTTCGTGAAGCTTAGCGGTGGGAAGTTGACCGACCAATTGCGAGGCATTGATGCCACGACTGCCAACGACTACTTGTCAAGCTTCTTAGCTGATAGCGCGGGTGGTTCCTATGCCAGCGTACCCAAGCGCCGTGTCCCCTATAAGGCTCAAACCACCACCATTGGCAACAGTTACGCGCCAGTATTGAACGCTACATACAACACGAGCGCTTGGGGAGGCATCTGGACGCAGGGTGTTATTAACGTTGGTAATAATGCGCAAGCGACGAGTTATCAGCTCGTACACATGCATAACGACGGTCAGGCGCTGAAAACCTTCACGTTCGCACCAAGCGGAGAATTCAGAGCAGATGGCGACATTCGTGCCGGCGCGTGGGTGTACGCGAATGGGCGCGTAGTCGCTACTGATCACATACAGGCAGGTGGCGTCGTATATGCCGGTAACGGCTCGGCCACTTTTTACCAAGACGGCAATTTGAGCGGTTCACGCTGGGGCGGCGGCTATCTGTACGATTGGATTGAAAATCGGGCGTACGCTCATGCGATATCCCAGGTTCGAGAGTTTAGTTATGCGGGCCGACTGTCTCTGATGTGGGTTCGTCCTGGCGGTCAAATCAATCCTAACGATCTAATTGCTGGAGCAAATCTGCGATATGCAGGCCTAGCGGCTGGTGGTTCCAACTATGACCGTGTGACAGTGCAGAACACTTACGCAGCAGACGGTACATGGCGAATGCTTGGCTTTTGCGGAGTTAACCCATTTCCGCAGGGCAACTACGGCAACCTCATTTTGTGTGCAAAGGTGATTTAAATGGACGGTGAAATTGTGATTACCGAAGTTGAAAATGCGCGGTGGCATGACGCGGAACATTTTTCGATTACATGCGATGTGACGGTTCAAGGACTGGGAAAAATGCCGTTTTCTGTCGGGCACCGCACAGACACCTCGTACGGTATAAAGCTGTGGCAAGAATTTCAGGACGGGATTCACGGAACAATTGCGCCGTACATAGCTCCTCCAGAGCCGTCCCCGGCTGAAAAGAGAGCGCTCATGCCAGAGCTTGAACGCTGGCGCGTGAACACAGTTATTGATCTGGAGCCCGGCTTGCGCGAAAAGATAAACGCGGCGATTGACGCGATGCCAGAACCACAGCGCACGATAAGCAAAAACAAGCTGGCCGACGTTCAGTTCTTCTCCCGGATCGATCCATTGTTCGAATTTATCGGTAACGTTCCTGATATTGCCAAATCTCCAGAAGATATTGATGCGATGTGGGAGAGGGCAGCTGCGCTGCAGTAATTGACTAAGAGTTGAAAGCCCCCTAATTGTTCCGCAAAATCGGGGTCTTTCATGAAATTTTATCTTATCAATCTGGACCGTTCGACGGACCGACTCTCTTTTATGGCGGAACAGTTTCGCAATCTCGGATTGGAGTATGTGCGTGTTCCAGCAGTTGATGGTCGCGCTTTAACCACTCCCGAGGTTGAGGCACTCACCGCTGTAGATGATCGATGGAAGGCACCGCTGACGAGATCTGAAATAGGATGTTTTCTCAGTCATCGACGTTGCTTACAACAAATTGTCCAAGCTCCAGAACCGTATGCCATCGTTGTGGAAGACGATATTGAATTTGCAGATGATGCCTTAAATTTTTTCAAGGAAATGAGTTGGATTCCTGACGATACCGATTTGCTGAAAATTGAGACCAACGGCAAAAAGGTGCTGATAGATACGCCATCAAGTTGCGGTGAGACGCGGTATGCAGTGGCGCGTTTGCGTTCAACGCACATAATGTCAGCAGGATACATTATCTCAAAAGATGCCGCCGCATTTCTTTTGGCAAGGATGGATAAGATATGGGCTCCAATAGATCAGTTCATTTTCAGTGCGGAGCACGGTATTTTTAAAGAACTGACAATCTATCAGTGCACACCTGCAGTATGCAGACAGTTTGGCCTTGAGAGCACGTTGGACAAAGATCGGCGTCGTACCTATCAGCGGCCACCATTGCTGCGCAGGCTTTTGCGTGAGATTAAGCGTGCTGGCCGAAGATCACGGACAGGGTTGTGGGGTATTTGGGTGAATACCAGGACGCGGCAGCAATGGAAGCGCATACCTTTTTATTCCAGCGTTTGATCGTCACCACTTCGTCTGGTACAAATGCAAATAGGCGCATGACGTGCCTCTTTCGAGAGGATAGTCATGCCTACAATCAAGCTTGGTGCTTTCACTGGCGAACAGCCCCGTTTGATATCGCGGCTCCTGCCTGCAACCGGAGCTCAATTCTCGGTTAATACACGGCTCGACGATGGCGGACTGACTCCGTTTAATAGTGCTGTGCAAGAAGCCGAGATTGCCTCCGCCAATGCAAAGACAATCGTGAAATTCCAAGGTCAGTGGCTTTCGTGGCCTGGCATTATTCACGCTGCACAGGGCCCAGTGGCGGAGGAACGCCTCTATTACACCGGGGACGGCAAGCCGAAACTACGCGTTGGAAACACCGTTTATGATTTGGCTGTAGCGCGACCGAACGCGGCGCTAACTGCTACCTTGGGCGGTTCAGGCACTGGCGATGTTCAGACGCGCATTTACACTTACACTTATGTCACAGATTTGGGTGAAGAGTCCGAGCCGGCTCCTGCATCACCTGCGATTGACTGGAAACCGGGCCAGTCGGTTACGCTGTCAGGCCTTCAAGCCCCGCCTGCAGGACGTGCAATCACAAAGCAGCGAATTTATCGCTCACAAACCGGCAGCACCGGGACATACTTCTATTTCATCGCCGAGCGTGCAGCGTCAGGTAATAATTTCGTCGATAATATCGCGGTCGATGCTTTTCAGGAAATGTTGCCGTCAGTTGCGTGGAATGCGCCACCAGACAGCCTGCACGGGTTAATTGCTATGCCGAACGGCATGATGGCAGCATTCGATGGCAAGAAGCTCTATTTCTGTGAGCCGTTCCGTCCTCACGCCTGGCCGGAAAAATACGTGCTCACGACTGACACCGACATCGTTGGGCTTGGTGCAGTTGGCACGTCACTCATCATCATGACGAAAGCACAGCCGTATCTTGCGTCTGGTTCGTCTCCCGACGCGATGCAAATGGTGAAGCTGGAAAGCAATCTGCCGTGTATCAATGCGCGCGGCATTGTGGATCTTGGATTTGCGATTGCATATCCGTCCAATGAAGGTTTAGCGGCAGTTACGGCGAGCGGTGAAGCACGTTTGGTTTCCGGCGATATTATGAGCCGGGATGACTGGCTTGCGACTAATCCGAAAACAATTATTGGCGGGCAGCTTTCAGGCCGCTACGTGGCGTTCTATGACACACAGGACGCCAACGGCACGCAGATGCGCGGTGCGCTTTTTCTCGATCTTGGCACAACGCCCTACCTGATCCGGACCAACACCGCCGTCTCAGCTGCTTATTTCGAGATTGAAACCAGTGCCCTGTATTTTCTCGCGAAGGGCGAAAACGATATTTATCGAATGGATGCGCCGACCGGCGATAAGGAATCGTACTATTGGAAATCGAAAGACTTCCACACGATGATGCCATTGAGCTATGCGGCCATTCAGGTTGATACAATCGATTTTGTTTCGCCGCTGGAATACAAGAATTATGAGACGACGAGGGCGCAGGTTTTGGAAAAGAACCAGCAGCTCATAAATTCTAAAATTAGCCTGGGCGATTTGAACGCGGCGCCGATCAATCACGTTGCAAGCGGCGGGGACAATCTTCTGCGCCTCCCGACACCCCCGGGGAATGTTCGCGTTGGTATTTATGCCGACGACAGATTGGTGGCGACAATCACGCGCACCGGCTCACCGCAACGTCTACCGGCGATCAAAGCCACGAAATGGGAAATCGATGTGAGCGCGAATGTCAGCGTCTCTCAGATCGTCATGTCAACAACCATGGATGAATTGAGGCAAAACGTATGAGCGTCCTTGACCCGTTACAGGTTGAAAAACTGGAAGTGCTGGCCGGCTCGCGAAAGCCGGGGGAGAGGCGCAGGGCAGCTATCCGCATCGAGGACTTACAGCAGCTCGCGGATTATTCATACAAACTGAAATCCAAAGAAGTCAGTGGCGTTCCCACCATGGAGCAGCACAACGCGCTCGCAGCCGATGTGCGCAATATCCACCAGACTTTGCAGGCGCTTTCGAGTGTATTAAGACAGCGGCTAGGGCTTTCATGACTCCAGCAGTTCTTCGCCTCATGTTGCGCCCCACTTTGTCGAAGGTAAAGCTGGGCCCCGAAGATGTAATATCGATCGACTTTGCCAATAGACTGCGAGAATGGACAATCACGCGCCATCTGAACGCTGTTTGGACCCATATACCCAACGAGGTTGCTGGCGGCACGAAAAATGCCGGACTGAGATATTCCATTGCCAAGGCACTTGGGATGATCAGCGGCGCGGCAGATTACGTTTTCTTGTGGGCAGGCGGAAGCGCGGCCATTGAAATGAAATCCGAGACGGGGAAGCAAAGCGCGAACCAGACCGATTTCCAGAAGTGGTGCGAGGTGATGAGCGTGCCTTATTACGTTGCCCGATCAGCTGATGAAGCCGAAAAAATCTTGCGAACGCTTGGAATCCTCAAATGAGCCTTGAATTTGATCATTCGCGCCGCCCGAAATATAGAAACTGGGCCGCAGAGATAATTGGTATTCGCAATTTCCGGCCGGATGCTGTGACCATCACCGCCTTAAAGGCGGGTGAAATCACCGCCGTCACGGTATTCGATACGTTTTCGGACAATGATTGCCAGATCCATGTTGCATCGGATGGTTCGCGAAATTGGCTATCGCGGCAGTACCTGCAGATGGTTTTTGCATATCCCTTTCGACAGTTGGGTTTGCGCCGGCTTACGTCACTTGTGTCAGTGAACAATGCCGCATCGCTAAGTTTTTGCCAGCAATGCGGCTTTATTCGCGAGGGACAGTTGCGAAAAGCCGCCGAAAGTGGTGAAGATTTAGTCCTGTTCGGGATGCTACGCGAAGAATGCCGGTGGCTCCCGCTCTTTTGAGGGAGATAATCGTGGGCGCGAATAGTTGGGAAGATGCGGTAAGCAGCACGGGTTGGGCGCTCGACCCAATGTTTTTTGTGTTTCTCGCATGCCTCGGATTCGCGCTTTGGTTTATCGATCGGAACTCTGAGCGGCTCGGTGACGCGCTCTTTGCAGGATTTATGTCTTTCGGATTCTGCGCTGCCCCGGTTTTCGCAGCGCTTTTAGCCGTTGGCCTGGCACCCACATATTCAGCGATTGCAGCGGCAGGCGCTCTTGCCTTTGGCTCTTGGTATCTTTTGTGCAGGCTATAGCGTTCACACCGTAATTTCATTATAAAGGGTCAACCAAGGCGCATGATGTGCTGACACCTGATTAAGTTGAGGTTCACATCATGGGTAAAGGTTCGTCCTCCGCTCCCGATCCAGATCCTAATATCGGTAAAGCCGCTCTTAAGCAGGCTGAAACTGGTGAGCAGTGGCTTGCCTTTTCCAAGGAGTCTTTCGCAGTTTCGCAGGAGCGCCAGAAAGAACTGGACGCCCTGACAAAGCGCGTCACCGAACAACAGCTTGGCATCGCCGATCAACAGGCGGCGTGGGCGAAATCCGATCGAGAACGATATGAAAATACGTTTAAACCGATCGAAGATCAGTTCATTCAGGAGGCGACGAATTACGCCACACCTGAAAAACAGGCCGAGGCGGCAGCGACTGCATCAGCAGACGTGCGCGCGGCGCAGTCGTCGGCACAAGAACAGGGGCTTCGCCAGTCCGCTTCCCTCGGTATCAACCCAACGTCTGGTCGATACGCTGGAATCGATCGTGCAACTGACATGGCATATTCGCTTGCCGACGCGGGCGCGAAGAACAATGCCCGTCAGGCAGTACGTGACAAAGGCTTGGCACTTAAGGCCGACGTGGCGAACCTTGGACGCGGATTGCCGGCGCAGTCAGCGCAGGCGCAGTCTTTGGGGCTGGGAGCCAGCGGTGGGGCACTTGGTCTTAATCAGGGCACCAACGCCCAGTCTATGCAGGCATCCAACATTGTGAACTCCGGCTACGCGGGCGCGATGCAGGGTTACGCCGGTATGGGTCAGACCCTTAATCAGCAGTATGCTACGCAGGTCAGTGCATGGGAAGCGCAGCAGAAAGCCAATTCCGGTCTATTTGGCGGCATCGGCGAAGCTCTTGGCGGTATCGCCGGCATGTTTATGTCGGACGAGAATGTCAAAGAGAACAAGGTGCCTGTTGAAGACGGCAAGGCGCTGGAAGCCATTGAGAAAATGCCGATCGAAGAATGGGATTACAAGGCAGGCGTTGAGGATGAAGGCCGACACATTGGCACCTATGCGCAAGACTTCCAGAAAGCGACCGGCAAGGGCGACGGCAAAAGCATTCCTATTATCGATGCAGTAGGAATTACCATGAAGGCCGTGCAGGACGTCTCGAAGAAGGTAGACGGACTCGCTAAGCAGATTGGCATTGGCGGCGCTAAGAATGCAAAGCCAGCTGCTCCAAAGGCTCGCCCGCGTAACATGGAACTTGGACTGGGAGTTGCAGCATGAGCTTCGGTGCAGGACTAGCGGGATTTGTTCGCGGGCTCGATACAGGCATGTCGATCCGCGAGAAATACGAGGCCAATAAAGAGCGCAAGGCGTTCAAGGCCCAGCGTGATCAGATCAATACTGATACCAAGTCTGCCTTTGCAGAGGCGAAGGCGGCTGGCGCTGTGCAAGATGGCGACTTCATGACCTTTTATCAAAAGTACGCCTTACCAAAACAGCAGGCACTTTTGGTTGAGCAGGGTGACTATGGCGGCGCTAAGGCGTTGGGCGAATGGTCGAAGTCAGACGACGCACAGAATGGCGCAAAGCTTTTCGGTTCTGCAATGGTAAAGGTTCAGTCAGGCGATTATGACGGTGCGATTCAGGATGCTATCGCCGCCGGACAGTTGAAAGGCTATGTAAACACCGATCATAAGCTGACGGGCAGCACACCTATTCAGCAGAACGGGAAAACAATCGGATACCAGTTCCAGCTTTCAGACGGCGACGGCAAAGCATACACTCGCAATATCCGCCTGCAGGACATTCCAAATACGATTGCGACCTACGTTAATCCGGAAGCAGCTTGGCAGACGCAAGTCGGCGCGGACGCAGCTCAGAAGAAACGAACACAAGAGCTCGACGATTATCGGACGAAAAAGAAGATCGACAAAGAGTTTTCGACTGACAAGACCGAAGATGCTCAGGCTAAGCGTTATAAGGACGCTCAGGAGGCGCGCGCCAAAACCGACTATGACTGGGGCGATCGGTCCGCAGACGAACAGGACAAACTGATCCGCGAAGATTTGGCGAAACAGGATAAATTTGGCGCAGAGAAAGCGGCCACCAAATCGGGCAATTCCGCAAGCGCTGCGCCTGGCTTAAATCCTGCTCCCCAAAAGCAGCGTATGATTGTCGACACCGAAACAGGAAAGCCCGTTCCTATCACCGCTCCAGATCAGACGAAGGCGCTTGGCATTTCCGCTCCTACACAGAGCGCACCGGCTGCATCACCAGCTCCGGCTCGAAAGTCTGCACCGACCATTGAAAGCACGATAGCGGATGCGACTGATCAGCTATCACAGGGTGCAAACCCTGAAATGGTGAAGCAGCAGTTGCTCAATGCTGGCGTTCCGGAAACCAATTGGCCTGATCAGCTGACCAATGCGAAGAAAACAGCGGCCAATGGTGCTGTGGGGATCAGCTTCTAAACCCTCTCGCGTACGCGCGCGAAGCTGTATATAGTCGCCGCGTTCCAATGCGCATGACGTGCTAACCGAGCAGGGTACGTCATGGCTATTACACTGGATTCAAACGCTGATCTTGATGCTTTCTTTGGCTTGGAAAAAGCCGGAAGCAATTCTCCCGCAACAGACAATCGGGAGACTGACGACAAACGTCCGATCCAGTCTGCATCTACAGAATCCTCGCGTGTGCCCCGTCTCCAACCTATCGGCATAAACTTTGACGCGCCAAAAGCTTCAAATCCGCCCGCCAGCGCGCCCGAAGCTTCAAAGGCTACACAGACTCAAGAAATCCCATCAGCCCCGCAGGCGACCCAGCCAGCGGAAATATCGGGTGTTTCCGCGCGTGATTGGAATGACGCCGTTAATACGATTATCGCAGAAGCCGGCGGCGACGGCCCTGTCGGTATGCTTGGCGTTGCGAGCACCATTCGCAACCGTGCAAATATTCGAGGCAAGACAATCGGCGATATCGTCCGCGCCCCAAGCCAGTTTGAAGGCTTTTATGCGCCGGGCCCTAAAGCCGTGGAAGCGCAGAACAATCCGCAGGTGCGCGCAGAAGCCGAGCAGATCCTTCGTGGTGTTCTAACCGGAGAATTAAGCGATCCGACAAATGGTGCTGACCACTTCCACGCCAACGGTATTAATCCGAAGTGGGCCAGCTCCATGCCGGAAACGGCGCGAATTGGTGGCCATGTTTTCTACAACTCCAAGCAGGAAGGTGCACCGCGTCAGGTCGCGTCGATGGACCCCGCTATCGGGCTTGATGAGCCGCGCGGCAATCGTCGCGGTCTTGCGAACCTCGTTCCCGAACAAAAGGAACCGGAAAACACGAAAACCGGCAGCTTGGCGTTCGTCAACCCCGGTCAGGAAAAGATCAACCCCGCATTCGCCTCCGTTCTGCAGGACGTTTCCGCTGACATTGGCAAGGGCCTTGTCATCACTTCCGGATACCGATCGCCTACGCATCGGGTGGAAGCAGCGAAGAAAAAGCCCGGTCAGCATTCACATGGTACAGCTGTCGATATAAGCTTGAAGGGTATGAACGGCCAGCAGCGTTTCGATCTTGTGCAATCGTTGAAAGCGCGTGGCGTTCGCCGTTTTGGCACCTACTCAAACTCTCCAGATATCATCCACGTCGACATGCTTCCGATGAAGGATTCGAAGGATGGCTTCTGGTACATGCATAATAAGTCGGTCAATAACATGGGCGGTGCTCCAGATTGGCTAAAAGCAGCGCGCGCAACGCGCGTGAAGCGATATGATGTGCCGCAGGGCAAGGCTATCGAGGCCGGCGCGGATTTCCGTTTTGATGGCGATCCAGAACCAGTTGCGCAGAAAACACCAGCAACTCCAGAAGTGGAAAGCACTGAGCAGCCGACCGAAGCTGATCCGATCGACGCGCGCCTCGAAGAACTCAATAAGTCAGAGCCCGGCAAGTACCAGGCAATGACTGAAGACGAATATGCCAAGTGGCGTGAGGAGTGGGAAGCCAATCAGCCCGGTATTCTACAAGACGTCGCGCGTATGGTCGCCGCTGGGGCTGTCACAGGTACCGCATCAATCATTAAAGGTATTGGTCGCCTTGATGCAGCCTTCAATGCGAACGTCCTTAATCCACTTTTCGGCACAGAATTTAGCGAAAGCAACGAATACGACGTGCCTGCCGGTTGGGTTGAGAAGTACGGCGAGGGCATTAAGAAGGGCGTTTCGCAGGCGACCAAAGACGCTATCGAAACCAGTACGCCTGATGGCGATCTATTGGACCCGTCAACTTGGACGCTCGGTACTAACCCATCGGCAAGGGGCCTTGTTGCCCTAGGGGCTGACGTTTTCGGCTCAATGGTTCCAGTGGTCGCGGCAGCTGTAGCGACCGGCGGTACGGGCGGATTTATTGCAGGCGGTGCGCAGGGCGCAGGCGGTGCAGAAGATCGGGCCAAGCAGATCATTGATGAGCTCGCAGCAGAGCCCGGCGCGCTCGAAACTCAGTCTGCTTATTTCCGTGAGCAAATTGCATCCGGAAAATCCCGCGAAGAAGCGATCAAAGCCACTAAGGACGCGGCAGCGAACATTGCGTCTGTATATGCAGCACCAATTGCGGGTGTTGGTGGCGTACTCACCGGCAAAATTGTTCACCCAGCCACCAATATTCTCGCAAGCAAAGCACTGCCCGCTCGCATTGCAGGCCGCGCAGTCGCCGGCGCGTTGGAAGAAGGTTCGCAGGAAGCGCTTGAAACCGTAGGCGCTAACGCTGGCGTCAATCAGGCGATCGGTACTGACCTCAACGTCACCGACGGTACATTCGGCGACTTTGTTCTCGGTGCCATGGCGGGCGGCGCTACCGGTGCTGCAGGTGGCGTCACCAGCCGCAGATCAGCACCCCAGAGCGAAGCAGCCACGGAAACTCCAGCGGCGGCTCCAGCTTCCGACCCAGTACAGACAACGGCTCCAGAACCACAGGACACACCACAGCGCAAAGGCCCGCTTTCGCGCGCGTTCGAGGAATCCGCGTCACGTACTGATCTCGAATACGTCGTCAACGATCCAGATATCGATGGTAGCGGGCCCGGCGAAATTCACGGTCAGACTGTTCAGATATCGGCCAATCAGGATCGGGTGCCAGCAGGGATGCGCCGCGTCATCGATCAGAGCGGCGTAGAACGCGTCATTGGCGATCGGGTACTGATGCCTTTGACACAAGCGCAGGAAGCCGGAATCCGTCCAGCCGATCGCACTACTGCGACAAGCGTCCAGTCAGGTAAAGGCGCTCCAACCGTCGGGTCAACAGTTAATGTTACTTTGCCAGACGGCAGCTCCATTCGCGGCACAGTTGATAGTTACGCCGATGGTGAAGCGGTTATCACTGATGAAGTCGGCGAAGTGTTTCAGGTTCCGGTTTCGTCTATCGCCGCTCTAGAGGCCGCAGCAGCTGTGAAACCGGGCCAGCTTCCAACCGATGCACTGCCGGAGCGTGATGCAGACGCGCAGGACGAGTTGCCAGCGCAACCACCAATGGCTTCCGAAACCACTGTCGAAGAAGACGTTGCGCCCGTCGATCGGCAGAAGAATATTGTTTCCGCTGAAAACGCGCCCAAGGTTGGCCAGAGCGTTATTGTAAATGCGCCTGGCTTAAAGCGGGTTACCGGCAAGATCGAACAGTACGTTTACGAGGACGAAGAATACCAGGCTATCGTTCGCGAGAGCGGCGGCATGACAATTCAGGTTCCGATCGAGCATCTGTTTGTCGATTCTACGACCAATAAGCAGGCCGATGCGGAGGAGTTGCGCAGGAATCCGCCTGTTGATCGTCCTGACATTGACCCCAACGAACCGCGTGTCCGTAAATTTGGAGACAAGGCGGTCCGTCTGCCCGATGATGAGTCACAGCGTATATTCGATCTTGGTCAAAACCGGGCGATGGCCAAGCGCCTGCTGGGTACGTCTGAACTTGATAAAGATCGAGCAGCTGTGCCGGCACAAAAAGCGCTGGCTGATGAACTTGGTATTTCTTTTGAAGACGCCGGCAAGCTGGCTGATGATTATCGGTACCGCGTCGAAAAAGCCGGTAAGCAGGCACGATCGAAACTACCTGTCGAAATGCACTCAGTTAATCCCGTCATGCTCGATCGGATGCGCAAGCGGGTAGAAAGTCAGACAACAGCCGAGCCGGCGCCCGCAGTCACAGAAGTTTCGGTTGAAGCTGCTGAACCGGTATCGAAAGTCGAAACGCCACAGGTAACGGGCACCGACACAGAGACATGGTACAATTCCATGTCAGAAACAGATCGTGCCGCCACGCTTGCCAAATCGGGCATTAAGCGCTCGCCGAAAGCACCATTCGATAAGCTGTCGCCGAAAATCCAGCAGACGTTGAATAAGCAGCGTCAGGTTGAAAGCGAAGCACAGCAAGCCCCGATCGACATTGCGGCCGTACAAGCAGCGACGCATCCGGACAACGACATTGCGGAACCGACGCTCGCGCAGAAAGAAGCCGGAAATTATGCCAAGGGCCATGTGCGTTTAGGTGGCATGGATTTGTCGATCGAAAATCCAGCGGGCTCCGAACGCAAAGGCGTAGATGCCACCGGCAAAGAGTGGTCCACAACGATGCAGGGCCACTACGGCTACATCAAAGGCACCATTGGCCGCGACAAAGACCACATCGACGTTTTTGTTAAGCCGGGCACCGCTGACGTTTCCGACACAGCGCCGGTTTTCGTGGTTGACCAGAAAAACCCAGACAATGGCCGATTTGACGAACATAAGGTCATGATCGGTTATGATAGCCAGCAGGAAGCCGAAGCAGCATATTTGGCGAACTATACGCCTGGTTGGAAAGGCATGGGCGACGTTACAGAAACAAGCCTTGCCAACTTCCGGAAATGGACCAAAGATGGCGACACCACAAAAGCTTTCGCTCCGAAGTGGTTTGGCACGCGAGAAAAGGCAGATGCCTACGTCGCGAAGAACAACCTTTCAGATACGCACTCTGTCGTAGAAAACGGCAAGCGCTTTGAAGTCCGTCAGGCTTCCGACAATGCTGCACAAACTGCAAAACCGGCGAATAATATTCAAAATCGTTCCAACAACGATTTGGAACGCTTGAAAAACGATTACCGCCGCCAAGTTGCCGAGGCTCCTTTCGCTGACGTTTGGGGATCAGATCGCGAGCCCGTTTATGACGCACTGTCACAGCTGGCGGAAAAATCGCCGCTAAAAGACAGGGAGATTGTTTACGCGGTACGTGAAAATGCCAGTGATGCGGACCTCTTGAGTGCAGCTGCTCGGACGTTCGGCGTTGGCGGCGCTGGCGGCAACAAGTACATGGTTGAAACCCGCGAAGGGCCGACTGTCACTGTCACGTTAGAAAAAGATAGTGGGCCAGAAAAGATTGTCCTCAAGGGCAAAAAGCTGGCTGACACTCTGCGGCGCGAATTTACCCGTACCGTAGAGGAAATGCGTGAAGATGCGATACGCGCGGGAAAAACGCGCGCATTCATCGACAAGAAAAAGGCGGAACACAGAGAAAAGACTGCGAGCAAAAATAGCAGTGCGTTGGTGGGTGAGCCGCTTCCCACGCGCGGTGTTGCGCCCGCCAATATAGGTAGTGACGGCAATACCTACGTCGGAAAGCCCGGCGGTGTTCATTTCGAGATTAAAAGGCCTGACGGCGTGGAATGGACCGATATCGGTTTTGTAAATCCATCCGGTCAATTCCTTGATCGCAAACAAGCGTTTGAATGGGTCGAGCAGAATGAACAGCGTGTCCGCCCCTCAGACAATATGGACGCATCCCTCGATGCGCTCGATTATCGTGAGCAGGTTCCAGAGCGAGTGCGAAAGTCGGGCAAAAAAAACGCAGAAAAGCTCGACACCCTAATCGACACTGGTCAGCTGACCGCCGCATCCGATTGGGGCGCTTCCAATAAATTAGTTTCACGCGATCGAGCAGATGAAATACGTAAGAAGCTCCGCGCGAAACTGAATGGTCAGATAAATTCGGGCATTGATCCGGAAATTCTAGCGCTGGGAACCGAGCTCGCGGCATTCCACATCGAGGCCGGTGCGCGTAAGTTTACAGACTTTGCACGCGCTGTTGCTGTAGACATGGACGCAAGCATTGAAAAGCTTCGCCCATTCCTACGGGCGTGGTATAACGGCGCGCGCGACATGATGGAGGATTCCGGGCTTGATATTTCAGGCACCGATGATGCCAATGCTGTAAAGAGCGCACTCGCAACGCTAAAGGACGTGGACGATGGAAGCCTTTCAAAACTGGAAACGAGAAGCGGAGCTGCATTGGAAGCAGTTTCAGCCGAACCGTTACAAGGAACTGAAAGCGGGCGGAAAGCTCGATCAGGCGTTGACCGAAGCGGCCAATCAGACAGCACTGGAAATGAACCAGCTGACGGAAAGCGGCTTCCAGCCGGACGAAGCGTTTCAGATGGTGAGACAGAACTATCTGTTCCCGCCAGAGGAAGGCAGCGAAATGAGCGTACCAGAAATGGGCCAGACCTCTTTGAGCGAGCAGATGACAAACGCAGTCCGGAAGGGCAGCAGGACAATGGACCTGTAGGCGAAAAGCCGCTTTCCGACTCCGTAAATCCCGAGAAACGTGTATCGCCGGACGATTCAGCAGCCACACCTGCACATAATCGTCCGGATGGGTTCACCATTACGGATGAAGATGCAATCGGCGCTGGCGGACCAAAAACCAAGTTCCGCAATAACGTTGATGCCATCAAGCTTCTTCGAAAGCTCACAGAAGAAGGTCGGACGGCGAGTCACGCAGAACAGAAGGTTCTTGCGAAATGGGTAGGCTGGGGCGGTTTGCAGCAAGCATTCGTGCGTCCGGACGGTTCCAAGGCCAAAGGCTGGGAAAAAGAAGCTGATAGTCTCAAGGAACTGCTCACGCCCGAAGAATACCGCGCGGCAGAAGCCTCAACCCGCAACGCCCATTACACCGCACCTGAAATCACCAAAGCTATTTGGAAGGTTGCGCAGCGGCTTGGTTTCCGTGGTGGTCGCGTGCTTGAGCCTTCCGTTGGTTCAGGTAATTTCCTCGGACTGGCTCCGGGAGAACTGAAACACCGCGCGCAGTTTACCGGCGCGGAATTAGACCATATTACGGGTGGCATCGCGCAGCAGCTCTATCCGGCAGCTAACATCAAAGCTCCTGTGGGTTTTCAGGAGTTGCAGATCCCGGACAATTATTTTGAGTTGGCCGTTGGCAATCCGCCATTTGGCAGTGAACGCCTTTACGACGCGCAGCGCAAGGAAGCTGCGAAATTCTCCATACATAATTACTTCTTTGCAAAATCCGTCGACACATTGAAGCCGGGCGGAATTTTGTCGATGGTAATCACAAACTCATTCCTTGATGCGGCAAAGTCCGCAGCACGTCGATACATCGCGGAACGTGCCCGGCTCGTCGGTGCAATTCGTCTGCCGAACAACGCCTTCCTTGCGAACGCTGGAACGGAAGTCACTACCGATATCGTCGTTCTTCAAAAATACCCAGAAGGCACTGCACAGGCGGACAAGGATTTCTCTTGGGTTGACGTCGGCAATTATCGTGACGCGCAAGGGCGCGACACGCCGCTTAATCAGTATTTTGTCAGCAATCCCGATATGATGCTGGGCGACTTCGGCCGCTACGGCACAATGTATGGCCCAGAGCAGCCCGCGCTTATTTCGCGTAACGGCGATAATCTTTCGTCCCTGCTCGACAAGGCTATTAATTCGTTGCCGGCTGAAATTATGCCGACACGAACGATTGAGGAAATAACAGAGTCCGCGGTAAAGCGGGAACTCGATCCCGTCGCTGTGCCCGTCGGCTCTTTTGTTACCGACGCGGATGGGAATATTTCGGTGCGAGCCCCAGACCTGTTGGGGGAAACACGCGTTATCCCGCGTGCTGATATTACCGGTAAAGATAAGCAGCGCATTTCCGGACTTGTGGCGCTTCGCGACATATTCACCAACTTGCGCCGCGCTCAGATCGATCCGAACAGCACTGACGCTCAGTTGAATGCGCAGCGCCAATCGCTGAACGAAGCCTATGATGCTCTGACGAAAGAGTTTGGCCCGATAAACAGCGAAATGAACCGCCGGGCATTTCAAGATGATCCAACATGGCCGCAAGTTTCGGCGTTGGAAATTTCCTATGACAAAGGCCTCACACGTGAAGCCGCTAAAAAGACTGGCGAAACACCACGTAAACCGAGCGCGGTAAAGGCTCCAATATTTGAGCGCCGCACGCAAGAACCATACAGCCGTCCGCAGACTGCAAACACCGCAAAAGACGCGCTTGCTATTGCTATGTCGGAATCGGGCTTTGTGGACATGGCTCGCGTTCTTGATCTTTACCGCAAGCCTGTTTCAGAAGTTGTCGCAGAGCTCGGCGATCAAATCTACATGGCACCGGATGGCGGATTTCAAACCGCCGATATTTATCTATCCGGAAATGTGAAACAGAAGCTCGCCCGCGCCGAAGAAGCAGCAAAGCTTGATCCAGCCTTTGAGCGAAACGTTTTGGCGCTCCGTGACAAAATTCCGGCCGACATTGATCCAGTTGATATCGATGTAAAGGCTGGCGCACCTTGGATACCGGGTTCCGATATCGCTGATTTTATCCGCGATACGCTTGAGACAAGTCATGCCAGGGCAATTTATTCCCGTGGAACGGCTCGTTGGGAGCTAGATGCGGGACGAGCAAGCGACGTTGCACAGGCGAGGTGGGGAACACCTGATGCATCTGCACGTCAGGTTGTTGAAGCGGCCCTGAATGCGCGCACAATAACAATCAGCCATAAAAATGCAGACGGTTCCGTCACGGTAGACGAAGCCGCGACTGACGCTGCAAATCAGAAGGTGGAAGCGGTTAAAAACGAGTGGAAACGCTGGATTTGGGACAACGATGCCCGCCGCGAAAAGCTTTCCCGTCTCTACAACGATACGTACAACACCCACGTCGATACCGTCTATGATGGTTCGCATTTGATTTTGCCAGGCAAAGTCAGCGATGACGTTGTTGAATTACGTCCGCATCAGAAATCATTTATCTGGCGCGTTTTGCAGTCGTCGACCACTCTTGCCGACCATACAGTCGGTGCCGGTAAAACGTTCGCGGCGATCGGTGCGGTTATGGAACTTCGCCGCACCGGGCAGGCAAAAAAACCGATGGTCGTCGTGCCTAACCATCTTGTGCAACAGTGGTCAGCTGATTTTATCAAGTTGTATCCGGGCGCAAATATTCTCGCGGCGACCAAGAAAGATTTTGAAGCTGGCAACCGGAAGCGTTTCTTTGCGCGCGTCGCAGCAGGTGACTATGACGCCGTTGTGGTTGCACATTCGTCTTTCGGGCTCATCGGTGTTGATCCGATGTTTGAGCGCGACTTCCTGCAAATGCAGGTGGCCGATATTGAAGACTCCATTCGCACGCTTGAGGAAGCGGAAGGCAAATCCAGCCGTAGCGTAAAGCAAATGGCAAAGCAGCGGGAAACCATTCAGACCCGTATGCAGAAGCTTCTGGATGCTGGAAGCAAAGACACCGGGATGACGTTTGAAGAAATGGGCGTAGACGCTCTTTTCGTGGACGAAGCCCATGAATTTAAAAATCTCGGTTTCTCAACATCGATGACGCGTGTTGCCGGGCTCGGTAACAAAGACGGCTCGAAAAAAGCCGCTGACCTGTTCATGAAAATTCAAAGCGTCATGAAGCGCACCGGCGGACGAAATGTCGTGTTCCTGACAGGAACACCGATATCGAACACAATGGCCGAGCTCTACACGATGCAGCGCTATCTTGCCTATGATGCGTTGAAAGCGCAGGGCGTGGCGCATTTTGATGCTTGGGCGCGGGTATTCGGCGAAGTCGTAACAGACTTTGAACTGTCGGCTTCTGGTAAATACAAGCTCACTACGCGTTTCTCGCGCTTTGTGAACATGCCAGAGCTCGTAACGCAGTATCGCGTGTTTGCAGACACCATCACAAACGATGATATCCGCAGGCAACTTGCCGAGCGCGGTAAAACCCTTCCTCTGCCACGGGTCAAGGGTGACAAGCCTACCGCGAACGTCGTTGAACCATCTGAATACCAGACCGACTTTATCGGCAATCCAACCGTGGATGAAAACGGGATCGAGCACTATCCGAGTGGCTCGATTGTCTGGCGCTCTGAAAATCTGCCTAAGAAGGCGGAGAAGGGCGCGGATAACATGCTCAAAGTCACTTCTGATGCCCGTAAGGCGGCGCTCGATATGCGTCTGATTGATCCTGAATATCCGGACTTTGCGGGTTCGAAGGTTCACAAAGCCGCAGACAATATCAAAAGCATTTATGACCGCTGGCACAATCAGAAAGGCACCCAGCTGGTATTCATCGACCTATCCACCCCAAAAAAGGCGGTGGCCAAGGCACGCGCAGAATTGCTTGAGCTCCAGCGCAAAGCGGATGCCGGCGACGAAGCGGCACAGACGAAGCTGGATAACATCAGCCTGGACGAAATTGCAGCGTTGGAATCGTCATTCTCCGTCTACGACGATCTAAAGGCAAAATTGATATCGCGTGGTGTTCCTGAAAAGGAAATCGCCTTCATTCACGATGCCAATACCGACCTGCAAAAGCAGGAGCTTTTCGGGAAAGTTCGTTCCGGACAGGTTCGTGTGTTGTTCGGCTCGACGCCAAAGATGGGCGCTGGAACAAACGTTCAGAACCGTCTTGTTGGACTTCATCATCTGGATGCACCGTGGCGCCCAAGCGACCTTGAACAGCGTGAAGGCCGCATCATCCGTCAAGGCAATGAATTATATGCTCTCGATCCGGACGGTTTCGAGGTTGAAATTCACCGCTACGCCACCAAGCGGACGCTGGACGCCAAACAGTGGCAGACGATCGAGCAAAAAGCACGTTTCATTGGTCAATTCCGCGCCGGAAATGTGAAAGAGCGCGCCGTAGAGGATATCGGAGGAGAGGCGGCAAACTCTGCCGAGATGAAAGCTGCAGCTTCTGGCAATCCGCTCATCCTGGAGGAGATGGAGCTCCGCCGCAAGGTGAAGCGTCTCGAAAACGAGAGCAGGGAACACGAACGCGGGCAACACTCGACGTCTCGCAATATTCGCGAGCTCGAAAATGAGCAGACGGAAATCAACGAGCGTTCCGAGGCGTTGGCACAAGACGCAGATGCAGCGAAAAAATACCTTGCTGGTGAGTTTTCTGCCACGATCAATGGAAAGAGTTTCGAGAAGGCTGGCGATGCCGGCGCAGAAATTCTTGATGTTGCACGCGATATGATTACCAGTGGCGCAACAAGTCGCGCTGTGGGCTCCGTTGGCCCGTTCCGTGTAACGCTGCAAAAAGGTTTGGCATCCTCTTTCCAGATCACGCTCAAGGGTGCGCGGGAATACGACATAAGTTTGCCTGATGTCGGTGAGCTAACGCCTGTGGGCGCATTCATGCGCGTGATGACACCTATTAGAAATCTGCCTGAACGTCCGGCCTTTGATCAGGAACGGCTATCGACGATAGCGAAAACGCTACCACGACTGAAAGGCGAGCTTTCTGAATGGCAAGGCAGAGCGGAACTCGACGAGACGCGACAGAAGCACAATAATATCCTTGCCGCCTTGCGTCCTAAAAAGAAGGACGCGCCGACCGTTGAAATTGAAAAAGCCGCAGAACAGCCGAAAGCCTCAATCGTCGATCGCGAACCAGTAGCACGTTTGACAGGCGAAGAAGTTCTGCCTGGATTCACACCAGACAAAGACATGGGCGCATTAATTCGGGCCGCGTCACGTTGGTATAGTGAAAACCTGCAAGGCACGACGACAAAAACCCGCGATGGGGTCACGGTTGATTTTATCCAGAAGGGTAGAGGCAAAACCACGTCGCGATCAAAAGGCGATAAACTTTTGCGCGCTATCCCTGCTATCCGGGATATTATCGAAAAGGGCGAAGTCGTTCATCGAGAAGCGGGTACAAAGGCGAACGTCCTCAATCGAGTAATAATTGCAGCGCCCGTTGAACTGGCCGGTGAAACGCTTCATCTGGCTATTTCTCTGCACGAAACAAACGCAAAAACCTACCAGTATGACTTCACGTTCAACCGTGAGGCATATCAAGATAGTGATCGAGCTTCCGTTGGAAGTCTTGACGGAGAGACGTGGGTAAATCACGAAGGGCTTGCCACCCGCGAAGGCGCGCTACCTAGCTTAGAAGTGCCGCTGTCCGCCAAGACAGATATTAATCTAGTCGAATGGACGCCAAAAATCAATAATTCTGAGTCCGACGCGCTCCGCACGGCATTGCAGCGTGGCGAATTTGGCACAGAGGTAAATCGCCTGCTCGATAATGGCGCGATCGAGATCGGCAATATTTCCGATGAAAACGTGCAAGCATGGACACGTCCTGACGGCACGATAGTCCTGAATAGTGCCGTTCTAGCGCCACAAAACGCCAACGCTGTGTTGCTCCACGAGGCGTTCCATTCGGGCACGAAGCGCCTTATTGGGACGCGCGCGTGGAATGCGCTTATCTCCGATCTTGGCGATATTCGTGATCGATTTGAGCGTTCGACGGGTAAAGCTCGTCAGTTCTTCGAGCGAGCATCGCAGCGTGTCAAAACGGCCGAAAACCGTACTGGCAAAAAAATGGACGATAGTTTGTCCGCAGAAGAATTTGGCGCGTACGCGATTGAGGAATACGAAAACGCTCCCCGCACCATCAGAATGTGGGCCGACAAAATGGTCGGGGCAATGAAGGCTTGGGCTCTCCGTCGGTTTGGGAAGCAAATTGGTGAAGTCACGCCTGCACAGCTTCGCGCTCTTGCTGTTGCGGCTCTCAAATCTAGCACTACCGAGCCAAATGGCCCGCGCGGCGGCTCTGACCTCACGACAACCAATGACAAATATTCATTGGTCAAGTCGCCGAAGACAGAAGACGTGCGCAACGCGGTGGATTCCATGAAAGGAAGGCTGACCGACCTTACCCCGCAAGCCTTGGCTCTGATCCCGCTCAATTATTTCACCGAGCTCGCACAGAAAGGTCATACGGCTATTGCCGATTACCTGACTGTGAAAAGGCAGCTCGACTCTTACCGTGGACGTCGGAATGAACAAGCCGATAAGATCGTGCAGCAATGGCGCAAATATAATCGGCTTGGCAAAGAGCGTGCGCAAGACATGGCCGATATCATGCATGAGGCGACGATTGCTGGATATGACCCGTCGATCGAGAACGACGCAGCTGATATCGCAAAAAATCGCTCCCTGCAGGCGAAGTATGACGCGTTGCCAGAAGCTGGAAAGCAGCTCTATGACACCGTGCGCAACAGCTATCTCGAACAATCGCGCGAGCTCGATGGCATAATTGTCGATAATCTGAAAAAGGTCTTTCAGATAGCGCAGAACAAGGCCGAGCGGAAATACCGTAAGCAGCTTGAACAGCTCTCCAAACAGCGCATGGCCCCAGCCGATCGGAAAAAAGCCGAAGACGATGCACATGCAGCGTACGAGTCCACGACCATGAAGGCTAAATGGTCGATGAAAGCTCGTCTCACAAAAATGCGCCAGGCGCTCGAAAGCGACCGCTTGGATGGGCCATATTTCCCGCTTGCTCGCTTTGGCGACTATTTCGTCACAGTGAAAGATATCGACGGGCAGGTGATGCATTTCTCGCTGCATGAACGCAGTGCCGATCGGGACCGCGAAGCGGCTGATCTTCGCAAGCAGTATCCAAATGCTGATGTGATCGTTGGCATCAAGACAAACAGCGCGGATCTTCGACAGGCGATGGACCCACGAGTAATTGCGGATATTCAGGCAATCATCGGTCAATCGAATATCGATAGTGACGTGGGCGCGGAAATGCTCGACCAAATCTGGCAGCGGTATTTGCAAACAATGCCTGACATGTCGATCAGAAAGCGGCAAATTCACAGGAAGAAGACTGGCGGCTATACGTCGGACGCGTTGCGGGCCTACGCGTCTCATATGTTCCATGCCGCCCACCAGATGGGCCGACTTAAATATGGGGTGGAGCTTAATGAGCTCGTTAACACCGCTGCGGAACAATCGCAGGAAATGGCTAACCCGACGAAAGCGGGTATGCTGTCGAATGAATTGGGCAAACGCCATAAGTGGGTAATGAACCCAACAGGCTCGCGCTTTGCGCAGGCGATCAACAGCACTGCATTCGTTTGGTATCTGGCAGCAACGCCCGCAGCCGCCCTTGTGAACCTGTCGCAAACGCCAATGCTGGGTATTCCTATTATGGGCGCCCGTTTCGGCACGGCCAAAGCTACAGCGGCGCTCTTGCGCGCGTCCGGCGACCTATTCCGGGGCAAGGGCAGCGTTCAGCACAAAAACCTCACAGCTGATGAGCAATCAGCGCTTAATGACTTCTACGAGTCGGGCCTGATCGATCGCACACAGTCACACGACCTTGCCGGCGTTGGTGACACCGGTGTGAACTATTCTCCGTGGCGGGCATCTGTCATGGCGAAGATTTCATACCTCTTCCACAAAGCGGAAGTGATTAATCGCGAAGTCACAGCGCTGGCTGCATACCGTCTGGCGCGCGATAGCGGTATGCGGACAGGAAAAGCTGTTGAAGTCGCTCACGATCTTACGTGGAGAACGCATTTTGATTACTCGAATAGCAGCCGTCCACGCATCATGCAGAACGACTTCGCGAAGGTCGCGCTCGTTTTCCGCTCATATTCCGTGAATATGATTTATCGCATCACGCGTGACTTGCACCAATCAATGAAGGCAGAAAGCCCACAGGCGCGCAAGGAAGCGCTCTACCAGCTTTCCGGGGTATTGGGCATGATGAGCCTCATGAGCGGCGCCACGGGCGTATTTGGCTTCAATGCGGCTATGATGATCCTTGGTATGTTCTTCGGTGGCGATGACGATCCGTTCGATTTCGAGCAGAAAGTTGCAGCAGCTGTTGTCGATACTCTCGGACCGACAATGGGCGGCATGGTGCTCAAAGGCCCTCTCGGACATTTGGCTGGGATTGATCTTACCAACCGCATAGGCATGGCCGATATCTGGTTTAGATCGCCCAACCGCGACCTGGACGGACAGGACGAGTTTCAATACTGGGTAATGAACTCTCTTGGTGCTTCCGTCAGTATGGCAGGCGATGCTTGGAAGGGTGCGAGCAGCATCCTGAAAGGCGATATCGCCCGTGGAACTGAATACCTGGTACCGAAGGCCATCCGAGATCCGATGAAGGCTTATCGCTATGGAAGCGAGGGTGTGAAATCGGCTCTCGGAGACGAAGTGATCCCTGTCGATAACATTTCATGGGGCGACGTGGTGCGTCAGGGCGTTGGCTTTACGCCGGCGAAAGTATCGGAAGCGTGGTCACGCTCCAGTGCGCTGAAAAATGCAGAGAGCCGCATTAATGCCAAGCGTCGGCAGCTGATGAATGAATTTGCAACGGCCGTTGAAATGAAAGACGTTGAAACGCGGCGTGAGGTGACGGCGAAAATCAAGAAGTTCAATTCTTCGCCGGAACATAAGGCCGTTCAGATTTCGCAAGACGCGCTCCGCAGGTCGATCCAAACGCGCCGACGTAATGCCAAACTCCGCGATGATGGTGCTCTTATCACCAATCAGGAACTGGGGCGGCAACTCCGATCGAAGATGCCTGAACGGTTATATTAAGAGGAGGGGCTTAAGCCCCTCTTTCCGTTACTGGTTCCATAATTCGTTTGCGGAAGCGTCGGCTTGTGATAAGTTGCGCCTCACAGAAGCGCATGACGTGCAACCGTTTCCACCAGTTCGGGATGCACCTTTATGTCTGTGAGCTCTGTCTTTCTGCGACGTCACGCGATTACCGCAGCTTGGGAAGGCGGATGGTCTAACCACCCCGCCGACCCCGGCGGTAAAACCATGTACGGGATTACCGAAAAAGTCTGGATCGCTTGGAACAAGGCCAAAGGCATTCTTAAGCCTAAGCCGGTTCGTCAAATTACGCGGGCCGAGGCAGAAGAAATCTATTACCAGAACTATTGGTTGGCGGCTGGGTGCGACAAGCTTAAGCCCGGGGTTGATCTTTGCACCTACGACTCGTCCGTGAACTCCGGCGTTTCCCGTGCCCGATCATGGTTGCGCGCGTCGATTGGCGGTTCCGATCTAGAAACGGTTCGCAAAATGTGTGCGAAGCGTTTGTCATTTCTCCGTGCTCTAAAGAATTACGCTGTTTTCGGCAAAGGTTGGCTGAACCGCGTGACAGACGTTGAAGCCAAGGCAACCAAACTCGTTCTCGAAAACGAGGGCGCTGGCAAGAATACGATTTCCAGCACGCTCAAAGCGGGAGCTAACACCGCTGCGAATAATGCAGCAAAGGCGGATACTCGAGTAAAAGTCTCAGGCACCGCGACAACGGTTGCAGGTGGCGGAACATACGTTGCTCCGGACACGGTTCCTGTCGACGCGATCACTTCCAACGCCGATATCGTTTCGACCTGGCTATTGGGCGGGGTGATTACCGTTGGAGTAGTGGTAATGGCGTACTTCGTGATCCGATCGATGATCGAGAAATCCCGCGCAAAATCCTTTGAAGGCGCTTCGGCATGAGCAATGCAATTCTCGACGCAATTTTAGCATCTGCTGCACGTACTGGTGCAAATGTTGTGAAAGACGTTGTTACCTCTCAGTTAGGGCCAACGTTGGGCGGGATTGCGGGAACAGTGGTGGATTCCATCGCCGGGCGTCTTGGCGTCTCTCCTGATGAAATTCCATCTGTGCCAACCGACACACTTGATGCAGCGGTTCAATCTGTCGATCAAGACCCAGCCGTCATTGCCCTGCACAATGAAAGCCAACGCATGATGATCGGCTTAATGCGGGCCGAAATGGATAAAGCGGGGGAGGCATGGTGGACGTGGGCTTGGCGTCCAGCTTGGATGTGGTTGCTTGGCTGCATGTGGCTTTGGGAAACGATGATACTTGGCATAGTCAATTCGATCACGGGGGCAACAATTCCGCACACGGATTACAACGTCCTGTTCGGGATCACCGCGATCTATACTGGCTTTTATATGGGCGGGCATACGGTGAAAAACGTAGCGCAAACACGGTGGGGCCGATGATGGACTGGGGCGAATGGGCTCAGCGTGTTCCTCTCGCCAAATGGTCGATCATCCTAGCCTTCTCGGTAATAGGAGCGATCATGCAACGTGACATGACATGGGCGGGCAGAGCCGTCACATTTATCATGGGGATTTTGATAGCGGTGGTTTTTGAGGAACCGGTGCGCTCCCTGCTTAATTTGGACGGATCATATGCGGCGGCGGTTTCCGCTGTGTTGGCTCTTACCGGACGCAATTTCGCTGCTTATGCATTCAGGGCCAGCAAAAACCCAACTGCTGCAATCAGTGAATTGCTCGATATCTGGCGCGGCGGGAAAAAATAGTCGTTTAATATCAATCACTTAGATCAGATAAGACTTATTATGGAACTGAAAGGAAACTGAATGTCGCCGTACGAGCATGAAATCCAGCTTCAATTGCTTGCAAAGAAAAGCTTTGTAGCCATGTTTTTTTCCGGATTGTTTTTCTTGGCTGCTGCCGCGCTGATTTGCTTTATAGGTCGAGAAACTGCGTGGGCGTTCATTGCAGCCGCTTTAATTGCCGGTGGATTCAGCCAGTTCGCATTCCAGGATTACTCTCGCATCTCACAACTGGTGAGCATCGTAACGGCATGGATTTCGGTAGCGTTTCTGATCACCGCTCTCATCTGTGCTGTGTATGGATACTGACATAGCTTTACGGTCAGATGGGTAAAACGCCCGTCTGATCTTAATATTCTAAAGCAATTATGACTTATCGGCTTGGCGTTGGTGCTGCCAAGCTATCCGTAGCGTCTTTTTGGGACTGGCTCCGGGTGCTTAGAGCGCATTTTTTCCAGAAAATTGTACTGTATATTATTATTGGTCTCTATGGTTGGCGCTACTTTGACACCCTTGTTTGCGCGGCGTACCGGGCTCGATATCCATTTTTTCCAATGAAGGCATTTAATCCGATAAACGTTCGGGCGGTGTTTTCCGCGACGGCCTTCTGCTTGACGTTCTTCGATATCGATTAGTCCGCGAATTTTGGCCCGCCTGTAAGCGTTGCGGACTGTCGTGATGCCTACCCCTGCCCTGTCGCCAATTTCCTTCGCTGACGCATCACAGTAGCCCTTATCTCGGCAATCCTCTGCAATGATGAACAGCGCTGCGCGCTCACCTTCGGTAAAGCTTTCGCTGACATGTGGGGGAAGAATTGACATAGCGGCGAACCGGCGCTTGCGGGCAGTTCGTTCCGGATCGCGTTTAATAGACGCGGCGCGGCCACGCGGTATTCCCGATCGGGAGCGTTCAGGGAAAAAACTGCCGCCTGCCCTCCCCCGCTTCAAGGATGCGCGTGAAATCGCTTCCTGCTGTTTACGCGCAACGCGATCGAGCAAGTCAGAGACTTCCTGCTCCTCCCCCGCTTCTGTCATGATCAGCGAAGTGGCGAGTTTATAGACGGCATTAATCTGTTCAACGGTATGAGCACGCGCAAAGAGCTCGCGCGCACGATCATACGCCGACTGTATCTGAAATTCGTAATTTCTTATCGACACGGGGCAATTCCTTGTAAAAAAGGCGCAAAAACCCGTGGCGCAAAGGCGCGTTTTCTCTTGCAAAAATGCAGGGAATGTTTAATGTCAATAATGACTTTTGTTTTCACACCCGATTTTTCGGTATGTGTTTGACATTAAATTCAACCGGCCTTTGTGCCGGTTTTTTTATGCCTTCATTTTGTTTCTCCACCAGTTGAGACTATTCCTTGAACGGCACATGTTCGCGTTAAAGCGGACTCTGCTTCGCGGAAGGTATAGGCAAGAGACGATAGACCGTATTCCAATTTCCAGCAACCTCCCCTTTTGTGCTCAATTCACGCAAATCACTGTCGTTAGATGCCGATAAATGAGGGTGTTTGAGGGCATTCGACAGGCAATAAAATATCGTTCGCCGAAACGACGTTGGATATTCTTGACAGTTTTTTGTGGAAGTGCGATTCTCAGACGGTCCAAGTATGAGAATAGGCCTGCCACGACAGAAATGTTGGGTAGGTCTTTTTCTTGCCTATCAGTCTCCCGCTTTATCCGTTTCTGATTTCCGGAAGGCCTCATAGAGCCCTTCCAAATTGTTCGATATCCATTCGCCGAAGGCACGGCCGTTCGGGTTGGCAAAATCCATCGAAAGTGTTTTTCCTTTTGTCTTTGCGACGACGCGCACAGAACGATCGGATGGCACCCACTGTTTACTCGGAATTGATTTTACCAAAACCGGCTTTGGCGCGGTCAACGACGTAAGCAGCAACGTGAGCCTCTGGTCGGTGTCAGCTTCGGAAAATTCCTTGCTCTCAATAAAGGCAAACGCTACAGCGCGGTTTGCATCTTCGCGCAGGTATTGGGCAAGCTTATACCAAGTGTCGCGCCCATAGTTTGGAGCGGCACCAACAGCTCTTACGACTTTTTCAGGAATATCGTTCGCTACTGAAAGCAATTTCGACGTGTTAGTTTTGTCGATCGAGAGTGAAGCCATTACGACTTCGCGGTCGTACCCGCTGTCGATCAAGTTTTTCGCAAACATCGCCTTTTCGATGAACGACAGGTTTGCGCGAGCGCTGTTCTCCTGCCCTTGAGCTATAACATGATCCCGGTCAGACAAATTTTTAACAACTGCCCTGACGGGTCTTTGCAAAGCTTTGGCAGCACGCAAGCGACGATGGCCAAAAACGACCATGTAGCGCCCTTCCCTTTCGGGATGAGGGCGAACCAAGATTGGGGAGTCCTGTCCCCTCTCCCGCACTGCTTCCACCAGCTCGGCAAATGCTTCACCGTCAGTTCCTAACCGATCCTCAATAAACGATACGTCAACGAGGTCTGTTGCCAGCTCGACAACGGTGGAACCTTCGAGAAGTTTAGCCTCAATGTCCTTGGCGGCTTTTGCCTGCTCCGCAAGATCATCAATCGATTTTGTTATGGCTCCGAACGCACCACGCGAGCGGTTACGTTCCATCGCTGGAGAAAGCTTCTCAGGAGCGTCGTTTTGTTCAGAGTTGACGGCCGTCAACTTTCGCTCAGTGAGGGATGATAAAAGATTTTTTCGCGACATTAACGCCCCCACGCTCGATGAATGAGAGTTATGATTTCGTCGTTCACACGGTGCAGAGCTTCCATGGCACGGTCATACGTCGAGCGTGTAAACTGCGCGCGCTCAATCTCGTAGAGAGTTTGTTTGGTAATTCCCGCGTCGGAGATTGCCGTGCTTTTGAGCATTTCATTGACGAGCACATGTTGCTTGAAGATAGAACGCATAAACGCGACCATCTGGTTTTGCGGCCCGTCAGTAGGCTCGTACCTTGTGACCATGTATCGAAGCCAGTCTAAACGCATATTCGCCCCTGCCCGCTTCAACGTGCCCATTACCTCCCCAAGCATCAGAAGAAACTGGCACATGGACATTACGTCCAACATTTGTGGATGGACAGTAATCAGAATACCCGACGATGACGAAAGCGCAGTCAGTGTCAGATAACCCAGCTGTGGCGGACAATCGATAATCACTACGTCGTATTGGTCGGATACGTCGCTCAGGGCTTCATCCAACCTGCCAAAAAACATGCGCCCAATCGCGCCATCCTTCTGTGCCAGGGCAAGCGGCGTATCGTACTCGAACTCTTGCAGTTCGAGATTTGCCGGCACGATATCCAAGCCGGGAAAATTCGTTGATCGAACAAGAGTAGACAGTGGCTTGCGTTCGTCATCATAGCGCAGAGCTTCATAGAGAGACTCATTGCGATCAATTTCCGGTTGGAATCCATGCAGGGCGGAAAGTGAAGCCTGTGGATCTAGATCAATAGCCAGTACGCGGTGGCCGGTAAGCGCAAGGTGCTGTGCCAAATGAGCAGCGGACGTTGTCTTAGCACTGCCACCTTTGAAATTGACGACAGAAATTACCTGCAGATGATCATCATCACGACGATGTGGAACATACTTTCCGGGCGCCCGGCTGTTCTTATCAAGGAATTGACGCAGCTCAAGCATTTGTTGCGCGGTGTATGAGCGCCGTCCGGATGAGGTAACGAGCGGTGCGGGCCCCTTCCCTTCCAGCGATAAATTTTTCAGGTAGCCGGCCGTGACACCGAGATACTGCGCTGCTTCAGTGAGCTGGAACGGGCGCAGTGTTTTTTGAGCGTCTGGTGGGAACATTTCAAGACGATGCTCATGCAGCATTTCCGACAGCTCATTAGCCTGCTGGGTTATAAGCAGATCGACTTCGGATATTGCGTCTGTGATGCTTCCTGCAACATTCATCGATATTTTCCACACATGCGGTTTTTTTGCCATGTAGGCAACATAAACGCATGTAGCGCCGATTCTTTAACTGTGGCAAGGATTATTGGGTTAACGAATGGTTAACGAGCGATCCAAGAAAAAGTTGACGGCCGTCAACTTTCGCCGTTGGGCCCCCTTTTGAGGAAAAGTTGACGGCCGTCAACTTTGGTCGTTGGGCCCCTTTTTGAGGAAAAGTTGACGGCCGTCAACTTTGGTCGTTGGGCCCCTTTTTGAGGAAAGTTGACGGCCGTCAACTTTTGTCCGCGAGGTCAGGATTTACGACCTGAAAGCCTTGTGCACTGGGGTTTTCGATTACCTGCTTTGCTGTCGCCGCCATTCCTTGACCGTCCGCGAACTGGACGTAGCAAAGCCTGTCAGTCCAGCTGGGAAAGTAAGCCTCGCACGGCTGCTTATGTCGCGCGTGGCCGGGTCGATTATAGATGAACGGCGTCGCGCTCACGGTAACGGCTCCTCCGATGGTTCCAATGAGATTGTAATTCGGGCACGGTTCAAGCGCCAGCCCCGATCGTGGAATCGTTGAACCTTCGTCGGAACGTCGAGCAGATTTCCTTTATGGCCGATAAATCGCCGCCATGCGGCTTCCGGTGTCTCTCCGAAAGTGCCTGGCGCTTGATCGCGATAAATGAGATCGCCTTTTTGCTTATCCCATGGGGAAAGAGGAGGGAGGATGACAAAGCCGTCAATCGTCAGTGTTTTATCGTTCAAGGGCGTGCCTTCCTTTGTTCTGCGGTGGTGATTGTTGCGACCTGATCCCGATAACGGTTCATTGCAAACGCGAAGCGCTGCATCTTCATGCGATCCTGCCAGCACTGGCAACCGCCATTGGTGTGTTGGCCTTCCGGTGCGATTATGATGCAGTGAGCGTTGCCGCAGCTACCGATGACAGAAAGCTGCTCATTCAGATCAGCGCTGGCATCTTCGAGACAGGCGAGGGCGTCAGCTTTCAAATTCCACCTTTTTATCTTTGGGGGCACGCTGCATCAGTTTTTCCAGCGGTGACAGTGGTAGGCGGTTGCCACGCTTCACTGACAACGGCTCCAATCCGTACTTTTCCAAATAGTTTCGGGTGTGTTTGGCCCATACTTTACGCCCCCAGCTTGTGGTCGCAAACTCGTAAGGACGGGCGTCATTAAGTGCCTTCTTACGGGTTTTAAGATCGGCGTCATCTGGAAGGCTACGATGGACCTCCCCGATAATATGTGATGCAGTGGATTGCCAATTCATCGTCAATCCTTCAAATTAATTCGGGCAGTTGAGCTATAACGAAGGCGTCCAACTTCAAGACCATTGTAATAATGGCGGGTTAAATCGTGAGCCAGACGTTCCGCGTTTATAATGCGCCAGAATCGTAGCGACGAAGCTTTCCACTCCGTCGCGCCATTGTGAGGGTCGGCGGCTCGGTCTTTCCGACAGTACCAAACTTCCCATTTCCAGCCCCTGCGTTTTGAATAAAACTGCCAACCCGGATGGTTATCCATGGGTGTTTTTCTCCCATCCTCGCCATTTCTCTTTCACTGCGCGCCGCCGAATATTTTCAAGCTCGTTGTACCATCTTGCTAACAATCGCTCCGCTGGGTTGCCGGCACGTTCACGCATTTCGCGCTGCAGAACTTCCTGCAACAAGATTGCTTGCTCATGCGTATGAACATAAACTCCAGCGTAGGTCTTTCCGAATTGAGGTGGGGGATCATCATAGCGGCTCATTGGTGGTCGCTTTCTGTGCATTTGCCGCGCGTAACTCGTCGGGGTGGCGAATTGTGCCGTCTTGTGCTCGATATGTGAGATTGCCCTGATCGTACGTGAATGTGCCGTCGATAACCATTTCGTGGGCATCACGCATGAATCGTTCAATATGAACCGGATTAGCTGCGAGGAATGACACGAAGTGGCCTGCAATTTCTGTAGCAGGCTCGCCAGCGCCAAAGCCGACAGCCGCCGAAACTTCGGCAAGTTTATTCAAAAGCTCGGCGGCGCTAATTTGCTTTATAGAAAGAAGTTTTTTTAGAGCCGCGTAAGAAGCATCAAATTCAGCTTTGGTGTCATCGATCACTCTCGGATTTGACCCTTGATCTTCCTCCCATCCCCACCGTTGGGCGGCAAAGCTGAAACGGCCTAAAGCTTGAAGCGCATTGACGTCTGCCTCCGTTGCCTGCTGAACTGGCGTGGCTGTTAGAGCCGCTTTCCAATAATGCCAGCCAGCGTTAATCACCTCGTCCTGGTATCCATCGCCGACGCGTGGTTTCAAGCACTCAACGCGAATTTCGACTTCGAGGAAGCCGCTCTCTTTCAAACGCTCAATGACGGCCGCTTCAAACGCGGGACGGGTTTTTTCAATGTCGTTGGTCATCATTTCTTGTCCTGTGCGCGATAATAAGCGAGCAGCTTTTCGCCTGCATCTGGATTAATATTGTCGAGTTGGCGCAACGCCCAGTTCAGACCATTGGCAAAGCCGGTGCGCTCGCCTTTCTGGTGCTCGTTTATTTCTCGCTGCACTCGTTTGCGCTGGCGATCCTCCAATACCGTTGTGACGGTCACGGGAAATGCGCCACGGGATTTGGGTTCCGCGCTGACATACTGACTCATGCCGGGTTCGCCGGAAACGGGTACACAACGCCACCATTCGTGCCGCACGTAATCGGGGAGGCCTTCCGGAACATGTCGCTCATCGTGGAAATAATCAGCACCGGTGTAAACGTTGCAAGCGCGAGCGAACTTCCAACGATCAAAGTGTCCGCGTGCGTAAAAGCCCATCAAGCCTTCACTATCCATTTCTCTCAAATCACGGATTTCGATTTCGGGCGCCTGCTTAACAAAATCACTGGAGCTATTTTGAGCGTCCATGATCGCCTGGGCGATATTGTAGACGGCGCGCGCTTCTGTCAGCCCGACACCTTCGGACTGCGCCATAATGCGCTTATGGCATTCGCGAGCAGCGTCTATGATGTGTGTAGGAATCTCATCAAACATCAAATTTGTTCTCCGCTGGCGGGAAGACGCTCTTGCACGCGTCTTCCCGTGGGGAATAGTCGGTCAGTGGCTGGAGGTTTCTTTGTTGAAGGAATGCAGAAAAACGGATTGAGAAAAGTCTACGCCGCTCCGCATCAGGCCTATAATCATGGCGTCGATGTTGCCGTGACAAAGCGTTGCTGCTTTGACCAGATTTTGGCTCACGCTAGTCATTGGGCCTATGAGTGTTGAACCGCGTTCATTCGGTTCCCACTCGACGCTTGCGACTAGGCTCATGCCTAATTCTTCCGCCTTTCTCGCTACGTCTGCGAGCATTGGAGCAATAATTTCGTCGTATTCTTTTTCAGTGGCCATTGTTGGCTCCTATGCTTGATTAATCTGATCGATGTTTTTGAAGATCGGCTGGTAGGAGTAGGCGACCACCCACGGGTTTTTGTCCCATGCGCAGGGTCCGTTGATGTGATCCCAGAGAGACCGGTAGCTGTCGATTGGCGATCGATACCATTCAGCCGTGTCGTGGGGTTTCCCTAAGAGATAGTCGCAATAAGCCGGCCCATTGCCGTAGTTATCCGCAACGCGGTCTATACCTTCCGCAATCGCGTCTTCTTCGCTGATGTCCTGCAGGCGTTCGATCTTCACGCCGGTCACAATCAACGTAAGGCGAGAAGCCCATCGGGGCATGTGGATGGAGGGACGAAGGCGCGCGTGCTTACTCCAATCAATATTCGGATGACAGGCGCGCAATTGCTCAACACCTGCTAGATGCAAGCGAACATCGTCAGCATCGGCCGCGTAAACTGCCAGCTCATGATCACCATCGTCGGTAAGGTAATGAGCCTCACGAACCCAAAGGCGGTCGCCAACCGAGTAGCGCGGTCTTAGCCAATAATGTTGACCTTCGGCATCTAAAGGCCAGCGCCGTAACTTGCGGGGCGGAACTTGCTCGTTCTCGCTCCAAGCCCAAAGACCAGAGGGCACCCACTCATGAAGTACGTTCAACATTGTAGGTTGTTGGCAAAAAGTCGCCCACTCTGGAGGCTGCGGTTTTAGTATCCGGCGTGTTTGGGTTTTGCGTTCTTCGAGATTGGCGCGAACCATTGGCGCGCTGAAAAGGAGAGGGTGGTCTTTCACTGTGGACCTCCGGAGTAAAGGTAGCCGTAGCCGCGTCCGCCGCCGATACGGTGGCCGTTAGCGCGCAACCGGGAAATGGTGCGATGCACAGTAAGAACATTCACGCCAAGCTTTTCGGCGAGCTCGCGGCCGACGCGGTGGCTCTGAACAGCAAACAGATCGAGCAGCTGCTTTTCTCGCTCGATGCGCTCTAGTGTTCTTACGCGGTTCCGATCGGTTAAGCCGCGCATATTGAGACTTTCACGATCGATCATGCTGCACCGTTCCAGTGCGCAGCCATCTGTTCGGCAATCTGAGATGCTAACGACGGGATATCACGCTTGCCGAGTCTTATTAGCGCTGTGCCGTTTATCGAATAGCACGTATGAACTCTCGGGCCGTTGCCATCATCGTGAGACAGACGCACGATTTGCTCCAGATATGGCGTATGCGGGTTGTTACGCACTGATATCTCATGACGGAGCGTGGTCATGACCCGTACCGCAGACATTGTTGGAGAAAGGACTTCAAAGGTTGGGAAAGGATCGCATGGCTTTGGGCTGTCAATCCTGAAAGGCTTCACGCGTCCTCTGACGGTTGGCATTTCGATCAGAAACGCAGAGTAAGCGCCCAGCAGCTCACGAACGTCGCAATCCCAGTCTTTGATCATTTCTTCCAAATGCCAGAGCTTCGACAAAACACCTCGGTAATGTGCTGTCGTTTTTGTCAGATCAGCTTGCAGCGCTGCTATTTCTTCACGATGCTTTCGGCGCTGATTGCGCCCATAACGTTTAGCCATTGTTGCTTTCCTCTACATGCATCGCGGCGTCGTAGGATTTTTTGACAGTTGCGAGCCACCGACCCACGGCACCAGGCCAAAACCAGATCAGAACAAAGATTAACCAGAGCGCGTAACCAGTCATGGCGCGCTCGTCTTGCTTCGAGCTTTCTTGGAGGCGTGTCTAAGCTTCGCAAGGGATCGGATTGCCGGTCGCACATCAGGATGCGCCGCGTCGTGATCAAAACCACGATGCCCATTCATGAACGGCAGAGTACCGCGTGGCATTGGTTCCCAATTGGAGGGATCAGTATTTTGCTTATTGCCGTCTTTGCATTTCAGAATGAAGCCTTCGGGCAGGGGCCCATTGGCCTTTTCCCAAACGTGTCGATGTTTGAGCACGTACCGGCATTTATACCCAGTGTGAGGGTTTCTCTCGTCAATGTTTAATTCGACATAGCCGTCCGGTGTAATGCGTTCATGTCCGACATACTTTGCATTTTTCGGGACGCTGCCCTTTTTAAATTGCGTGCGGGCGCTGTTCGCATTGTAGGGCATTTTCTTGCCGAAGTTGGCCGGCACGTTGCCTTTCGGGAAATGACCGGTGCGTCCGGTTTTCCAGCCTTTGCGCTTGCGCAGCGCGTGCAAATTATGGGCTGCAACATCGCGGTTGAAATTCTGATTGAACGCAGCCGTATATTCGCTGATTGGCATTTTATGGTTGAGCTCAAGCCAAGCGAGCTCCTCCACAGAGTATGGAATAGCCGCGCCTTTCATTCGGCCTTTCCTTCTATCTCTTTGGATTTATCAAATATCATCGGAAGCGCTTGTTTATGCTTCTCGCCGCGAATGGCGATTGTGTTCACTGCTTTGAGAGCCAGATCCGCATTGCTTATGATTTGCTCGCTGATCGCTACGATAGCGTCGGTTCTTTTCGCCTCCGAGGAAATCTGTTCAGGCGTCAAATCCTCGTCCGATAGGCGTTCCAGCTGGGCAAAAAGGTGGTTGTTGAGGTCGATGATACGGTTCTTCATGACGCCACCTGTGCATCAGAGGAAAACCCCAAAGCTTCGTCTACGGATTTCTGAGCCTCGGCGGATGCGGTGTGCAATACGAACAGGGCTTGTGCCTCTGCAGGAGACGCAATTTCAAAAACCGGCTGAAAACGTTCGTCTTCGACTTCCACCTCAAGCTCATGGAGCGACAACAGGCCACCTAGCGTCCAATCGCAGGGCTTTCCGTCTGGTTCTTTTCGTGATGATCCCGCGCCAGTAAAGCGACCGACACACGAGAACCCGATGTATTTTTCAACAGCGCCGAAATCTTTTCCAGCGCCGGCACAAATGAAAGTTTTTGCCGATTGCACAAAGCCACACATGGGGCACTTGAACGCCAAATGCTCTTTTGGAAGGCCCTGTTTTTTTAAGCGGGCCTGAAATTCGGAGAGGGTGATTTTTTCAATTGTCATTGCGATTACCAAAATTAGGGGGAGTGGCGGGGGATCAAACGGGGCACTCGTCGTCGGGGTCGTCTGGGGCGGGGAGCGAATACCGAGATGCAGGCCTGTAAGGGCGATTGATTTGCATCGCCGTTTGTTCGTCAGTGAGCGTGTAGGAAA
>Ga0308171_1000721_pt1 | contig 59192 bp, 49 predicted proteins | sample PhyGR1_FD_202135 | JGI IMG/M metagenome (GOLD analysis project Ga0308171, IMG submission 202135) | Phyllosphere microbial communities from UC Gill Tract Community Farm, Albany, California, United States - DLSLSG.R1 | ecosystem: Host-associated > Plants > Phyllosphere > Unclassified | place: USA...
CGTTCCCGTCCGTTGTCCCTTGCCATCCTCCTTGCGGTGTCCCCGCTGTCGGCGTCTGCCGCCGAACGCGCCGACCTGCTGATCCGCAATGCCACCGTGGTCGATGTCGAGCACGCCAGCACCCTGGCTGGGCAGAGCGTGGTGATCCGCGGCGAGGACATCGTCGCCGTCGGTCCGGATGCACAGCTGCGCAGCCAGTGGAACGCCAGCCGGCAGATCGACGCCAAGGGCAAGTACCTGATTCCAGGCCTGTGGGACATGCACGTGCACTTCGGTGGCGGCCCGGCACTGGTGGAAGAGAACAAGGCGCTGCTGCCGCTGTACATCGCCCATGGCATCACCACGATCCGCGACTGTTCCGGTGATCTTCCGCAGCAGGTCCTGCAGTGGCGTGGCGACATCGCCCACGGCACGCTGTTCGGTCCGCGCCTGCTGACCTCCGGTGCGAAAATCGAAGGCATCAAGCCGGTCTGGAAGGGCACCATCGAAGTGGGCAGCAAGGCCGACGCGGACAAGGCGATCGAGCGCCTGCAGCACGACAAGGTCGACTTCGTGAAGATCACCGACAGCACGCTGACCCCGGAATTGTTCCTGTACTCGGCCAGTGCCGCGCGCAAGGCGGGGCTCAAGGCCTCGGGCCATATTCCGATGGCATTGACGGTGGAGCAGGCCGTGGATGCGGGCCTGGCCTCGATCGAGCATCTGGACTATGCCTTCAAGGCTGGCAGCAAGGACGAGGCGCAGATCGCCGCCGATTTCGGCGCCGGGCGCATCGATCGCGCCGAAGCCAACCGCCGGCTCGACGCCAGCTTCGATCGCGAAACCGCGCTGCGTGCCTATCGTGATTTCGCCAAGCGCGGCGTATTTGTGACGCCGACCCTCAACGGTGGCCGCATTCTCGACTTCCTCGACCAGGATGACCACGCCAATGACCCGTATCTGGCCTATATCGGCCCGGGCCTGCGCGCGACCTACACCTGGCGCGTCGAGCGTGCGGCCAAGGCCGCACCGGCGCAGATCGAGGCGCGCCATGCGCAGTACCACCAGGTGGCCGCGGTGCTGCCGCTGCTGCAGGAAGCGGGAGTGACGATCATTGCCGGTACCGATGCCGGCTTCCTCAATTCGTTCAACTACCCCGGCATCGGCCTGCACCAGGAACTGCAGCTGTTCGTGAAGGAAGGCCTGAGCGCACCGCAGGCGCTGTCGGCCGCCACCCGTTCCGGCCCGGCCTGGTTCGGCCAGATGCAGCGCTATGGCGGCGTCGCCACGGGCAAGGCGGCCGATCTGGTGCTGCTGACCGCCAACCCGTTGCAGGACATCGCTGCCACCGAAAAGATCGACAGCGTGATCCTGCGCGGTGATGTGTACGATCGCGCGGCGCTGGACAGGATGCTGGCCGACACCAAGGCAAAGGTCGCTGCATGGAATGCCACGGCCAAGCAGGATCACGCTTCGCAGTGATGTGGCCGGTGGCGCCTAGCGTGGTGCCGGCCGCATGCCATGCAGCTGCGGCAGCGTGGCTTTCATCGCTTCGATGAAGGCGCGCAGGCGCAGCGGTTGCTGTCGCGCAGCCGGGAACACCAGATGCACCGGTAGCGGTGGTGCCTGCCAGTCCGGCAAAAGCTGCACCAACCGGCCTTCGGCCAGATCTTCTGCCACCAGCCAGGCCGACACCACTGCGGCGCCCAATCCCGCACGTGCGGCCTGCTGAACCACGAACAGGTTGTCACTCAGCAGGCGCGGCGTGATCGACAGCGTGTGCGCACGGCCCAGGGCGTCGTGCAGCAGCAGACGTTCGCGGTAGTAGGTGACCAGCGAGATCCACGGCAATGCCTGCGCCTGCTCGGGCGTGGTGATCGACTCCGCATCGGCCAGCGCTGGTGCGGCCACGACAATGCGAGGGACTTCAGCCAGCGGCAGGGCGACCACGCGCGGTTCATCGACCGCGCCGACCCGCACCGCGCAGTCGATGCCTTCGGCGATGAAGTCCGGGCGACGGTCCTCGAGGATCCATTCCAGGCTCAGTTGTGGATGCTGGGCCAGGAAGTCGAGCATGGTGGGCAGCAGCTGCGCCTGGCCGAACGCATGCGGCACCATCACCCGCAGGCGGCCGCTGAGCCTCTGTGTCTGCCCGTGCAGCTCGGCCTGCAGCGCTTCCCATTCGTCCACCACCCGCTGCGCATGGCGTTGGCAGCGCTGGCCGTCCTCGGTCAGCAGCAGGCTGTGGGTAGACCGCTGCAGCAGGCGCAGGCCCAGCTGCCGTTCCAGGGCTTGAAGCCGACGGCTGACGGTGGGCTGGGTCGTGCCCAGCTGCACGGCGGCGGCCGAGAGGCTGCCGCTGTCGACGATGCGCAGGAAGGTACGCAGCAGGTCCAGGCGGTCGCCGCCGGATGCGGGATCGTTCATGCGCGTCGTGTATGTAAAGTATGTGGTTCAGCCTACTACAGACGCACGGCGAATGTGGGCACGCTAGGCTTCACTTCTCTCCCTGGTGCCCTCCATGCCCACTCCCTCGTTCTCAACCGTCGTCGCTGCGCCACGCGCTGCACCCGCCCCATCACTGGTGCTGGCCATGGCCGCCGGCGCGGGCTTTTCGGTGGCCTCGCTCTATTACAGCCAGCCGATGCTGGGCCTGATCGCGCAGGATCTGGCTGCGGGCGAGCGCGCCGTGGGCCTGGTGCCGACCCTGACCCAGCTGGGCTATGCGCTGGGCATCCTGCTGCTGGCTCCGTTGGGCGACCGCTTCGACCGGCGCAACCTGATCCTGCTGAAGTCGGTGCTGCTGGCGTTGGCTTTGGGGGCGGCCGCCCTGGCCGGCCAGTTGCCGGGGCTTCTTGTTGCCAGCCTGCTGGTGGGGTTGATGGCCACGCTGGCACAGGACATCGTGCCGGCCGCCGCAGTGCTGGCACCGGATGCGCAGCGCGGGCAGGTGGTGGGCAGGGTGATGACCGGCCTGCTGCTGGGCATCCTGCTGTCGCGCGTGGTCAGCGGCGTGGTGGCCGAAGCCTGGGGCTGGCGCGTGCAGTTCGGCCTCGCTGCGCTTTCGGTGCTGGCGATGGGGGCGGTGATGGCGCGTGCACTGCCACACTTCGCTGCCACCAGCACGCTGCGTTATCCAGCGCTGCTGGGTTCGTTGCTGGCGCTCTGGCGCGAGCAGCCGCAGCTGCGCCGCGCCGTGGCCAGCCAGTCGCTGCTGGCGGTGGGCTTCAGTGCGTTCTGGTCGACGCTGGCGCTGATGCTGCACGCACGGCTGGGCCTGGGCAGTGCCGCCGCGGGTGCGTTCGGCATTGCCGGTGCTGCGGGTGCATTGGCGGCACCGGTTGCCGGTCGTTTTGCAGATCGGTTGGGCAGCCCTGCGGTCGCGCGGTTGGCGATTGCCGTCGCCTTGGTTGGCTTTGCGCTGTTGCTGGTCGATTCGTGGCTGCCGGCCGTGGCGCTGCTGCCGTTGCTGGTGGTCAGCGCGCTGCTGTTCGACTTCGGTTTCCAGTCGGCGCTGGTCGCGCACCAGACCCTGGTCTACGGCCTGGTGCCGCCGGCGCGCAGCCGCCTCAATGCGCTTCTGTTCACCGGCATGTTCATCGGCATGGCCGGCGGTGGTGCGTTGGGCAGCCTGGCGCTGGCGCAGTGGGGTTGGCACGGCGTGGCGTGGTTGGCGACGATCTGCGCCGGTGGCAGCCTGCTGATCCGTCTGCGTTGAGGGGGGGCGGCAGGGCTGCGCCCTGCATCCGCAGAGGCCAGATCAAAAGCCGAAGCCAAAGCAAAAGCCCAAGCAAAAGCCAAAGCGGCTTTCCGTGGAAGGGCGGGGCGGTGTCGGATCGCGGGGACGCCGCAAGTACGTCCTTGTAGGCTTGGCAGCCGCATCCATGCGGCTGACACCCCGCAATCCGACACCGCCCCGCCTTCGACAGTTGTCCGGTGTCTGTTGGTCCATCTGTACTTCGCTTGGATCAAATCCAATCGAAATCGAATATTTCGACAATTGATCGAAGAGCATCCACGCATGGCGTGGATCTACGTGTCGACCAAGGTCGACACCCACCAAGAGCAGGCCATGACATTCCGACAGATCGCGGGAAATTGTCGGAGGCGGGGAGGGGACAGATGGCGGGGGCGTGAGCGCCATGGGCCCGAGGCATGCCTCGGGCGGGTTGGGCAGGACGCCCAACCCCGGTCTTGCCGTGTGCGCAGGACAGCGCACACGAGCAAGGCGCGACCGAGCTTACATGGACGTACTTGCAGCGTCCCCCGCCATCTGTCCCCTCCCCGCCATCCCAAGGAATGCAGGCTTTTGCTGTTGCCGTTGCTTCGGCTGTTGCCGTTGCTTCGGCTGTTGCCGTTGCTTCGGCCTCTGCGGGTGCAGGGCGCAGCCCTGCCGAAGCCCCTTCACTCCTGACCGGTGTCATCCAGGCTGATGATTCCGCGGCGCAGTGCCTGCGTTACCGCGTGCGTCCGGTCGCCAACGCCCAGTTTTTCCATCAGGCTCTTCATGTGGGCCTTCACCGTCTGCTCGGAAATCTGCATGCGTTCGCCGATGCGCTTGTTCGACAGGCCACCGGCCACGTGGCGCAGCACTTCGGTTTCGCGTGGCGACAGCCGGTCTTCGACCACGTGCGCGGCGATGCTGGCTGCCACTTCCGCCGGTATCGCTGCGCGGCGGCCACTGGCCACAGTGCGGATGGTGGCTACCAGTTCGTGGCGCAGCATGTCCTTCAGCAGATAGGCGCTGGCACCGGCCTGCAGCGCGCGCACGGCGCGCACGTCGCCGCGGTAGGTCGTCAGCACGATGATGCGCGCGCGGGGATCGATCGCACGGATCCGCACGATCGCTTCCACGCCATCCATGCGTGGCATCTGCAGGTCCATCAGCACCACATCCGGGCGCAGCTGCTGGTAGCAGGCAAGGGCTTCCTCGCCGTCGGCTGCTTCGCCGAGCAGGCGCAGATCGGCATGTGCACCGAGCAGTGCGGCCAGGCCATCGCGCAACAGCGGATGGTCATCAACCACCAGCACGCCGATGGGAGGAAGGGATTCAGTCATGGGAGGTTCTGCTCCAGGGCCAACGCCAGCGCGGTGGACGTCGGTGATACAAGCGACGGGCCGGCACGGACAGCGCGACTTCGGTACCCAGGCCGGGGCGAGTCCACAACTGCAGCTCCGCACCCAGCCGCTGTGCGCGCTCGCGCATGCCCTGCATGCCCCAGTGTCCGCCGCCGGCATTGTCATTGGCGATGCCGACGCCATCGTCGCGCACATGCAGCAGGAAGCAGCGCGTGCCGTAGGACAGTTCCACTTCGATGGCACTGGCCTGCGCATGCCGCAGCGCGTTGCGGATGGCCTCGCGCCCGATCAGGAACACTTCCTCGGCGGCTTCGGCCTGCAGCGGCGGTGGCGTGCCTTCCATGGTCAGACGCAGTGGATTGGTGCCTTGGCCTGCATATTCGGCATGCACGTCGGCCAGTGCAGAGGCGAGATCGCGGCCGGCAAACGGTGCGTCGCGCAGCGCGTTGACCCGTTCCCGGCCTTCGGCCAGATTGCGCTCGGCCAGCAGCATCGCCGACTCCAGCTGGGTGCGAACCGGCTCTGGTGTCTGTGCCGACTGGCTGATGGCGTGCAGGCGCAGGATGAGTCCCTGGCTGCCCTGCAGCAGGGTGTCGTGCAGATCGCGCGCAATGCGCTCGCGCTCGCCGTTGCGTTCCTGCAGGCGGGCGCGGAACAATGCCGCCAGCTGCCGGCTGCGGACCCGCACGGCCAGCGCCAGCGCAGCCATCACCACGCAGACGCACAACAGTTTGAACCAGGCGGTCTGCAGGAACGTCGGTGCGATGTGGAAGCTGCGGCTGGCTGGCGTGCTGCTCCAGATGCCATCTTCATTGGCTGCTTCCACCTCGAAGCGGTAATGGCCCGGTGCGAGGTTGGTGTAATAGGCGCGCGTGCTCGCGCCGGCTTCCTGCCAATCATCGTCCACGCCGGACAGGCGGTAGCGGTAGCGGTTGCGCTCCGGCCGCGCCAGCGACAGCGCGACATAGTCGATCTGCAGCTGGGTAGTGCCGGCCGGCAGGCGCAGGCCCTCCAGCAACGGGGACTGGGTACTGCCATACAGCACGTCGCCGATGCGCACGCCGGGCGCCATGGTGTTGATGTGCGACTGCCGCGTGTCCAGCCACGCCAGGCCTTGATTGGTGGCAAGCCACAGCAGGCCATCAGCAGCCAGTACCGCAGTGGGGATGGGGCCGCTCTGCAGGGCGATGCCCGGCATGCCGTCGACCGCGTCGAACAGGCGGGGGGCTATCGCCTGCTCGTTGCGCAGCGCGCTGCGCAGGGTGGCAACCTGCAGCCGCACCAGGCCGCGGCTGCCGTTGAGCCAGAGCAGCCCGTTCGCATCGGCGACGATGCCGGTGATGCCTTCCAGCACGCCGGCCATGTCGGTGCGCACCGGCAGGAAGCGGCCGTTGCCGAAACGCGCGGCCAGGCCGGCCTCGCCGGCGACCAGCAGCAGATCCTTGTGCTGCAGCAACGCGGTTACCGGGCCTACCGATAGTCCTTCGGCGGCGCCGAAGGTAGTGACCGTGCCGCCGTGCAGGCGGCGCAGGGTGCCATCGGCGTAGCCCAGCAGCAGCGCACCGTCACCGGTACGTGCCAGCGACGAACAGGCCTGCTCGGGAAGCCGGGTTTCGCGACGCCAGCGGTTGCCCGTGTAGTGCAGCACCGCGCGCTCGCCGGCGCAGGCCCAGGCCTGGTCCGCATCGGCAAACAGCAGGGCGTGCAGTGGCTGCCCGGTGAACGGTGCCGGCAGCGGTATGAGGGTGGTGTGGCCGCTGACGGTGCGCGCCAGATTGATCCAGTCGAACTGCCACACCGGAGTGGGTGCCTGCCGTGCCGCGGCCTGCAGCTGCGCAGCGCTGCCGCCCAGCAGCGGACGCCGCAGGTCGAACAGCTTCAGGTCTTCGCCATAGCCATACACCCGGCCATCACTGCCGCTTACCAATGACCGGTAGGGATCGGTAGGGCCCACGGCCAAGGTCTGCACGCTGTGCGCACGGAAGCGGTTGAGGCCGAGGTTGGTGCCTACCCAGATGTTGCCTTCGCGATCGGCAAGGACCGGCACTGCGGACGTTGCGGTAAGGCCCTGCACGGCATCGAAGCGCTCCATGCGCACAGCCTGTTGGCCGTCGAAGGTAACCCGGGCCACGCCACCATGCGGGCTGAGCGTGGCCCACAGAGCCCCGTCGGCCGTGAACTGCAGGCGCGAGGCGACCAACCCGGGCAGCCGCCGTGCTTCGCGTTCCTCGGTGGGCAACAGGCCGTGCTCGTTGGCCAGCGGCGACGTGCCGCGCACGCGGTCGGCCAGCCAGATTTCGCCGCGCGGGCTCTCGACCAGCGAGGCCATCTGCGAGACCGCGATGCCGGTGGCTTCGAAGCGGGCCGCACCAGGAGGTCGACGCCATATCTGCAGGTCCGCCAGTACCCAGAATGTGCCGTGGCGGTCCTGCAGCACCCATTGCACGCGTCTCTGCGGCAGGCCGAAGGAAGCCGGCGGTTCCTGCCAGCGATGTCCATCGAACCAGCGCAGGCCGCCGTTGACGGCAGCCCACAGGCGGCCGTTGCGGTCATGTGCGAAGCGTGGGACCACTCCCACTGGCACGCCCTGCGGGCGGCCGAAGTTGCGCAGGCGTTCCTGCGTGAACTGGCTGATGCCTGCCTGGAAGTAGCCGATCCACAGGCCACCATCGTCGCCATCGAGGCCGAGGGTGACCATGTTGGTGGAGGGGAAACGGGTGCCTGCCGGTGCGGCCTGCCGCTCGAAACGCCGACCGTCGAAGCGGTACAGGCCCGATCCCGTCGCCAGCCACAGCATGCCCTGGCGGTCCTGGACGATATCCCAGATATCCCCCGGGGCGCCTTGGCCGACGCGCCAGGCGGTGTGCTGATAGCCGGGCATGCCATCGCTCACTGCGGGTTGCTGCACGGCGAAAACGGGCAGGGCAGTCAGCAACAGCAGGCACGACAGCAGCGTCGGCAGGCGACGCAGGAAGGGGAAGGGGCGGCCACGCATGCGGTCATTCTGGCAGGTGCGGGGCAGGCCGGGGTGACCCGTTCGGGGTAGGCGTACCGCTTCGGTGTCCGCTATCACGCCGAGATGGATGACGGAGCCCGGCGATGCAGCGCTTGTATGTGATGTTCCCTGACCGCGGCCCGGGACTGGGACTGTTGTGGCTGCGCCTGTGCGTGGCAGGGGGGCTGCTGGCGGGCGGAAGCCCGGCCGGTGCGCCGGGACTGCTGTGCCTGGGGGCGATCGGGCTGCTGCTGCCCGGGCTGCTGACCCCGCTGGCGGTGCTGCTGGCGGTGCCAGGGCTGTACGGGCAGGGCGCGGCGCTGCCCTGGCTGCTGCTGCCGTTGGCCCTGCTCATGCTGGGGCCGGGCGCCTATTCGCTGGATGCGCGGTTGTTCGGCCGCCGCCTGCTGCAGCGCCGGCCTCCCCCGAATGGGTGAGCGCCGGCCTCGACCGACGGGGGTAGGGCGATTGCAGCCGGCGGCACACCATGGGTACTCCCGTCGCGGCGCTCCTTCATGGCTACCGTCCAGCCTCCTGCCCTGTCCGCAACCCCGTTGGCACCGCACCAGTCGGCTGCCCTGCAGCGTGCGCTGCGCTACATCGACGAGCACCTGTCGCAGCCGCTGCGGGTGACCGAGCTGGCTGCCGTTGCCTGCGTAAGCCGGTTCCATCTGGTGCGGTTGTTCCGCATGGGTACCGGCGCCAGTCCGCTGCGCTACGTGCGCCGTCGGCGCATCGAACGCGCCACGCAGTTGCTGCCGACGGCCGCGCAGTCGATGACCTGCCTGGCCCAGCATCTTGGCTTCTTCGACCAGAGCCACTTCGTCCGCAGCTTCCGCGCCGAGACCGGCTGCAGTCCCGGCCAGTATCTGGCCGATGGCGCGGCACGTTCCCAGCCCCCTGTTGTTTCCTCCACCGGAGTCCACCCATGAGCCTCGCCACCGCCACCCCCGCCAAAGCACTGCTGTCACCGGCCGACCACGCCCTGATACTGATCGACTACCAGTCGCAGATGGCATTTGCCACCCACACCATCGACATCTCCGCGCTGCGCAACAACGTGTCGTTGATCAGCAAGGGCGCCAAGGGTTTCAACGTGCCGGTGCTGCTGACCACGGTGGCCGAGAAGTCGTTCTCCGGCCCGATGTTCCCGGAGCTGCCGGCGATCTTCCCCGGCCAGGCGGTGTTCGATCGCACGTCGATGAACACCTGGGAAGACCAGCCGGTGATCGATGAGGTGAACCGCATCGGCAAGCGTCGGCTGGTGCTCGCCGGCTTGTGGACCAGTGTGTGCATCGTCGGCCCGGCGCTGTCGGCGCTGGAGCAGGGCTTTGAGGTCTACGTGATCACCGATGCCTGCGGCGACGTGAGCGAAGAGGCGCACGAACGTGCGATCGCCCGCATGGTGCAGGCCGGTGCCGTGCCGATCACCAGCGTGCAGTACCTGCTGGAACTGCAGCGCGACTGGGCGCGCGCTGAAACCTATGACCTGACCACCGGCATCGCCCGTGACCATGCGGGTGGCTATGGCGTCGGCATCCAGTACGCCAAGACCATGTTCGGCGCGCAGGAAGGCGGGCACTGAGCGTGCGCGATGGCCATGGCCTCGACCTGGCCTTGTTGATCCTGCGGGTGGCGGCGGGAGGATTCCTGCTGCCGCATGCGCTGGGCAAGTTGTTCGGCTGGTTCAACGGACCGGGCCTGGCAGGTTTTGCAGGCGAACTGCGTGGCTTCGGTCTGCCGTCGTCGGCGCCGCTGCCACTGCTGCTGGCGCTGCTGCAGGTGGCGGCCGGGAGCGCTGTGATGCTGGGCTGGCAGGCCCGGATCGCCGCGCTTGTCGCTGCTGCCTTCATCGCCTTCACCGCCCTGCTGGCGCTACGCAACGGGTGGTTCTGGATGCGCGGCGGTGCCGAGTATCCGTTGTTGTGGACGCTGGCACTGCTGGCCATCGCCCTGGCCGGGCCGGGTGCATGGGCGGTGGATGGTCTGCTTCTCTCTGGAGACATCGCGTGAACAACGAACTTCTCGATCCTGGCCGCCGCGCTGTGGTGCTGGCCACCAGTGCCGCGCTGGCGCTGGGCCTGGCTGGCGGTACCGCCGCGGCCATCCAATCCCCTTTCAAGGAGCGTCGCATGAGCACACTGGTCATCCGCAACGCACGCATCACCACGCTTGATCCGCAGCAGCCGCATGCGCAGGCACTGGCCGTGCAGAACGGCCGTATCGTTGCCGTGGGAAGCGACGAGGACATCATGCGCGGTTGGGGCAACGAAGCCACGATCGTCGATGCGCAGGGGCGGCGGATCGTGCCCGGCCTCAATGACAGCCACACCCACCTGATCCGCGGTGGCCTGAACTACAACCTGGAACTGCGCTGGGACGGCCTGCGTTCACTGGCCGATGCGATGGCCATGCTGAAGGCGCAGGTTGACCGCACGCCCGCGCCGCAGTGGGTGCGTGTGGTCGGTGGATTCACCGCGACCCAGTTCACCGAAAAGCGCCTGCCGAGCCTGCAGGAGCTGAACGACATCGCTCCGGATACGCCGGTGTTCCTGCTGCACCTGTACGACCGCGCGCTGCTCAATCGCGCCGCGCTGCGTGCCTGTGGCTATACCAAGGAAACGCCGGACCCGCCCGGTGGACAGATCGTGCGCGATTCGCTGGGCAACCCGACCGGCCTGCTGCTGGCCAAGCCGAATGCACTGATCCTGTATGCGACCCTGGCCAAGGGGCCGAAGCTGGCGGTCGAGTACCAGGCCAATTCAACCCGCCATTTCATGCGCGAGCTGAACCGCTTGGGCATCACCTCGGTGATCGACGCCGGCGGTGGTTTCCAGAACTACCCCGAGGACTACCAGGTCATCGAGCAGCTGCATCGCGATGATCAGCTGACCGTGCGCATCGCCTACAACCTGTTCACCCAGAACAAGGGCAGCGAGGTCAGCGATTTCCGCGGCTGGAGCGAGATGCTGCAACCGCGCCAGGGCGATGACCTGCTGCGCCACAACGGTGCCGGCGAGATGCTGGTGTTCTCTGCAGCCGACTTTGAACTGTTCAACGAGCCGCGCCCGGAGCTGCCACCGGAACTTGAGCCGGAGCTGCACGATGTGGTGAAGCTGCTGGTGGAGAAGCGCTGGCCGTTCCGCATCCATGCGACCTACGACGAAAGCATCAGCCGCATCCTCGACGTCTACGAGCAGGTCAACCGTGAGGTGCCGTTCGATGGCCTGCACTGGTTCATCGACCACGCCGAGACCATCACCCCGCGCAACATCGAGCGTATCCGCGCACTCAATGGCGGTATCGCCGTGCAGCACCGCATGGCCTACCAGGGCGAGGCGTTCGTGCAGCGCTATGGCGTGCAGGCGGCGCGGCACACGCCGCCGGTGAAGCGGATGCTGGCCGAGGGCGTGCCGGTTGGTGCCGGCACCGATGCTACCCGCGTGGCCAGCTACAACCCGTGGGTGGCGCTGTCGTGGCTGGTGACCGGACGCACCGTCGGCGGCCTGGCCCTGTACGGCGACGAGAACCTGCTGGAGCGCGAGCAGGCCCTGCGCCTGTGGACCCAGGGCAGCGCCTGGTTCTCCGGCGACGAAGCGGTGAAGGGCACGCTGAAGGTGGGCCAGCTGGCCGACTTCATCCTGCTGTCGGCCGACTTCTTCCGCGTCGATGAGCAGCAGATCGCCGACATCACCAGCCTGCTGACCGTGGTGGGTGGCCGCATCGTGCACGGCGACGGCGACTACGCCGGGTTGGCGCCGCAGCTTCCTCCGGCGATGCCGGACTGGTCGCCGGTGAACCGCTTCGGTGGCTACCACGTCGGTGGCGGGGCGACCGGGTTGGCTGCGGTGCACCGTCATCACCATGGTGTGGCCTGCAGCACCCACGGTGCGCATGGCCACGCGGTCCGTCATCCGGCGCCAACCGACGACCTGACCGCGTTCTGGGGCGCGATGGGGTGTTCGTGCTTCGCGTTCTGACCCTGGCATCGCTGGTGTTGCCGTCGTTGGCGCTGGCCTGCGAAGGTGGTGCCTGTGCCGCGGTGGGCGACGGCCAGTTGCAGTGGGATGCATCGCTGCGCCTGCGTGGCATGTACTACGCCCCGACCCGGTTTGGCGTCGGGGGTGGCGACGATGGCTACGGCCTGCTGCGTGCGCTGGCTTCTGCCACCTTCGCGCAGGGTGATTGGCAGGCGAAGCTGCAGCTGGGTACGCATGCTGAGCGCGGCAAGGCCGGTGGCCCGGGTCGCACCGATCGCGGCGCGCTGGACGTGCAGCAGGCGTACTGGCGCTGGTCCGGCGCTGGCATGCACGTGCAGCTGGGCCGGCAGGAAGCGGGCTATGGCAGCTCGCGCCTGTTGTCGGTGCGCGACGGGCCGAACATCCGCCTGGCCTTCGATGGTGCGCGGGTGGGGTGGCAGGGCAGTCGGGGCGCACTGGACCTGATGGCGCTGCGCCCGGTCGAGAACCGCCCGGGTGCTTTCGATGACCGCGGTGAGCACGGTGCACACCTGCTCGGCGCGTATGCGACCACGGCCAAGGGCGCTGGCATCAGCCAGTGGGACCTTTACCTGCTCGACTATCGTCGCGAGGGCGCGCGCTTCGCTGCGGGCAGCGGCACCGAGCGGCGGCAGACCCTGGGCGCGCGCTGGTTCGGCCAGTCGGGTGCGCTGGACTGGAATACCGAACTGGTGGCGCAGGGCGGTGAACTGCGGGCGGTGACCGGCGATCTGGACATCCGCGCCTGGACCCTCGCCACCGATACCGGTCGGCGCTGGATCGCGCTGCCGCTGCAACCACGGCTTGGCCTGAAGGCCGACATTGCCAGCGGCGATGCAGACCCAGGTGATGGTCGGCTGGGTACGTTCAATGCACTGTTTCCCAAGTCCGCCTATTTCAGCGAAGCCAGCCTGTTGGCACCGGCCAACCTGATGGATCTGCAACCGACACTGTCACTGCGCCTGCATGAGGCGGTGACCACCGAGCTGGGTGTGCAACTGGCGTGGAAGCATCGGCGCGCCGATGCGGTCTATACCACGCCGGCACCGTTGGCAGCGTTGCCCGGCAGTGCCGGAGGCGCACGCCGCATCGGTACCCAGTACAAATCCGAAACCCGCTGGCAGGTCAATGACCACTGGCAATGGCAGCTGCAGCTGGCCTGGGTCGACGCGGGTCCTGCACTGACGCAGGCCGGCGGCCGGGACACGCTGTTCGCCTCAATCGTTGGAGCTTGGCAATGGTGAACGCATCGGCGTCACAACACTCCCCGCAGGTCGATGGCGCATGGTCGCCGTTGAAGATCCGCATGTTCCGCTCGATCTGGCTGGCGATCCTGGCCAGCAACATCGGTACCTGGGTCAACGACGTGGCTGCGGCATGGGTGATGGCCGAACGCACCGGTTCGGCGCTGATGGTCGCGCTGGTGCAGTCGGCCACCACCGTGCCGATCGTGCTGTTGGCGCTGGCGGCCGGCACCCTGGCCGACATCGTCGACCGTCGCAGGTACCTGCTGTTCACCCAGGGCTGGATGCTGCTGGTGGCGGCAGCGACCGCCGTTCTCACGGCATTGGACCTGCTGACGCCGCAGCTGCTGGTGCTGCTGACCTTCTGCATGGGCTGCGGTGCGGCAATGGCCATGCCGGCACAGGCCGCGATCGTCTCCGAGCTGGTTCCGCAGCCGATGCTGGCCTCGGCCGTGGCACTCAACTCCATCGGCATCAACATTGCCCGTTCCATCGGGCCGGCCATCGGCGGGGTGATCGTGGCCCAGCTGGGGGCGGTATGGGCCTTCGGGTTCAATGCCATCACCTTTGCCGCCATGCTGTTCGTTGTGTGGGGCTGGAAGCGTGATCCGAAGGCGTCCAGCCTGCCGCCCGAAGGGTTCGGTGCTGGCCTGAAGGCGGGCCTGCGCTATGCCAGCCGTGCCGGTCGCCTGCAGGCGGTACTGATCAAATCGGCCGGCTTCTTCTTCTTCGCCGCGGCGATGAACGCGATGCTGCCGGTGGTGGTGCGCGGGCAGATGCAGGGCGGAGCGGGGCAGTACGGCGTGCTGCTGGGTTGCATCGGCATCGGTGCAGTAGGTGGTGCGTTGCTGCTGCCGAAGCTGCGGGCCAGACTTGATCGCGACCTGCTGGTGCTGCTGGCCACCTTGTCGCTGGCAGCAAGCCTGGCCGGCCTGGCGCTGACCCGCAGCTGGTACGTGTTGCCGCTGGTGATGCTGGTCAATGGCTTTGCCTGGATCACGGTCCTGTCTTCGTTGCAGATCGCCGCACAGACGGCGGTGCCGGCCTGGGTGAGGGCGCGTGCGCTTGCCCTGTACATCATGGTGTTCTCGGCCGGCATGGCGGCCGGTGGCCTGAGCTGGGGCGCACTGGCGCAGCGCACATCGCCCGAGCTGGCACTGCTGGTGGCTGCAGCCGGTGCGGTCATCGGTGGCCTGCTGGTGTGGCGGGTACGCATTGCAGGCGCCGAAGTTCTGAACCTGAGCCCGGCCGGGCATTGGCCAGCACCGGAGCTGTCGGTGCCGGTGTCGAATGATCGGGGGCCGGTGCTGGTGACCATCGAATATCGCATCGATGCCGCCGACCGCGCCGCGTTCCAGGCGCAGATGCGTACGCTGGGAACGATCCGTCGGCGCGATGGCGCCGTGGTCTGGGGCGTGGTCGAGGATGTGGCGACCCCGGGCATCCACCTGGAGTATTTCGTCGCAGCGTCGTGGTTGGAGCACCTGCGGCAGCATGAACGCATCACCGCTGATGACAAGGCGATCCAGGAGGCGCTGCGCACGCTGCATCGCGGCGAGCGCGCGCCGGTGGTGCGTCACTTCGTCGGTGGGCACGATGCGCTGCCGGCGGCGGCGCCGCATGGTCACAGCGACATCTGAGGGTCCGGTGATGGAGCCGGCCATTGGCCGGCTGCGCGCGGTTTCGAGCGGGGTTGATGCGGTTGCCGGCCAGCGGCCGGCGCTACCGCAGGAGCGGCGGCGCACGGGCGCCGCCGCGATAGGTCATCTGCGTGCGAACGCCAGCAGGTCGGCGTTGAACTGATCGGCATGGGTCAGGGTGAGGCCGTGCGGTGCGCCGGCATACACCTTCAGTTCTGCGTTTCCGATGATCTGCGAGGACAGCTTGGCCGAAGCATCGAAGGGCACGATCTGGTCGTCATCGCCGTGCACCACCAGAGCCGGTACGTCGATCTTCTTCAGGTCGTCGGTGTAGTCCACCTCCGAGAATTCGTGGATGCAGTCGTACTGGCCTTTCACGCCGCCCAGCATGCCCTGCAGCCAGAACGAATCACGCATGCCGTCGGTGACGCTGTTGCCATCGCGATTGGCGCCGAAGAACGGCGTGGCCAGATCCTTGAAGAACTGCGAACGATCGCCACCGGTGCCCTTGCGGATGCCGTCGAACACGTCCAGCGGGGTGCCGGCCGGATTGCCTTCGGTCTTCAGCATCAGCGGCGGCACTGCGCCGACCAGCACCACCTTGGCCACGCGCTTGCTGCCATGGCGGCCGATGTAGTGCGCCACTTCGCCACCGCCGGTGGAATGGCCGACCAGGATCGCGTTCTTCACCTCCAGCGCTTCCAGTACGGCAGCAAGGTCATCGGCGTAGGTGTCCATGTTGTTGCCATCCCAGGTCTGGCTGGAGCGGCCATGGCTGCGGCGATCATGGGCGATCACGCGGTAGCCGTTCTGGCCCATGAACAGCATCTGCGGGTCCCAGGCATCGGATGACAGCGGCCAGCCATGGGCGAATACGACAGGCTGGCCGGTGCCCCAGTCCTTGTAGAAGATGCGGGCGCCATCATTGACGGTCACGAAATTGCTCATTGCAGGTTCCTTGGCGGAAGGGAGGGAAGACGCCTGCGGATTGGCCGGCGCCTGCGGCAGTACAGCGCACGATGGGCCATGTGCATTGCACGGCTGTGCCGGATTGGCGTGGTCGTCACGCTGACGCGACTCGCTCTGGCGGCAGGCCGGTGCTGATGGCAACCATGGCCATCGGACGCGCGAGGGCCAGTCATGAAGATGCCGGGGTGGGGAGTGCTGCCTGCACTGCTGTTGGCTGCTGTTGCGACGGCACAGACCAACGTCTACAAGTGCACCGGGGGAGAGCATCCGGTCTACCAGCAGACGCCCTGCCAGGGGCGCGCGGAGTGGCGCTGGCAAGTGCCCGGTGCCGAGTCGAAGGCACGCGGACCCACACCTTCAGTTGCGCAGCCTGCCCGCAGCGGTAACAGGCGGACGCCACGGCGCGGGCGCGCACAGGGCGCGCTGATATCGATCACGGCTGACCCGCGCGGCTGCGCGCGGGCGCGCCAGCGGCAGGTAGCAACGCTGGCCACGCCGCGCAGGCTCGACTACCTGCAGCGCAGGCAGCTGGATGACGCGGTACGCGAGGCCTGCCGTTGAGCACAACGAAAAACGGCACCCGAAGGTGCCGTTCTGGTCTACAGGCCCGGAAGACCTCAGCGGCCGTCGCTGGCGGCCGGTGCCGTCGCCGCATCCGGCTTGGGCAGGCTCAGCTCCGGGTTGCCCTGTTCGGCCTGCAGGATCTGGATCCGCCGCTGCAGCGCATCGAGCTGGCTGTTGGTGCTCTGCACGTCGGTGCTCAGGCTGACCGCCTGCTGCTGTGCCTGCTGCAGCGCCGCGCTGACCTGCGCCGACTGCGCCTGCTGCTGTTCCATTTCCTGCTGCAGGGTGCGCAGGCGTTCTTCGTTGTAGGCCACCAGGCGCTCGGTGTAGCGCTTGCCGGCCTCCAGCCGGGTGGTGTCGATGTAGACCTGCGCCAGCTGTTCGGACTGCTGCGCAAAGGTGCGGTAGACACGCTCGGCGTTGTCGACGGCATCGGTCTTGATCACCCGCCAGAAATTCTTCTCCTGGAACAGGGCCACGTAGTAGGTCAGGGTATTGGCGTTGAACAGCAGGCTGGCGCCGTAGTTGCCGTTGTAGGTGGTACGCAGCTCGGTGAGCTGCTGCGCATCCATCAACTGCTTGAGTTCGTCGACGGTGTTGCGTACCACCGGTGCGGCCTTGGCCGGCTCCACCGTGGCAGTGCGATCGCCACGTGCGGCCAGCGCCGACGGCGCCACCACCATCATGGCCACGGCCAGCAGTGCTGCGCCGCGCCGATACCGGGCGAAGACGGTGCCCCCTGAAGTTTCTCGCATGTCTGGACCATCCACGGATGTAGTGTGGGTTGAGTTGAATGTGGTTCCCCGCCGCGAGTCTAGCATGGGCGCGGACGCGGCCAAGCGGTTCCGGCGCGGGTCAGAAGACCAGCTGCGCCGAGCTGCACTGGATCGACTGCATGCTGACATCGGTGCGGCCCAATTCCAGCCCGAGCAGGCTGGCCAGGGTGTTGGTCAGCAGAGTGCCGACGCTGTTGAGTACGGGCTTGAGCGCTGCCAGCACCGGGTTCAGCAGCGCACACAGCAGGCCGCTGCAGGTGACGTTGCTGCCGGGGGTGGTCACGCCGCCGCCGTTCTGCCCATCCAGGAATCCGGCCGGGGCGGTCTGGATGTAGGACGCCAGGTTGGTGCGCACGCAGCCGTTGTAGTCGATCAGGTTGCCCAGCAGGCTGTCGCAGCGGTTGATCAGCAGCCCCCCGACCAGGGAGCCCAGCAGGCCGTCGAGCAGGCCCAGGCCCTGGCCGGTCACCGTGGTGCGGAAGCCGGTCCACACCGAGCCATCTTCCCAGCAGGTGCTCAGGCCAATCAGGCAGGGCTTGGGTACGCCCTTGGTGACCGTCCAGTTGCCCAGTGGTGCAAGGTTGCGCGAGGGATCGCCATCGCGCAGCAGTGGAATCACCTGGTCCACGTTGTAACGCCCCCCGCTGGGAAACGCCGCCTGCAGGTAACGGTCGGCCAGTGCCTTGGCGGTGTCATTGGCGCTCATGCCCTGCTTGGGTGAACTGAGCATGCCCGACAGCACGCGCAGCAGTTCGTTGACCAGGTCTGACACGGCGGTGCCGACGGCCAACGGGTTGATCCGGGTCGAGCCGGTCTGGCCTGCGGCCAGGGTCAGGCTCTGCGTGCTGGTCAGCGCCGGCAGGGTGACCTTGTCGTTGATCAGGGGCTGCCCCAGCAGCTTCAACAGCTGCTCGTTCTGCAGGGTCGCGTCGCAGACGTTGCTCTTGGAGAAGCGATCGGCCGCGTTGACCTTGCCGACACAGGCGCGCAGTACCGAGGAATCGACCTGGACGGTGGCCGTCGGCGGCGCTGCACCGCACTGGATGCTGGTCAGTGTCCCCATCGCATTGGCCACATCCACGTGCAATGGCAGATGCAGGCGGGTGCCGAGCAGGTTCAGCAGCGGACCAATCGCGAACAAGCGGTCGCTGTCGACGTCCACCATCAGCCGCACCTGCGCGTTGTACGCGCGCGCGCCGACGCCACCGATGGCGATCGACGGTGGCTCCACCACGCCGGCCTTGACGTCGATGCCCAGCAGGTTCAGGCCCTGCACCTGCACGCCATTGCCATCGTTGGCGATGGAGATCGCGGCGGTGACAAGATCCAGCACGTTGACCTTTGATTCCAGCGCGCTGCCGATGGTGCCGTCCGGTGAGATCACCTGGGCGAACAGGCCGCCGCCGCCGTTCTGGCTGCCAAGGAGAATGTTCAGCTGGTTGATGTCCAGCCGGGTGCCGACCAGGTTGGACAGCGCCTGCAGCTGTACGCCGACGGCGGTCTCGCGGCCCACTACCGTGGCAGTGGCATTGACCAGCTGTGCCAGTGATATGCGGTTGACCGACAGCAGCCGGTTGAAGTCGGCCACGCTGAGGTCGGCGGTGACCGGGATGCCCAGTGCCGCCAGCAACCCCGACGGGGTGACGGTGGCCTGGGCCAGGCCGTCGTAGGACAGCACTGTCGCGTTGGTGACGTCCAGGCCGACCAGGCGAAGGGTCGCCATCAAGGGGGAGTTGCCATTGGTGCGCAGCAGCTGCGAACCCACTGCAAACACGGCGGTGGGTTCCGAACGCTTGGCCACCGCCTGCACGCGCAACGTGGGCAGCGCGCTGTTCTGGCCGAAGAACGGCAGCACGCCGCGTTCGGCAATGACCCGCACCGCGTTGCGTGGATTGCCTGCGTCCACGCTTGGGCTGAAGTGGTCAGCCGTTCCGCGGGTGGCATTCCAGTTGCCGCACTGGATCTGCACCTGCCCAGGGAAGGTGTTCTGTGCGAGCGCGTTCTGCCGGGCCGCGCTGTTGTCGGCGTTGTCGGGCCGGCACAGGTCCAGCCGTTGTGCGCCTGCCAGCGCAGCCAGATCGACCACCTTCTGCGCATCGCGCTTGGCCCAGAACAGGAAGCCGATCTCGATCAGGCCGAGCATGGCCAGCAGCGCGATCATCACCAGCATCATGGTGACCGACATACCGCCGCGCGGACGACTGAAGCTGATGTGGCGTGCTCGGTTCATGGCGGGCCTCAGCGTCCGGATCGGGAGGATCCTGCGGACTTGGCGACGTCGGTTTCGAAGAATTGCGGAATGTCGTACTGGAAGCTCTTCAGGTAACGCGCGTAGCTGGATGTGGCTTGGTCGCCGAGGATCGGCAGGCGGGCACCGGCCACCTCGCCGGACGCTTGCAGGCGGAACAGGCTGCGGGTGGTGTCACCGATCTGCGAGGTGTTGGGCTGCAACTGCGTGCCGCCGAAATCAGGCTTGGTTTCAGGGGCTGCGGGGGTTGCGATGGGCGGAGTGGCCGGCAGTGGCGATACGTCCACGGTGGCCAACGGTTCGCTGTGCAGGGGGGCGGCTGCCGGCGCGGGCGCGGCACCACCCAGCATCTGCCCGGTCAACGGTTGCTGCGGCGTCTGCGCCTGCACAACCGCAGCGAAAGACAAGCCGGCAAGCACCAGCAGCAGGCAGCGGATCAGCGGCGTCGAGGTCATGGCGTGTTCCCGGTGGGATGGTCGGTGGAGCCAAAGCGTTCCAGCATCGAGGGCGGCAGTCGTGGTGGGTCGCGTTGGTCGCGGCCATCGCGGCGCGGTTCGGCGGCCAAGCGTGGGCCTGCGTTGGCGGGGGTGGCAGCTACCGAAGCAACTGGCCGTGCCGCTGCCGCCGCTGCAGCAGTGGCAGCGGCCTGGCGTTGCTGCAGCCGCGCGCGGATCTGCTGCGCCTGCTGCTCGACGCTGCGGCGGGTCTCCTCGCTGAAGCTGGCCTGCTGGGCCAGCCGTTCGACGGTCGCCGTGTCGCCACGCAGTAGCGCCCACAGGGCAAGATTGGCGGTGGCCTTGGCATTGCCTGGCGACAGTTCCAGCGCCTTGGCCAGTGGCTCGCGTGCCTGTTCGAAGCGGCCGGCACGAAGCCGTGCATAGCCCAGGTCGCCGAGGTAATCGGTGTTCAGCGGGCTCAGCTGGGTGGCGCGTGCCAGCGCCTGTTCGCCGCCCTGGTCATCATCGCGCAGGGCAGCGATCAGGCCCATGCCGTGTGCAGCGGCGGCGGCCTGCGGTCCATTGCCGAGTGCGCGGTACAGCGCCAGCGCCGCATCGATCTGGCCGGTCTGGCGCAGTGCGTCGGCCTGCAGCAGGCGCAGTGCCGGGGTATCGCCGTAGCGCTGGCGGAACGCATCCACGTGCGCCAGCGAAGCGTACCAGGCGCCCTGCTGCTGCATCCGCTGGATCAGTTCCAGATAGGCGTTGCGGCTGTCCTGCGGGGCCGGGGTCGGCTCGGCCAGGCTCGGCGCACGCAGGTACTTCGGCGTGGTGGAGCTGCAGCCGGCAGCGGCGGCAACCAGGGCAAGCAACAGGCAGGCACGGCGCAGGACAGGCATGAAGGTCATCCCATTTTCGACAAGGTAGTGGCCAGCGCGACCAGCGCCGGTCCAGCCAGCACCAGCATCAGTGCCGGCAGCAGGGTCAGCATCATCACCACGGTCATCTTCACCGAGAGCTTGCCGACCTTTTCCTTCAGCGCGTTGCGGCGCTGCTCGCGCAGGCGGACGCTGAACTGGCGCAGCGGTTCCTGCACGGCACCGCCGTGGGCGTGCACCTGCAGGATCAACTGCACAAGGCTGGACAGATCGTCATCGCCGTACACATCACTCAGCCGCCGCAGCGACTGCGCGCGCGTGCGCCCATGGGTGTAGGACACATTCGCTTCCTGGATTTCCCCGCCCAGCACCGGCAGTGCGTCGCGCAGCTTGTCGCCCAGTGTCTGCAGGCTCTGATCCATGCTGTAGCCGACGCCCTGCAGCAGGCGCAGCAGGTCGATCAACAACGGCAGTTCAGTGTTCACCGCGCGTCGCCGCCGCTTGACCCATGCACTGAGCGCGAACTTCGGCAGCAGCAGGCCAGCAGCGAGCGCGCCGATCACCACCATGATCCTCGACAACCCCGTGGCGTCACTCAGCGTCAGCGCAAGACCCAGTACCAGCACCGCCAGCAGCAGCCGCAGGCCGAGGTAGATGGCGGTGCCGCGGCGGGTGTTCCAGCCGGCCAGGTCCAGCAGCAGGCGATCCTCACCAGCCAGCAGCGCCGCTTCCAGGCGTCCGCCGCTCAGCCCGCGGCCGAACTGCTCCAGCCAGCCGAGCGAATCCTTGCGTGCGTCGGCCGCGGCGTCTTCGCTGTCGCGCGGACGCAGCGCTGTTTTCAACGTGGCCTCGCTGCGGTCCTCGCGATGGCTGCGCACCCAGCTGCCAAGCCCCAGCAGCGCCACGCCGGCGGCCAGCACCAGCAGGGCAGCCACGAACCAGATGCTGGCGCTCATTGGATGCCTCCTGCGTGGACGGGGATGTTCATAGCGATTTGGCCAGGCGGTACAGCAGGAAGGCGCCGGTCAACTCCAGCGCCAGCGCGATCAGCAGGATCTTGTGGCCCAGTGGGTCGTGCAGCACCGGCTGGAAGAACTCGGGGCTGGAAATCGCCATCAGCACCGCGCTGGCCGGTGGCAGAAGGCCCAGTACCCACGCCGACATGCGGGTTTCAGAAGTGGTTGCGGCCAGTTCCTGCTGCGCCTGTTCCAGGTCACGCATGAAGTCGCCCATGCGCTGCAGGATCTGGTCTGCACGGCCACCGATGCGCACGCTCACGCCCATCACCACCGCCAGCACCTTCAGCACGTCCATGCGGTAGGGCTGTGCGGCCAGGTTGAGCGCACGGTCAAGGTCCATGCCGCCACGTGCATAGCGCACCGTGGTGTCGAGCAGGCCGCGCAGCGGCGCGTTGGTCTGCATCGACGCGACCTGGAAGGCGGCCTGCAGGCTGTTGCCGAGCGCGGTAAGGCGCACCAGGTTGTCGAGGAAGTCCGGCAGCTGGTGCAACAGCTGCGCCTGCACCTTGCCGATACGGCGCATCAGCCACAGCCAGCAGCCCAGCACGTACAGCAGCAGGGTCAACGGGAACATCCAGGCGGTGCCCAGGCGCAACACCGCGAACGCGGACAGGGCGATGCCCGGCAGCAGCATCAGCAGCGGCAGCTTCCAGCCCGGTGCCAGGCCGGCACGCTGCAGCAGCCCGTTCCAGGGCAGGGCGCGGCGACCCGGCGCAGGCAGCGGCGCCTGCCGTGCTGCATCGGCCGGCGCGGCGGCAGCGCCGGTGCCGCGTGCCAGCTGCTGCTCGGCATGCTGCAGCGAGGCCTGGCGCTGTTCGCGGCTGCTGGCCGTCCCCCACAGCCACACCGCCAGCGCCAGCAGCACCGACACGATGCTCAGCACACCCAGCAGCAGGCCGGTACCCATGCTCAGAAGTCTCCGTACAGGGATTCGCGCAGCAACTGCCGGAACGGCTCCAGCTTGTGCGAATGTGGCTGGAAGCCGAGGCCGATCCAACGGTCGATTTCCTTGCCGCTGCCATCGATCTGCACTTCGTGGCGGAACATCTCCTGCGTGGTGATCAGGTTGTCGCTGACGCCGGTGATTTCAGTGATGGACACCAGCACCCGGCGGCCGCTGCCCAGGCGCGAGATCTGCACGATGAAGTCGATGGCACTGGCGATCTGCCGGCGCAGGCTGTCTTCGCTGCCCTGGAAGCCGGCGAAGCCGGCCAGCATCTCGATGCGGTAGAGGCAGTCGCGCGGCGAATTGGCGTGGATGGTGGCCATCGATCCGTCATGGCCGGTGTTCATCGCCTGCAGCATCTCCAGCACCTCGGCGCCACGTACTTCGCCGACCACGATGCGGTCCGGGCGCATGCGCAGGCTGTTGCGCACCAGGTCGCGGATGCTGACCGCGCCCTGGCCTTCGGCGCCACCGATGCGGCTCTCCAGGCGTACCACGTGCGGGTGGTTGAGCGAGAGCTCGGCGGTGTCTTCCACGGTGATGACGCGTTCGTTGGCCGGCACGTAGCTGGCCAGCGCATTGAGCAGCGAGGTCTTGCCCGAACTGGTGCCACCTGACACCAGGATGTTGCAGCGGCCCAGCACCATCGCCTTCAGCAGCGCCTGCATCGGCGCATCGAAGGTGCCCTTGGCAAGCAGTTCGTCAGGGGTGAACGGATCCTTGCGGAACTTGCGGATGGACACCATCGGCCCGTCCACCGCCAATGGCGAGATGATCGCGTTGAGGCGGCCACCATTGGGCAGGCGTGCATCGACCATCGGATTGGAATCATCCAGGCGGCGACCGAGCGGGGCGATGATGCGGCGCAGGATGCGCAGCAGGTGGGTGTCATCGGTGAAGCGCTGTGGCGCGCGCTTCAGCTGGCCCCCCTGCGAGACATGCACGTCCTTGAAGCCGTTGATCAGGATGTCCTCGATGCTGGGGTCGTGCAGCAGGTCATCAAGCGGGCCGAACCCGGTCAGCTCCTTGACCAGGCCTTCGGCGACCACCTGCATTTCTTCTTCGTTGATGGGGATGCGCCATTCCTGGATGAAACTGACCGTCTGCACCTCTACCCAGCGCGCGATGGTGTCCGCAGCCCAGGAATCGATGTCGATGCGCTCGTCTTCGATGCTGTTGAGCAGATGCTCATGTGCGGCCGACAGCACCTTCTGGTACTGCTCGGTCTGTGCGAACGGCAGGCTGCCCGGTGCATGCTCCGGCACCGTGCTGCGGGCCACAACGTGCGGGAACGGCGTCACTTTGTCTTCCATTGCGATCCACCCAGGGCAAGGGCAAGTCTTTCCCGCAGGCCGTGCACCTGCACCGGGCAGGCAGCCGGATCCAGGCGTTGCACCAGCGGGGCGAGGGCACGCAGGTACGGGTCGCGCGGCGCGTCCTGCAGCAGCAGGTGGCCGTGGCTGGCGGAGGCGCGTACCCGCGACCGTTCGGGCAGTGTGGCCAGCAGCGGCAGCTCGAAGCGGCGCGCGATCTGTTCAGGGCTCATGCCACTGTTGTCGTCGTGGCGGTTGATCACCAGCTGCAATCGCTTTTCCCGGTCGCGCTGGCCGGAAAGGTGCTTCAGGGCGTGGTCCAGCGACACCAGGGTCGCGATCGATGCGTCGGCCACCAGCCAGATTTCATCGGCCTGCTCCAGCAGCAGCGGCGGCATTTGCCGCAGCGGGCAGCCGCCGGCGTCGCACAGCAGGCTGGAAAACACGCCGCGCAGGCGTTGCAGCAGCGCACCAGGATCGGAGGGGGGCAGGGCGTCGCTGCCGCTGGCGCGGTCAAGCAGGACCAGCCCGCTGGAGTGACGGGCCATCGCCGTGCGGGCCAGGGTGGCATCGATGCGGCTGGCATTGCGCAGCGCATCTTCGTAGTGGAAGCGGCTGTCCAGGTTGAGGTACAGGGCGAGGTCGCCGGCCGGCTGCGCCAGCTCCATCAACAGCCCGTCCTGTACGGCGGCATCACCCTGGGCCAGGGTGCGGGTCTGCTGTGCGAGCACCGACAGATGTGCGGCCAACGTGCTGGTGCCGACGCCGGCGCGCACGCCCAGCAGCACGATCAGGCGCGCCTTGTGCGCCTGCTGTGCGCTTGCGACGGGGCGCGGTGACAAAGCGCGACGCAGGGCGGCTTCGATGCCGGCGTTGTCACTGTCCAGGTCCAGTACATCGCGCAGGCCGGCGCGCAGCGCCATCACCACGCCTTCCACTTGGCCGGCGCTGGTAGCGCCCACCGCCACCAGGGTCAATTCGGGTTGGGTCTGCTGCAGCTGCTGGGCCAGCACTGTCGATGCCGAGGCATGCTCCGGGCGGAAGTCCAGCAGTACCAGGTTCTGCGGGCCACGCTGCAGGTCCTGGGCCGAGGTCGGCTCGCTGCTGTCCTGCCAGTGCAGTGCCGTGGTCGGCGGCAGCTTGGCAGCCAGGCGTGGCAGCAGTTCACGGTCGATCCCGTACAGGACCAGGTTCATCGGTGGTCCTTGCGGGTGCAGCGGCAGGGCAGTGGCGTAGGGCATGGGCGTAGTACCGGAGACGTCATGCAGGTCAGCGCGAGAAACCGGGAACCGGATCGCGGCTGATCGGGCCAAGCAGCCACGCGCCCCATTCGGGCATGTTCGGCTTGGCTTCGCGATCGCCGGGCAGCGGCAGTTCGGTATTGCGGGCAATCGGCTGTACCAACCGCGGGGTGACGATGATCACCAGTTCCTTGTCCTGGCGCTTGTAGTCGAAGTTGCGGAAGAACGTACCGATGATCGGCAGGTCGCCGAGCAGCGGAATCTTGTTGACCGTCGAGGCCACGGTGGAGCTGACCAGGCCGCCGATGACGAAACTCTCACCATCGCCTAGCTCGACGGTGGTGTCGGCGCGGCGGGTGGTGATCGAAGGGATCTGCACGCCGTTGAGCGCGATCGCATTGGTGTAGTCCAGGTCGCTGGCTTCCGGTGCGACCTTCAATGCAATGCGGTTCGGTGAGAGCACGGTGGGGGTAACGGTGAGGCCGATGCCGAAGGGCTTGTAGGTAACTGTGGTCGTGCCGAGCCCCTGCGGCTCCAGGATCGGCAGTTCGCCACCGGCCAGGAAGCTGGCGCTCTGCCCGGACAGCGCGACGAGGGTGGGCTCGGCCAGCACACGCGCCATGCCGTTGGCCTGCAGCAGGTCGACATCGGCATTCCACAGGCCCTTGGTCGAACCGAACACCAGCCTGAACGCCGAGGAGATCGGGGACTCGCTTTCGTTGCTCGACTCACCTTCCTTCATGCCAGGCAGGATGCCGGTGTTGCCTGGCAGCTGCCCGCCCGGCCGCGCGAATCCATAGGCGAAACCACCGTTGCGGTTCTGGAAGCTGATGCCGATCTGCTTCAGCGCGGTCTTGTTGAACTCGACCACCTTCACCTCGACCTGCACCACGCCGCCGCTGCTGATGGTGGAGGCATCGGCCAGGCTGCCGTCCTTGCCCAGCGCCATCACCGCGGTCTTCTGCTCCTGCATGTGCGCCAGCACGCTGTCGCTGCTTCCCTGCAGCAGCCCCTGATGGTCCTGCTGGGTGAACACCAGTCCGCTGGACCCGGCATCGGCGGCGCCCTGCACGGCACTCTGCACCCGCACCTGCACGCGCTGCGGTTCGCTCTGCTTGCGATGCCAGAGCAGAAGGGTGGTGGTGCCGGGGGCCTTGCCCACCAGCAGCGCCTGGCGTGCGCCGCGCAGCATCACGATGTCAGCTACGCCGGGGTCGGCGATGGCAACCCGTTCCAGGTCGGCCGGCAGCGTCCATGGCCGCTGTTCGCGGGTCTGCAGCAGCAGATCGTCGGCAGCCACGCTCGCACCCGGTGCCAGCAGCACCAGCAGCAGGGCCAGCCAGCGCTGGCGGACAGTGGGGCGTAGGCGGTGGCGACGTTCAGTCATGTGCGCTCTCGGCAAGGGTCAAAGGGAGCCGCGGGGGGCAGCAGTGTCGCCGCGGATGATTTCGATGCCCGCCGGTCGCGGCGTCGAGCGACGCTGCACCGGTGCACGCGCCGGCGTTTCGTGGACGCTGCGTTGCGCGTTGCTGCTGCGGCCAGCCAGCGCATCGCCATCCAGGCCGGCGTAGGCATTGTTCTCCGGTCGCTGCAGGGCCTGCTGCTGCTCGTTGTCCAGGCCGCGCACCGGGTCCAGCACGCCGCGCGCCTGGGGGAACAGCGCCACGTCCGGCAGGCCGGTATCGGCGGGATTGCGCAGGGCGAGGAACAGCTTGCCCTGCTGTGCGCCGAGCAGCAGGCGGTTGGCGTCGGCCACCGGCACCGCCAGCACCGCAGTGCGCGCCGGCTGCGTGGCATCGCTGCCGCTTGCGTTGCCGTGGGCGCTGCTGGAACCGCTGGTGATATCGGCTGCACGTGCGTCGTTGCCTGCCGTGGCCGGGGCCTCGCCCTGGCTGCTCGTTGCGGCTGCCGCGATGTCCTGCTGTCCGTAGCTGAGCACGCGCAGGCGTGACAGCAGCAACCGCGTCTGTGCGATGTCCTGCTGGCCGTTGTAGCTGGTAGCGGCGCTGCGCAGGTTGAGGAAGACGTCGACGAAATCGCCGGGCAGGATGCGGTTGCCTGCCGCGACCAGCTCATCGACCGGCACCGCCAAGGCCCGTTCACCGGGCCGCAGCTGCAGCGAGAAGCCCTGTGCGAGCAGGTTGGCACCAATCGAGCTGCCTTCGCTGATGTCCTGCACCGGCACTTTGCCAACCACCGCCGCCAGGTCGGTCACCGCTCCCGGCACTTCTGCGGTGCGTTGTGTCAGCCGCACGCCATTGGCGCTGATCGGCTCGCCGGCGGGTAGCCGGCCGGTGGCTTCAACGACACTGAAGGTCTGCGCATCGGCTTTCACGATCGTACTCGGGTTGTCCGCCGAGGCCGCAGGCTTGCGCCCGATCACGAAGGCGACCGCGGCCAGCAGCACGGCGAGCGCGATCAGCGCGATGGCGGCGATGCGGGTCAACTTGAGCATGAAAATCGTCTCCTGTACCGTTCGTCAATTGCTGCCAAGGTCCAGCTGGGCGACCGCGACGCTGCGTATGGGCGCCCGCATCACCCAGCCATAGAGCGTGGCGGTGCCGGGCAGGAAGGGATGGGACGCATAGTCGTAGCTCACCGTCACTGTCATGCATTGCACCGTCGCCAGGCCGGCGCAGGGCGCCTGCGGCGAGACCACGATGGCGCCGGTGCCGCCGCCGCTGCAGTCCGGGTTCTGCCCGGAAAACTGCAACAGCCATTGCATCGAGCGGCGTGCCGCCAGGCAGGCGGCAGTGCGCCGCTCGCTGGCGTTGCCAAAGCGCAGCGAAGCACGCGCGCCCTCGGCGGATGCCGTCGCCAGCGTCTGCTGCGCGGCCATGATCAGCACGCCGGAAAAGGTGAACAGCAGCAGCGGCACCAGGCCGAGCAACAGCATCAGCGCGAATTCGATGCTGGCCACGCCGCGCTGGCGTTGGCGCGCGAACGCGTTCATGCGACGCCTCCATAGGTGGTTGCCAACACCCAGCCAATCGCCGCAAAGGCCAGGTAGGCTGCGTAGGGAATGCCCTCTCGCCCCTCGCGCGCGGCATGCAGTTCGCGCAGGGCAGGGTGGCCATTCAAGTGCGTGCTGGCGCGGTTTACCTGCGTCTGCAGGCGCAGGGGAAGGTGACCGGCCAACTGCCGTCCGGCCAGCACCAGCACGGCGTGGGCGCCTGCGGCCAGGCTGGCCAGCACCCAGACCGGCAGCAACGCCTTCCAGCCCAGCAGCAGCCCTAGTACGGCGAAGAACTTCACGTCGCCGGCGCCCATCCAGCGCACCGCATGGAACGGCAGCAATGCCAGCAGGCCAACGACTGCGCCCAGCAGGTGTGGCGCCCAAGTCGTGCGCGTGGCATTGAACTGGCCGGCGATGATCAGGGGCACGGCGATCGCGCACGCGGCCAGCAGCCAGGTGTTGGGCACGCGGCGGGCGTACAGATCGCTGATCGCGATCCGCAGGCACACTCCCATGGCCAGCAATCCCAGCAGTGTCATCGCACACCCTCGTTGTCCGTCACTGGACAGTTGCAGAACCCTTCGTCGGCCACCGCGGCCGCCATCGAAGCGACCGCAGGTGCTGCACCCTGCGCGCTGGCTAGGTGGTGGTGGCGTCGGTGGCGATGGCCTGCAGGCGGGTGAACAACGTGGTGAAGAACGCGGTGATCTGGGTTCTGCCCACCACGATCAGGATGCCGGCGATCACGGCAGCCAGCAGCCCATATTCGAGCGCGGTCACGCCATCTTCTTCTTTCAGGAACTTGCGGATCGATGCGTTCATGACGGTTGACTCCCTCCACCTGTCAGTTGCTGCAGGACACCTGCATGGGCGGTGGCCCGGCTCCGCCGGGACCGTCCGTTGGCCCCCGCCATCCTGGCGGAGGAGGCACGGCGGGCAACCCCGCTGCGCTCAAGCAGGATGATCATTCCCGGGCAGGGCAGTGGCCGCGCAACCACGACCACCCAGCTCAAGGCCGGTGGTCGAAACGGTATCTCGTACGTGCATGGTCATGCTGTCCCCCTGGGTGTGGCCGCTATCTGGGCGCCCGATCACCGTGTATTCGACTTTGCCTGAATGGCGGTTGCCTGCAACCGGAACCTATATGCAAATTCGGCAGATTCGCTGGATGCCTGAATATTCCGGCGCGGATCTGTGACGTAAATCCGTTCCCGTGCAAAACGATTCATGGTCGTGCAGATAATGTGAGGCCTATCCACGTACATGCGAAAACCATGCCATCGGCACGCACATTTTCTTCACGCTGCTGATAATTCCGCAGCGTCGAATCATCCTGTTTACGATCGCCGATTATCGGGCATACTCGCATTCAAGGTTTTGCATTTTCAGGGGTCGACGCGCGTGCATCGCAGCGTCCATCCCGGCAACGGACGATGCTCTTGGAGACGGCGTGCGCCCTGTCAGGCAGTGGGGGCGGGGTCGTGCGGCAGACCAAACGGGGGACGACACTGTCATGGTCGATGGTGGGGTGGAAGACAACGACGACGGCGATCTCAGGTCGATCGACCTGGCCACGCTGAGCGGCGTGCTCCGCGTGTGCGATGTGGAACTGTTGCTGCTGGATGGCAATGGTCCGCGCGCGGCATTCGCTTCGCGCGTTCATGAGGAAGCCCTGTTCTGCAGCATCACCTGTGGCTTCCACTGCCGCGGCCGTTTCATGCTGCCGCCCGACTGGGCAATGCTCGGCTACCTGCACACCACCGACGATGCATTGAGCTGGTGCCATGGCGTGCCGCTGATGCCGGGCATGGCCTTGACCGTGATGCCAGAAGGCATCAGTGAGTTCACCCTCAGCCCTGGTACCCAGATGACGCTGATGCTGGTGCCGGTCGCGCGTGTGCAGCGCAAGTTGACCGAGCTGAGCCTGCGCAGCACGCCGCCGGCGGGGCAGGCGCTTTCGCTGTTCAACCTTGGCGATGATGCGATGCCGTTGGTACGCCATTACCAGCAACTGCACGCACAGCTGGGGCAGGGGGATGGGCTGCAGCCGGAAGAAACCGAGCGCCTGCTGCACGAGCATGTCCAGGCGCTGCTCGGCGCCGGGCCCGCTGACCGGCCCAGCTGCAGCCGCGCCCGCCGCACGCATTACCTGATCGCGCAGCGGGCGGAAAACTTCATGCGCCTCAACCTGCGCCGCAATATATATATGAATGAAATCTGCGACGCCGCCGGCGTCAGCGAGCGTGGCCTGCGCTATGCGTTCGAGGATCTGTTCGGCACATCGCCCAATCGCTACCTGTCGATGCTGCGGCTGTGCGCGGCCTGCCGCAGCCTGTCGATGGCCGATTCCAACCGGCGCTCGGTCAAGGCCATCGCCCTCAGTTGCGGGCTGTGGGATCTTTCCCGCTTTGCCGACAACTACCGGAAAGTGTTCGGCGAACTGCCGCGTGACACGCTGATGCGCGCGCCGGCACAGCTCGGCCAGCCAGCCTGAGGGGTGTCGGCCGGGCTGCCGCCCGGCACCCGCAGAGGCAAGGGCAACGGCAACTGCCGAAAGCAAAAGCAGGTTTCCTGTGGAATGGCGGGGTGGGTCCGGTTGCGGGGGACGCCGTAAACCCGTCCATGGGGGCTTGGCCGCGGCATCCATGCCGCGGACACCCCCGCAACCGGACCCACCCCGCCTTCGACAGTTTCCCGCGCGCTTTGGATGTAGCGCCGGGCCATGCCCGGCCGAGGGAAAGTCGGATCATCAATTTCGATTTAGATCGAAATAATCACTGAAAATCAAAGATCGATCATGTCGACAGTGAATGCACGACGGCAGATCCAACCGTCGTGGGGAAACTGTCACAGGTGGGGCGGTGTGGGCTTGCAGGACCGTTGGCGCCATGGATGGCGCCATCGAGCCCCCATGGACGGGTTCATGGCGTGTCCTGCAAGCCCACACCGACCCGCCAACCCGCAGAAAGCCCAGAGCCGGCTGTTGCTTTGGCTTTGGCTTTGGCTTTGGCTTTGGTTTTCGCCTCTGCGGGTGCCGGGCGGCAGCCCGGCCAGCCCTCCCTGCCGGATTTGCATATGTGGCTGCCGAATCCGGCCGTGGATTTGCCGGAATGCGCGATTGCCCTGCCGGAATGAAGTGCGCAGCCTTCGCTGAAAGGCGCGAAATGTCAGTCACCTGCCTAACGGCAAGTCCACTGACATTCAAGTTGTCCGCCTACGGGGGAAATGCTCATGAACCGCATCTACCGGCGTGTATGGAACCGCCAGCTCAATGCTCTGGTTGTGGCCTCGGAACTGGCCACCGGCGATAGCGGTGGTACCGCACCGCGCGATCGTCGTGCCAGCCTTCTGGTGCCCAGCACCCTGGCCATGGCACTGCTGTGTGCGCTGGCCAGCGGACCTGCGGCGGCGACAGAGGCCAATCAATCGCTGCGCGACCTGCAGGCGCTGGCGGCCAAGTACACCCAGCCGATGCCAGTTAAGGTCGATGCCGAAGTTGCGTTGGCCGCGGCTGCACGACAGGCCCAAGCGAACCCTGCGATCAGCGCCAACGCACGCGTTGGCCTGCAGCTGAGCACAACGTCATTGCCGGTGGTGCGTGACGTGCTGCCGGCCACCGTGCAGGTCAAGCTGGCGGCCGGCGCTGCGCCGCGCCAGGTGCCTGCACCGGCGCTGGGCGCCGACGTAAGCGCCAACATCGGCGTTGGCACTGCAGCCGCTACCCGTGTCGATGCCGCGCTCGCCGCGAACGTCGCACCGGCTGCACAGTCGCCGTTGGCGCTGGCCGCCAAGGCGGCAGCAAAGGCCGATGTCGGCATCGCCGGCAAGCCGGTTGCCAGCGTTGACGCCGGCACCCAGGTTGCCGCAGCAGCGGGTGCAACGCCGTCCGGCTTGAAGGCCGCCGTGGATGGCAAGGTCGATGCGCAGCTGGTCGTGGCCGGCAATCACATCGAAGGCCAGGGCCAGGCCGGGGCCACCGCAGCGGTCACGCTGCCTGCCAAGGAAGAGCTGCCGGGTGATACCGATGACCGCGCGATCAGCGCAGCGTTCGATACCGGCGTGGCAGGCAAGGTACGGGTGCAGGGCAAGGACGGCGAGGAAATCGTCGCCGATCGCAATCTCAAGCTGGCCGGCACCGCAACCGTCGCCGCGCAGAACAGCGCGCTGGGCCTGGGCGGCCTGCTCAACGGCGTCGGCACTGCGCTCAACGGCGTTGGCAGCGCGGTCGGCAGCCTGCTCAATGGTGACCTCAACGGCACCGTCGGCAACCTGACCGGCGCCGTCGGTGGCCTGGTCGGCAATACCCTGGGCAGCCTCGGCCTGACGTCGCCGTCGGCCATTCCGCCGACCAGCCCGAAGGCGCCCGCCGCTGCCGACCCGAACGCGGGCCTGGTGATCGGTACCGGTGGCCTGGTGGGCGGTGTCACCGAACTGCTCGGCCCGACCACCGCCAGCCTGTTCGGCGGCACCGGTTACCTGTCCAACGGCAACCTGAAGCTCAGCACCGCCAACGTCATGCAGACCTATTCCACGGTCAACGTGCTCGGCCTGCCGGTGGTCAATGCAACGCCGGTCGGCACCACGCTCAACGGACTGGGTGGCGCGGTCACCGGTGGCAGTTCGCACCTGACCCTGATCGGTGGCGTCACCTCCGACAGCTACATCTACAACATCAACAACGGCAATCCCGGTGGCCTGCTCGGCCTGCTGCTGCCGACGGACTCGCCGGCCTGGGCGGCCAAGTGCCTGGACATCGCGCTGGCGGACATCTCCTGCTGGGCGGTAAACGCAGCGCAGGACTACCAGGTGCTGATGGGCGATGGCGCCTATGCCAACGGCTCCAAGGAAGTGGTGATCGGTGCCAACGCCCGCCATGAGCTGCCCAAGGTCGATGCCAACGTCGCCTTCCCGGGCGCGGGCGCCAATGATCCGAGCGATCCGACCGGCGTTCCCACCGCCGACTATGCAGCACGCATGGGGCACTCGGTGGTGGTCGGCGACAGTGCCAGCGGCACTGCCAACGGGCAGACCCTGCTCGGCGCAGAGAGCACCTCCAACCAGGCCAACTCGGTGGCGCTTGGCTATCGCTCGGCCGCACTGCGCGGCGCGCAGGCCAGCTACAGCGCTTACGGCCTGACCACCGCACAGGTGTCGGCGGGCGAAGTGTCGGTGGGCACCGCAGGCGGTGGCGAGCGGCAGATCACCAACCTGGCGGCCGGCAGCGCCAACACCGATGCCGTCAACGTGGCCCAGCTGAAGGGTGCGATCAGCCAGATCGATGCGGTCGGCGCGGCGGCGGTCACCTATGACCTGGATGGTGCAGGCGACCCCGACTACCGCCGTGTCACCCTCGGCAATGGCACCGGCACCACCACCATCGGCAACCTGGCCGCCGGCGCGGTCAACGCCACCAGCAGCGAGGCGGTCAATGGTGCGCAGCTGTTCGCCAGCAACGACACGATGGCAAAGTTCTTCGGCGGACGCGCAGCGTTCGATCCGCTCACCAGCACTTTCACCGCACCGCTGTTCGAGATCAGCACCATCTCCACCGGTGGCGCCGTGGCCCCGGGGCTGTATGACAACGTCACCGACGCCTTCGATGCGGTGGATGGTTCGCTGGTCAACCTCAACACCCAGATCAACGACATCCGCAACACCGGCACCCGGTACCTGCGGGTGAATTCGACCGGTGCCGACGCCGTGGCCAGCGGAACCGAAGCGATTGCCGTCGGTGCCGGTGCCAGCGCAACTGCCGCCAACAGCATCGCGGTCGGTGCCGGCAGCCTGGCCGACCGTGCCAACAGCGTGTCGATCGGTGCCGCAGGCGCCGAACGCCAGGTCACCAACGTCGCCGCCGGCACCGCCAGCACCGATGCGGTCAACCTGGGTCAGTTGCAGGCTTCAGAAGAGGGCGCGCTGCGCTACGACCTGAACGGCGACGGCAGCGTCAACTACGCAAGTGCGACGCTCGGCCAGTCCGGCACCGCCACCACGCTGCGCAATCTCGGCCCGGGCCAGGTCAGCGCGGCCAGCAGTGAAGCGATCAACGGCGCGCAGTTGTTCGCGGCCAACCAGACGGTGGCCACCCACCTCGGCGGCGGCGCGGCAGTGGATGCCAATGGCGTGGTCACCGCGCCGACCTACACGCTCAACAACGTCGCCGCCAACGGCACGGTCAGCCAGGGCAGCTACAACGATGTCGGCACGGCCTTCGATGCGGTCAGCAATTCGCTGGCCAATGTGGCCGAGCAGACCGATGACCTGGACGCGCGCGCCGTGAAGTACGACGTGGACGGAAGTGGCAACGTGGTCGATACCGTGACTCTCAGCGGTACCGGCGGTGCACCGGTGAAAGTCACCAACGTGGCCGCCGGCAGCATCCTGGCGGGCAGCAGCGATGCCATCACCGGCGACCAGCTGTTCAGCACGCACCAGACGGTGGCCAGCTACTTCGGTGGCAGCACCCTGTACAACGGCAGCACCGGGCTGTGGACCGCGCCGACGTTCAACATCTCCACCATCGCCACCGATGGCACCATCACCGGCAACGACTACAGCAACGTGACCGCTGCGTTCTCCGCAGTGGACGGCTCGCTGCGGGTGCTCAACCAGCGCATCAGCAGCGGTGGCAGCAGCCCGTACCTGGCGGTCAACTCCACAGCTGCCGCAGCCACGGCCACCGGTGCCGAAGCACTGGCGGTCGGCCCGCAGGCCAGCGCAGCCGGTGCGGGCAGCGTAGCGGTCGGCAACGGTGCCAATGCCAGCGCAGGCAACAGTGTTGCGCTGGGTGCCGGTTCGGTGGCCAGCGTCGGTGCGCAGACCGGCTATACCGGTGCCTATGGCCAGGCCGGCGCCAGCAACTCGTCCGGTGAGGTGGCGGTGGGCAGCAGTGGCAGCGAGCGCAAGATCACCCACGTGGCCGATGGCTCCGACGACCACGATGCGACCAACGTCGGCCAGCTGAAGAACGGCGTGAACTACGCCATCGACCAGTCCAAGGCCTACACCGACCAGAAGATCCAGAACATCACCAACGTTGCCGGCAGCTTCCGCACCAACAACAGCAACAACCTGGCCGACCCGTCCGCCAGCGGTGCCAACTCGGCCGCGGGTGGTGCAGGCTCCACCGCCGCCGGTGCCAATTCGACCGCGCTGGGCAATGGTTCGCAGGCGCAGGCCGACAACTCGGTGGCGCTCGGTGCGGGTTCGGTGGCGAACCGGGCCAACACGGTTTCGGTGGGCGCCAGCGGTGCCGAACGCCAGGTGGTCAACGTGGCCGATGGTTCGCAGGCGACCGATGCGGTCAACGTGCGCCAGCTGCAGGCGTCGCAGCAGGGCACGATCCGCTATGACACCACCACCAACGGCACCACCAACTACAACAGCGTGACCCTGGGCAGCACCAGCAGCGGCCCGACCACGGTGCGCAACGTCGCTGCCGGCACCGCCGGTACCGACGCGGTCAACGTTGACCAGCTGAAGTCGGGCATGGCGCAGACCCTGGACTGGTCCAAGGCCTACACCGATGAGCGCATGGGCGGCTTCGAACGCGACCTGCGCAAGACCGACAACCGCGCCTCGGCCGGTATCGCCTCGGCGATGGCAACCGCGTCGCTGCCGCAGCCCAGCGAGGCTGGCCGCAACATGGCCTCGATCGCCGCCGGCAGCTACAACGGCGAATCCGGCGTGGCCCTGGGCATCTCCGGAGTCTCCGAGGGCGGTCGCTGGATCTACAAGTTCAGTGGTTCCACCAACAGCCGCGGCGAGGCCGGTGTGGCCGTCGGTGCCGGCATCCAGTGGTGATCGCCTGCGCCGGGTCGCATTCGCGGCCCGGCGCAGCGGGCAACGTCTACAGGGGGAATGACATGAAACCGCATCGCATCGCTCGCAGTGGCCGCGTCGCCGCCACGCTGGGCCTGATCCTGGCCGCGGGGCTGCTGGTTGCCTGCCGCAGCCACGCACCGGCCACCGGCGGCCCCGCCGACAACACCACCGTCACCTTCCCGGAGGCCAGCAAGGCATCGCTGAAGGAAGGCATCTATCCGGATGTCGCGGACCTGCGCCGGTTTGCACCGGGCATGAGCAAGCGCCAGCTGTACACGCTGCTCGGCACCCCGCACTTCAATGAAGGCATGTGGGGCGTGCGCGAGTGGAACTACCTGTTCAACTTCCGCACCGCACAGGGTGCGGAGTACTTCACCTGCCAGTTCCAGGTGCGCTTCGACAACAAGGGCATCGCCCAAGGCGGGTACTGGAAGCCTGAGTCGTGCGCAGCGGTCCTCGATCCGCCGCGTCCACCGCCACCGCCAGCGCCGGCGCCGGCGCCCTTGCCGGAGCAGCCGCTGCGACTGGCTGCCGATGCACTGTTCGGCTTTGACAGTGCCGTGCTCAGTGCCAGCGGCCAGCAGGCCGTGCAGGGTGTACTGGCGCAGGTGCGTGAGGCCAGCCAGGTGCAGTCGATCCAGGTGGTCGGCTACACCGATCGCATCGGCAGCGCTGCCTACAACCAGGCGCTGTCGCAGCGACGTGCCGAGGCGGTGCGCATGGCGCTGGTACAGGGCGGCGTATCGGCGGCGAGCATCAGTGCTGAAGGGCGGGGTGCGGCCGAACCGCTGGTGCAGTGCGACCAGCGCAACCGGCGTGAGCTGATCGCCTGCCTGGCGCCCAACCGCCGGGTACAGATCGCGGGCGTGGCCCGATCGCACTGAATTCCCGCGCCGGGGCGTGCCCCGGCATCCCGAGTCCCCCCTGTTCTGCCGGCAGGACGTGGAAACGTCTCCCCCGTTTTCCACGCCTGCCGGTGGGCAGGTTTCTTCCCTGGTGCACCTGATGAATGCCCAATTCCTGCCCTTGTCCATGAAGACGGAAGCCACGCTCAGTGTGTACGGCCAGCTCGGCAACCATGCGGTCGTGCGCATTCCCGGGCGCCGGCTGCCGGGCCTCATCCTGCAGGCCGACACCGTTGCCGGCTTCCTCACCCAGCTGCAGGAAGCGCAGGCCTGCCTGCGCAGCGGCCGCGCGCAGCGTGCCGACGCCGAGCTGGACATGCTGGTGGACATGCTCGAGCAGTGGTACGCGCTCATCGAATCGCGCCTGGCCGATGCCGGCGAGGCCTTGTAGAGAAAAAGGGGACGGAGGGGATTAAGTCGTTCATGCCCTGGTTGTGCGGGAAACGACTTAATCCCCTCCGTCCCCTTTTCTGTTGCTACGCGCGGGCGCGGATCATCCAGCAGGCGGTCTCTACGCGCACGCGGTCACCTTCGATGAACGGTGCGAAGGCGGTCAGCGCCTGCTGCAGCAGCGCTTCGGCACGTGCGACCGGCAACGCACGCAGGGCCAGACCCACAGGGCCGAGCTGGCCGACGTAGCTGGCCAGCGCATCATGGGTAAGGAAACAGGTCAGGTCCAGCGGCGCGATGTCCACGTCCCGCCATCCGGCACGATGCAGCAGCTGGCGCACCCGCTCGCCATCGGCGAAAGCGAACTGCCCCGGTGCACCCGGTACCCGCGCCGGCAGCACCAGCTGGTCTGCAAGGGCGCGCTCGGCTGTGGTCATGAACGGATTTTCCTGCGCGCTGCGCCAGGCGATGCAGCGCAGGCCCGCGCCCGCTCGGGCAGCACGGTGCAGGTTGGCGAAGGCGGCCTGCGTGTCTTCGAAGAACATCACCCCGAAGCGCGACTGGAGCCAATCGTAGTGCGCCGTTGCGAAGGGATGGCGCTGGGCGTCGGCAACGATGAAGTCGATCCCCCCGCGCCCGATCGCGGCGGCGCGCTGGCGGGCCAGGTCAAGCATCGGTGCGGAGATGTCCACGCCCGTGCAATGGGCGTCAGGGCGTGCCGCGGCGGCGCTCAGCGTGCTGGCGCCGGTGCCGCAGCCCACGTCCAGCAGTTCCGTGATGGGTTCCGGCAGCTCGTCGCGCAGGGCATCGGCCATCGGTTGGAACAGGCCGTCCAGCAGGGTCTGCTGCGCGACCCAGTTCTCGCCGGCGGCGCCATTCCAGAGGGTGTTCTGATCGAGCGGGAGTGAATCGTCCATGGGCTTGCCTTGCGCGGGGAGTGCGACCATGGTGGCGCTTGAAGCCCACTTGAGGTCAAGCACGATGCAGGAACTGGATATCGGTGAGGTGGTCCGCCGCAGTGGCGTGCCGGCCTCGACGCTGCGCTACTACGAGCAGCTCGGCCTGTTGCAGGTGCTGGGGCGTCGCGGCCTGCGCCGGCAGTACCACGAACAGGTGCTGGAACGGCTGGCACTGATCGGCCTGGGGCAATCGGCAGGCCTGTCGCTGCAGCAGATCGGCGCAGCGATGCCGCAGGGGGCAGGGCTGGCATTGGATCGCACGGCATTGCTGGCCCGGGCCGATGCGCTGCAGCAGCAGATCCGCAGATTGCAGCGGGCGCAGGATCGGTTGCGGCGGGCTGCGGCCTGTCCACACGCCGAGGATGCCCGGCGCTGCGCCTCGTTCCGCAGGCTGCTGCGAGCGCAGCAGCGTGCAGCGCGCGGGTGAGCTGCCGACACCGGCTCAATCGCGGGTGCTGACTTCCCAGGTAGCATGCAGCACGCCCGGCACCTGCTCCATCCGCGCCAGCACCACATCCAGCTCGTCGGCGCTGACCGCGGTGCTGACCAGCACTGCGATCACATCAGTGGGCGCATCGGCGTGCTCCACCAGTTGCACGTCGCCAACGGGGTACTGCGCGGCTTCCAGTGCATCGACCAGGCGCTCGCGCACGCGCGGCACCGCGTCGGCGTCCACGCTCAGGCGCACTTCGTAGGTCGCTTCGCTGGCGGCTTCGTTGATCGGGATGCGGTTGATCGCGTTCACCAGTGGCCGCAGCAGGGTATTGCCGGCGATGATCAGTACGGTCAGCAGCACGCCTTCGGCCAGCATGTCCGCGCCGGTGCAGCTGCCCACGGCAGCCGAGCACCACAGCGTCGCGGCGGTGTTCAGGCCGCGCACGTTCATGCCTTCCTTCATGATCACGCCGGCGCCGAGGAAGCCGACGCCCGAGACGACGTAGGAGATGACCCGCACGGCCTCGGCACTGCCGGCGATGCGCATGCCCAGGTCAACGAAGGCGGCAGCGCCGACAGCCACCAGCACGTTGGTGCGCAGGCCAGCGGTGCGTTGCCGGTACTGGCGCTCGGCGCCGATCAGGGTGCCGAGCACGAACGCCGCCAGCAGGCTGACCACGGTGTCGGCGAAGGGGCCGGGCTGGAAGGTTTCAATGAAGCGCATGGCCGCAGTCTACCTCCCGCAGGTGACAGTAGATCCACGCCACGCGTGGAGGGCAGGGGGCATCATCCACGCATGGCGTGGATCTACTCGTCGACGCGCTCGCCCATCATTTCGCGCTGGCGCTTGTCCAGCTCCTCCGCATAGCGCTTGCGCACGAATGCTTCAGACACCACGCCCAGCACCTGGCCATCGTCGGCCACCACTGCCAGTTCGTCGGCCTGGGTCTGGTCGAACCGCTGCATCACGCTCACCACGTCCGCGCTGGCGGCAAGCGCCACGTCGCGGTTCTCGGCGAACGTACCCACGACGTCCTCGGGCTTCACGCCGTCGCCGAACAGGCGCGGAATCTGCACGATGCCGGCGTAGTGGCCTTCACTGTCGATCAGGATCACCCGGCTGCCCGAGCCCAGCGGGAAGCGCTGGCGGAAGGCGGCGGCATCGAGGTCGGCCGGGGCGGTGGCCACACCCTTGCGCATCATCCGCCCGGCATTGAGGTTGTGCACCCAGCCGATGTCACGCGCGCTCTTGATGGTCTCACCGCGCAGGTGCATGCGCCAAGTCGAGAAGGAATAGCCAAACCATTGCCGCACCAGGGTGCTGGACACCAGCACGGCGCTCATCACCACGCTGGTCAGCAGGAAGTCGTGGGTGCCTTCCAGCACCAGCATGGCCATGGTCATCGGCGCGCCAACCACCGCTGCGGCCAGCGCAGCCATGCCTGCCAGCGCGGCCGAGGTGGCGTCGACCACCGGGACGCCGGTGGCCATCGCCAGCAGGCCGGCAAACAGCGTGCCGACCAGGGTGCCCATGAACAGCGAGGCGAAGAACAGGCCGCCGCGGAAACCGAAACCCAGCGAAATGCCCGAGGCCAGGCATTTCAGCGTCAGCAGTCCGCCGATCCAGATCAGCGGCAGATGGGTGGTCAGGTCCAGGTGCAGCGCTCCGTGGCCGGATGACAGTACCTGCGGGCTGGCCAGCGCCAGCGGAATCAGCAGCAGGCCACCCACCACCGGGCGCCCCCACAACGGCAACCGGCTGCGCTTGACCGTGCCCTCGATGGAGGCGATCAGGCGCATCACCACGATGCCGACCATGGCGCAACAGCAACCGAGCAGGCCGTAGATCGCATAGTCGGCTGCGCGCACATCGATGGTCGATGCAGCCGGCAACAGATAGGCTTCCACGCCGGCCTGGTCGGCAACGAAGGCGCCGGCCAGCGCGGCCACCGCAACCGGCGCCAGTGCGGCCGGCGTATAGGCACCGATGACGATCTCGAAGGCGTAGAACGCCCCGGCCAGCGGTGCACCGAAGGCCGCGGCGATCGCACCGGCCGCACCGGCACCGACCAGGATGCGCACGTCATTGCGGCGCAGGCGCATCACCCGCCCCAGCTGCGAACCGCTGCCGGCGCCCATCTGCGTGTACGACGCCTCCAGTCCGACCGATGCACCGCAGCCGTTGGAGACCAGGGTCTGGGTCAACACGATCAGGTTGTCGCGCATCGACATGCGGCCGCCATGCAGTGCATTGGCTTCCACGGCATCCAGCAGGGGGCGTTTCAGGCGCGTGGCAGCCAGGCTGACCAGGCCCACCACCAGGCCACCCAGCGGCAGCACCAGCAGGGCAGTCCAGGTCAATGCGGGCAGCGAGCTCAGGCGCATGCCCTCGTCCAGCCCGTACAACGCCGTCTGCAGGGTGCGTGCCAGCCCAGCCTGCAACAGGGTCAGTCCGCCGGCGATCAGCCCGACCACCAGCGCCAGGGCGATGAACCACAGGTCGCTGCCGCGCAGGCGCAGGCGCAGGCCCTGGAAGGCCAGATGCAGGCGCGATGGCGAAGCGGTGGAGGTCATGGTGGCGGCATGATACGCCGCCACCGTGAGCGCTACCGTCACCGCATCAGGCGGTTGCCGTGCTTAGAAGCGGTAGCGGCCCTGCACGTAGAACGTGCGCGGTGCGGCCACCATGCGCCCGGCGTTGCCATCCACGTTGCGGGTGTACCAGCGCTTGTCGGCCAGGTTGTTCACGCCCACCGCGAGCTCGCTGTCGGCCAGCCACGGCAGCTGCCAGGCGGCCTGCGCGTTCCACAGGCGCACGCCGGGTACACGGCCTATGCGCGCATCGGCGGCTTCTTCCCAGGTGTTGGCGGCATCGGAGAACTGGCCACTCTGGTGGGTGCTGGACACGTTGAAGGTCCAGCCGGCCAGCGCATAACGGGCACCGACGCTGTCGGTATCGCGCGCGTAGAACGGCACATCCAGGCCGCGGCTGTCGCCGGACTGCTGGATGGCCTGGGTCCAGGTGTAGTTCGCGTACAGTTCCAGCCCGGCCAGCGCGCTGCTCTCGGCAAAGCGGTATTCGACAGCGCTCTCCACACCCTTGTGGTCGGTGGCGCCGATGTTCTGGAAGGTGGGCGGGGTGATGCCCGGCACCTGCAGGATCTGGTTGTCAAAGCGCATCTTGAACACGGTCACTTCCGCACGCAGCGCGCCATCCTGCCAACGCGCGCCCAGCTCGGTGGTCCTGGCGATTTCCGGGTTCAGCGGGTTGGTCGCGCTCTGCGAGTTCAACTGGATGTTCTGCACAGGCCCGAACGAGGTGGTGTAGTTGCCGAACACGGTAAGCTGCGGGGTCAGCAGGTAGGCGACGTTGAGCGAGGGCAGGGCCTTGTCGTTGCGGCTGCCGAAGGTCGCGCCGCTGCCGGCCTGGCGGCGGTTCATGTCGATCCACTCCATGCGCACGCCGGGCGTGATCCGCCACTGGCCGATGGCGATGCGGTCATCCACGTAGAGCGAGTGCGCATCGGTGGCGTTGTCGAAGCGGGTGGTCGCGCCGGTCGCGCCGGTACGGCGGGTCACGGTGTAGCTGCGGTCGTTGCCGCGCTCGCGCAGGAAGCGGTAGCCGGCGGTGATGTCGTGCACGCTGCTGCCCCAGTGCAGCCGCTGGGTGTAGCGTGGCTCGATGCCGAGCACACGGTAGTCGCGCGGCTGCACCGTGATCTGTGTATTGGCCGCGTTGATCAGCGAGCTGGCGCGGTTGCTTTCGTTGTAATACGCCAGCACCTCGAACTCGCTGTTCTCCGACAGCGTGTTGGTGTAGCCCAGGTCGATGCCGGTGCGATGGCCCTTCCAGAAGTCGGACGGGCGGGTGTTCTGGAACGGATCGGCCTGGTACTGGGCACGGGTCAGGCCGCCCGGAGTCAGAGAGCGCACGTCGTAGTACGACAGCTTGGCGCGCAGTTCCTGCTGTGCGTCGACGGCATAGGCGAACTTCAGCGCCAGATCATTGAAGCGGTCATCGCTGCCCTGGCGCCAGCCGCGGCCGTCCTGCCCCGAATACAGCAGGGCCATGCCCAGGCCGTTGTCTGCGGTGCCGCCGAGGAACGCGTTGTACTGGGTGCTGTCGCCGCCGCCGTGGTCGTAAGCGCTGTAGCGCGCGCCGGCCTCGCCGTGCAGGCCGGGCGCAGTCGGAATCGTGCGGGTGCTGAAGTTGATGATGCCGCCGACATTCTGTGGCCCGTAACGCACCGCGCCGCCGCCACGCACTACGTCGATCGACTCGATGTTGGCCAGGCTGGCCGGGGCGAAGGAGAGCTGTGGCTGGCCGTACGGCGCAACCGCCAGCGGTATCCCGTCCAGCAGGACGGTCGAGCGTGGTGAGTAGCGACCGGTCAGGCCACGCACGCCGATGTTGAGCGAGACCGAGCTGCCAGCGGTGCCGGAGTTGTCGGTGACCTGCACGCCGGGAATGCGACGCATGGCATCGCCCAGGCTGGCGGCGCCGCTGGCCTCGATGCGCTGGCGATCGACCACGGTGCGCGCGCCAGCGAAGCGCTTGACGCTGTCGTGCAGGCCGGTGCCCAACCAGCTGCCCGAAACCTGGATGCTGTCGAGCGTGGTGGCGCTGTCCTGCGCAAGCGCGCTGGCGGCCGGAAACATGCACAGGGCGAGGGCGGCAGCCAGGGGCAGGCGGGCCGGTGGCGGGGCAGGAATGGACATCGGTGCGGGGCGTGGAGGGTCGTAAATGAGAATTATTGCTGATTCCATTCGCCATTGGAATCGGTCCGCCATTCAGCGCTTTGGCCCGGTGGTAAAGTGGCCGATTGCCTCCTGACCCGCTGAGAACTGCCATGTCCACTGCTGCTTTCTACCCCGTCGGTACCCCTGGCCAGCCGTGGGGCGTTGCGGAAAGGGAGCAGTGGCGTGCGCGCCAGCAGCGCCTGCGCCGCTACGACGAGGAGGTGCTGCCGCGCATTGATGCACTGGCCGGGCATTTCGACAGGGTGGCCTACGGCCAGCTCGACTATGCAGGCGAGACCTACACCCTGTTCGCCCTGCGCAGCCGCGACTGGAACCCGGCGTTGCCGGCCGCGCTGGTGACCGGCGGCGTGCATGGCTACGAGACCAGTGGCGTCATGGGCGCGCTGGAGTTCCTCGAAAAACATGCCGCCCACTACGCAGGCAAGGCCAACCTTCTGGTCGCGCCGTGCGTGAATCCGTGGGGCTTCGAGCGCATCAACCGTTGGAACTTCGATGCGATCGACCCGAACCGCAATTTCCGCGCGGACGGCCCGGCCCGTGAATCGACGGCGCTGATCGAACTGATCGCACCGCTGAAGGGCCAGTTCCTGCTGCACATCGACCTGCACGAAACCACCGACAGCGACGAGAGCGAATTCCGTCCCGCACTCGCCGCGCGCGATGGCAAGCCGTTCGAACCGGGCCTGATTCCCGATGGCTTCTACCTGGTGGACGACAGCGGGAATCCGCAGCCGGCCTTCCAGCAGGCGGTGGTCGCCGAAGTGGAGAAGGTGACCCATATCGCACCGGCCGACGACAAGGGCGAGATCATCGGTTCGCCAGTGGTCGCGCACGGCGTGATCGAGTACGCGCTGGTGCCGCTGGGCCTGTGCGCGGGCATCACCGGCGCCAAGTACACCACCACCACCGAGGTCTACCCGGACAGCCCGCGCGCGACGCCGCAGCAGTGCAACGACGCGCAGGTGGCGGCGGTGTGCTCGGCGCTGGATTACGCGCTCGCCCATCGTTGAGGAAAAAGGGGACGGAGGGGATTAAGTCGTTTGTGCCACAAACGACTTAATCCCCTCCGTCCCCTTTTCACCCCAATGCCTCGGCCCACCACAGCGCTGCCGGCCCCGGTGGCGTATCGCGGCGCCACACCAGGTCGCTGTGGATGCGGCGCGGCCAGCCCGGCACGCGCAGTTCCAGCAGGCGGCCCCGGTCGTAGCGCTGCACCAGCGCACGCGGTAGTTCGGCCCAGCCGATGCCGTCCTCGGCCATCTCCATCACCATCAGGTAGTCCGACGCGGTCCATGCCGGCCCGCTGATCGGCAGCGCGTGATCGATCTGCGCGCTCAGCCGCACCTGCCGGTGCCGGGCCAGTTGCGCCGCTGCGCGCCCGCCCGCCTGCGCAAGCGGATGTTCGCTGGCCACGTACACCGCCAGTTCGCTGTGGTGGGCCAGGGGCTGGGCCACCAGCGCATCGGGGTACTGCGCCTGTCGCGGCAGCAGTCCCAGCCCGGCGCGCCCACCATCCACCAGTTCCAGCACGTCGCGCCCCTCAGCATCCAGCCATTCCAGCTCGATCTCGGGAAATGCCTCGGCAAACCGCTGCAGCACACGTTGCGCCGGATCGAGCTGGTAGACATCGGAGAACACCACGGTCAGGCGTGGCTCCACGGGTGCGGCCAGGCGCACGCTGAGTTGCTGCAGGCGCGCGTCGGCAGCAAGGATTTCCTGCGCGTGGCCCAGCACCTGCCGGCCGGCGTCGGTCAGCTGTGGGTAGCGGCCGCTGCGGTCGAACAGGACCATGCCCAGGTCTGCTTCCAGATGGGCAATGGCAGTGCTGACCGTGGACTGGGTCTTGCGCAGCCGGCGCGCGGCTGCCGAGAACGAGCCCAGCGCGGCAGCTTCGACGAAGGCCTGCAGGGATTCGGGAGAATAGGGCATTGATCCATCGCTTATGTCGATGGAATCCATTTTGATACCACCGTAAAAGGCGATGATACTGGCTGCCGTCGCCCCTGTCTGCGGGGCGTTCCGGATCATCCACGCACGGCGTGGATCTACTGATGACGGGGCGCGGTCCCTGTCGCGCAAGGAGCTCCAGATGTCTCGACCTGTTCCCGCCCGTGGCGCCTTCGTCGCCTGGGCCTGCCTGACCGTGGCGATCGTCGCCGAAGTGGTCGGCACGTCCTTCATGGCCCATGCTGCCCGCGATGGCGGCTGGACCGGCTATCTGGTGATGGCCACCGCGCTGGCGCTGTCCTATTACTTCCTGGCGCTGTCGGTGCGCCGCATCGCCGTTGGCGTGGCCTATGCGGTGTGGGAAGGCCTGGGCCTGACCCTGCTGACCGTGGTCGGCATCAGCGTGTTCGGTGAGAGCCTGTCGCTGCAGCAGCTGGCCGGTCTGGTGCTGGCGGTGGTCGGCATCGTCTGTGTCACGCTCGGGGAGGCGCACTGATGAACATGATGGCCTTGTTTTTCGTGATCTGCTCGGCGCTGATCGATGTGGCCGCCAACATGATGGTGGCCAAGTCCGATGGCTTCCGTCGCTGGCGTTGGGGTGTCGGCGCCATCGTGCTGGTCTGGATTGCCTTCGCCCTGCTGGGCCAGGCCGTGCGCTACATGGATCTGGCCACCGCCTATGCGATGTGGGGCGCGATCGGCGTGATCGGTACGGCCACCTGCGGCCGCCTGCTGTTCGGCAACCGCCTGCGCCCGATCGGTTGGATCGGCATCGCCTTGGTCACTGCGGCGGTGCTGCTGCTCAGTACGGCGTGAACCCGGCTTGATTGCGGCGATCAGTGAGGTGGCCGACACTCGGGTTTTCCCGCAACGGAGTGCCCGCATGTTCAGTCACGTCACAGTCGGAACCAACGACATGGCGGCTTCCCGCCGCTTCTACGATGCCTTGTTCACTGCCATCGGTGGTCGCGCAGGCGTGTTCGATGACGAGGGCAAGCTGGTCTACATCAAGGATGGACGGATGTTCATGGTCATCCCGCCCATCGATGGAGAGGCGGCGTGCCACGCCAACGGCGGCACCATCGGCTTTGCGCTGGCAGACCCGCAGGCGGTGCATGCTTGGCAGGAAGCGGGGGTCGCCCACGGCGGCACTGCGGTGGAAGACCCGGCCGGCGTGCGGCACAAGGCAGGGCGCCAGTTGTACCTGGCCTACCTGCGTGATCCCGACGGCAACAAGCTGTGTGCCGTGCATGTGATGGGGTGAATCGTCGCTGCCGGACGCGGCGTGTCGTAATCGGACCAAAGTGACAACACCGCCCGGCACGGCTGCCGGTTTGCGGGCGCGCGCGTAGCACGGAAATTCAACCGATCGTGCCTGCGCGATGCCACGACTTCATCCTGTGTCCACTGCGATTCAGCCAGAATCGGTCGGCTCACTCTTTGATCGACCCGGAGATGGCTGCCCATGGAAGCACTGGAGCCTCAACATCAGCCGGTGCGAACCCTGCGGCCCGTCTTCGCCTTCGCGGCGATCGTTGTCGTTGCCTTCGCACTGTTCGTCAGCCTGTATCCGATCGGCGCCGGTCGCCTGCTGGTCCAGGCGCAGGACTGGGCCGCGCTCAACGTCGGCTGGTACTACCTGCTGGCGATGACGCTGTATCTGGTGTTCGTGGTCGGCGTGGCGCTGTCCAAGTACGGCGGCATCAAGCTCGGTGCCGACCATGACGAACCGGAGTTCAGCTATCTCTCCTGGGCCGGCATGCTGTTCGCCGCAGGCATCAGCATCACCCTGTTCTTCTTCTGCGTTTCCGAGCCGCTGACCCACTACCTGCAGCCGCCGCAGGGGGATCCGGCCGCCGGCGAGGCCGGTGCGCGCCAGGCCATGCAGCTGTTGTTCCTGCACTGGGGCCTGCATGGCTGGGGCGTGTTCGCGCTGGCGGCGATGGCGATGGCCTATTTCGCCTACCGCCACAACCTGCCTTTGGCATTGCGCTCGGCGCTGTATCCGCTGATCGGCAAGCGCATCAACGGCCCCATCGGCTATACCGTCGATGCCCTGGGCATCGTTGCCACCGTGTTCGGCATCGGTGCGGACATGGGCTTCGGTGTACTGCACCTCAACGCCGGCCTGTCGCACCTGTTCAACGTGCCGCACTCGAACATGGTGCAGATCCTGCTGGTGGTGGCGATGATGGGGGCGGCGGTCGCGGTGGCCGTGTCCGGCGTGGAAAAGGGCGTGCGCTGGATGGCCAACATCAACATGCTGCTGGCGATCGCGCTGGTGCTGTTCATGCTGTGTGCCGGTCCCACCCAATACCTGCTCAGCACGCTGATGCAGAACCTGGGCGACTACCTGGGCAGCGTGGTGGGCAAGAGTTTCGACGTGTACGCCTACGGCGGCCGGCCGGAATGGCTGGGCGGCTGGACGGTGTTCTACTGGGCGTGGTGGATCGGCTGGGCGCCGTTCGTCGGCCTGTTCATCGCGCGCATCTCGCGCGGCCGCACCATCCGCGAATTCGTGTTCGGCGTGCTGCTGATCCCGCTCGGCTTCACCCTGGCGTGGCTGTCGATCTTCGGCAACAGCGCGCTGGACCAGGTGCTGCACCACGGCCAGCAGCAGTTGGCGCAGCTGGCGGTGGATGACCCACCGACGGTGCTGTACGCGTTGCTGGACAGCTACCCGTGGAGCAAGGCGGTGATCGGGGTGACCGTGCTGGTCAGCTTCATCTTCTTCGTGACGTCGGCCGATTCCGGTGCGGTGGTGCTGTCCACGCTGTCCTCGCATGGCGGCGCACCAGAGGACGATGGCCCGCGCTGGCTGCGCGTGTTCTGGGGCACGGTGATCGCGGTGCTGACCGCCGGCCTGCTGCTGGCCGGCAGCATCGATGCGCTGAAATCCGCAGTGGTGCTGGCCTCGTTGCCGTTCTCGGCGGTGCTGCTGTTGATGATGTGGGGCCTGACCCGTGCCTTCAGTGACGAGTCGCACCGCAAGCGCGCGCAGCAGTTCAGGCCATCGCCGCTGATCGGCGATGATCGCCACCACCAGGGCTGGCGCCAGCGCCTGACCCAAGCCATGCACTTCCCGGTACGCGACCAGGTGTACCGCTTCATGGATGACACGGTGAAGCCGGCGATGGAGGCGGTGGCCGAGCAGCTGCGCGAGCAGGGCTGGGACGTGCAGACGCGGTTCGAAGCGGGCGACATGGAGCTGTCGGTCAACCACGGTGAGCAGCAGGACTTCCAGTACCGGGTGATTCTCAGTGGCTACCTGACCCCGTCCTTCGCCGCGCAGCAGCTGCGCAACCAGCGCTACTACCGCGCCGAAGTGCATCTGTACGAGGGCAGCCAGGACTACGACCTGGTCGGCTACAGCCGCAAGCAGATCATCAACGACATCATCAGCCAGTACGAACGGCACCTGCAGTTCCTGCACCTGAGCCGTTGACGCAACCACGCCGGGCAGGGCCCTTGCCTTTCAGGGGTCAGATCCCTTTCCAACGGAAAGGGATCTGACCCCGATCGCCCGGCCATCAAGGCCGCAGCAGCACCTTGCCGTTGCGGCCCGAGCCGGCGCCGGCTTTCGCCGCCTGGGCGATGTCGTCCAAGGCGAAGATCTGCTCCACCGGCAGGGTCAGTTCGCCCCCGGCCGCACGCTTCAGCAGTTCACCCACCAACCGCCGCTTGTCTTCCACCGCCATTGCCTGGCTGACCTTGCTGCCCCAGAAGCCCTTCACCGTGGCTTCCTTGTAGATCAGGCCGCCGGCGGGAATGCGCATCGGCTCGCCGCTCATCACACCGAACGAGACCAGGGTGCCGTGGTGGCCGAGCAGGTCGACCAGGTCGCCGCTGGCGTCGCCGCCGATGGAATCGACCGCAGCTGCGGCCTGCGCCTCACCGGTGGCTTCGCGCACGCGGTCCTTCCAGCCGTCCACCGAGGTATCGAACACGTGATCGATGCCCAGTGCCTGCAGTTGCGCCACGGCCTCGGCATTGCGCACCAGGTTGGCCACGTGCACGCCACGCGCTTTTGCCAGCATCGCCAGCGATTTGCCGACGGCACCGTTGGCGGTGTTCTGCACGATCCACTGGCCCTGCTCGACGTGCAGGAACTCCAGCAGCATCAACGCGCTCAGCGGCATGGCGATCAGCTGTGCAGCCATTTCATCGGCGATCGAGTCCGGCATCGGGATCACCATCCGCGCCGGTGCGATGAACGCCTCGGCCCAGGTGCCGTGCACCGAGGCGGCGGCAACCCGCTGGCCGATCTGCAGGCCGTCGACGCCTTCGCCGAGCGCATCGACCACGCCCAGTGCTTCGCTGCCGCCGATCGCCGGCAGCGTCGGCTTGTAGCCATACAGGCCACGCACGGTCAGCAGATCGTGGTTGTGGATCGAGGCCAGCACGGTGCGGATGCGTACTTCGCCGGGACCGGGTTCGGGCAGGGCGGCATCGGCAACGGCGAGGACCTCGGCTGGATTGCCGAAGGAGGAGTACAGGGCAGCGCGCATGGGCGGTGTTCCAATGAAAGTTGACGTTGTACCGAACTGGGGATGCGTCCGGCGTCGACAAGGCCGCGCACATGCAACACGGCATCCTGCGACCGATGGTCGCGATGGCGCGCGATTACCGCATCTTGTGTTGACGGTTCGAAGTATCCCCACTATGTTGTGGCCGTCACTCCCGGTCAGCCGCCGCCGCCGGACATGCAGCAAACGTCCCGCGGCCCGCCCCTGAAGGCTTGCCGTGTCGACACGGCCGCCACCGTGCGGACGCAGGTCGCCCCCACGGCCCGGATACCGGCCGCAGGCGCAGGCAGATGCCGACGACCTGTGTTCCCGCCCCTTGGCACTTCACCCGTTCGCCCCGTGCGCCGGTATCGCGTGCAGGGCCGCCATGGCATCGGGCGCCGACGCGCGCACGCGCCTGGAGTTCCACCACCATGACCGACAGTACCTTCCGCGTGGCCGACCTGGCCGGCGCCGGCGACGCCATGCGCGCCAGCGGCGAGCGCGTGCCGACCTGGATCACCAAGGAAGCCGGCAACCGTCGCCTGCCGTTCGATGCGGCGCGCCTGCTGCGCAGCATCGATACCATCCACGCCGAGCTGCCGCAGCTGGATGTGGCCGACTATCGCCGCGTGGTGCTGGCGATGGTCGAACGCAAGCCCAGCATCAGTGCCGATGATCTGGTGGATCTGCTGATCCGCGAAGCGGAATCGCGCGTCGACCTTGTCGCGCCGCAGTGGGAACAGTTCGCTGCACGCCTGTACCTGCGCCGGCTGTACAAGCGCGCCAGCCGCAACCGCTTCTACGATGTCACCCTGAAGTACGGCTCCTTCGTGGGCCTGCAGGAAAGCCTGGCCGACCGCGGCATCTACAGCAACGACATCCTGCGCTGCTATTCGAAGGAAGAGCTGCAGCAGGCCGGGGAGATGATCGACCCCGAACGCGATCGTCTGTTTGCCTACAACGGGCTGTACCTGCTGGCCACCCGCTACCTGGCTACCGATCGCAGCCGCGAGGTGTACGAGCTGCCGCAGGAACGTTGGCTGACCATTGCCCTGTACCTGATGCAGAACGAGGGCGGGGCTGGTGAGAGCGGCCGCGTGCGCCGCATGCAGCTGGTGGGCGAGGCGTACTGGGCGTTGTCCAACCTGTACATGACCGTGGCCACGCCGACCCTGGCCAATGCCGGCAAGGTCGGTGGCCAGTTGTCGAGCTGCTTCATCGACACGGTGGACGACAGCCTGCAGGGCATCTATGACTCCAACACCGATATCGCGCGCGTGTCCAAGCACGGTGGTGGTGTGGGCGCGTACCTGGGGTACGTGCGCAGCAGCGGCGCGCCGATCCGCGGCGTGCCCAACTCGTCCGGCGGCGTGGTGCCGTGGATCAAACAGCTCAACAACACGGCGGTGTCGGTCGACCAGCTCGGCCAGCGCAAGGGTGCAGTGGCGGTGTACCTGGACATCTGGCACCGCGACATCGAGGCGTTCATGGACCTGCGCCTGAACAACGGCGACCAGCGCCTGCGCGCGCATGATGTGTTCACCGCCATCTGCGTGCCGGACCTGTTCATGGAGGCCGTCGAGCGCCGTGCCGACTGGTACCTGTTCGATCCGTACGAGGTGAAGCAGGCCAAGGGCTGGTACCTGCAGGATTTCTACGACGAGAAGCGAGGGCAGGGCAGCTTCCGTGACCGCTACGCCGAGCTGGTGGCCGACGAACGCATCAGCCGTCGCACGGTGAAGGCGATCGACCTGTTCAAGCGGATCATGCTCAGCCAGCTGGAAACCGGCAACCCGTTCCTGTTCTACCGCGACGAAGTGAACCGCAGGAACCCGAACAAGCATGCAGGCATGGTCTATTCCAGCAACCTGTGCACCGAGATCCTGCAGAACATGAGCCCGACACGGATGATCCAGGAGATCGTCAGCGGCGACCAGATCGTCACCACCCGCCGTGCAGGCGACTTCGTGGTCTGCAACCTGTCCTCGATCAACCTCGGCCGTGCCATCACCGCCCCCGAGGATCTGCTGGCCACGGATGTGCTGGAGCGGTTGATTCCGATCCAGGTGCGCATGCTCGACAACGTGATCGACCTCAACGCGCTGCCGGTGCCGCAGGCCACCATCACCAACCGCAAGTACCGCGCCATCGGCCTGGGCACGTTCGGCTGGCACCACCTGCTGGCACAGCAGGCGATCCACTGGGAATCGACCGAGGCCGAGGAACTGTCCGATCGCCTGTTCGAACGCATCAACTTCCTGACCATCCAGGCCAGCGCGCAGCTGGCCAAGGAGAAGGGCAGCTATCCGATGTTCGCCGGCAGCGACTGGCACAACGGCAACTATTTCCGTGACCGCGATTACAGCGGCGCGGCCTGGGACAGTCTTGCGCGCGAGGTGGCCACCAACGGCCTGCGCAACGGCTGGCTGCTGGCGGTGGCGCCGAACATGAGCACCGCGCAGATCGCCGGCTCCACCGCGTCGATCGATCCGATCTACAGCGCGTTCTACTACGAGGAAAAGAAGGACTTCCGGCGGCCGGTGGCCGCGCCTGGCCTGTCGCTGGAAACCTGGCCGTACTACGAGAAGGGTGCCTACAAGGTCGACCAGTTCGCCAGCGTGCGGCAGAACGCACGCCGCCAGCGCCATGTGGACCAGTCGATCAGCTTCAACCTGTACGTGCCGAGCACGATCCGCGCCAGCACGCTGCTTGAGCTGCACCTGAGTGCCTGGCGGGAAGGGTTGAAGACCACCTACTACGTGCGCTCAAACGACATCGACATCAGCGAATGCGAGTGGTGCTCGAGCTGATCGCTGCGCACCGCGCGGCCACCGCACATTCTGCCGGGCATGGCCCGGCGCTACCCCTGCAGGAAAGACCATGGCAACCCCCCTGGACCGCATCAAGATCCTCGAACCGCGCCACCCCAACCGCAGCACCGGCATCATCAACGGCCGCACCAGCGGCATCCTGAACTGGAACGACATTCCGTACCCGTCGTTCTATCGCGCCTACAAGGAGCTGTCGACCAACTTCTGGATCCCCGACGAGGTGGACATGAAGGTGGATGCACGCCAGTACGGCGAGCTCAACGCGCGCGAAAAGAACGCCTACGATTCCATTATCGGCCTGCTGGCCACGCTGGATTCGCCGCAGACGCGCTTCATCTACAACGTCGCCGAGTACATCACCGATCCGGCCGCGCACGCCAACGCGGCGATCATTGGCCAGCAGGAGGTGATCCACAACGAGAGCTACAGCTACGTGCTGGCCTCGATCACCGACCTGCCCAACCAGAACCGCATCTTCGAGATCGCCCGCACCCATCCCACCATCATCAAGCGCAACGCGCCGATCATGGGGGCCTATGACGATTTCATGCGCGAGAAGACCGCCGAAACCCTGCTGAAGTCGTTGATCCAGTCCTCGATCCTGGAAGGCATCAACTTCTATTCCGGCTTCGCGTACTTCTACAACATGGTGCGGCAGAACCGCATGAACGGCACCGGCAAGATCATCAGCTTCATCAACCGTGACGAACTGGCCCACACCAAGTTCATCAGCGAGCTGATCCGCGCCATCATCGGCGAGAACCCGGAACTGCAGACCGACGAGCTGACCGCCTACGTGCACCAGTCGTTCGAACACGCCATTGAACTGGAAACGCAGTGGTCGGCGGAGGTCCTGGATGGCATCGATGGCATCGACGTGGACGAGATGGTGCGCTACGTGAAGTACCGCGCCAACAAGATGGCCGGCATGCTCGGCATCGAACGCCTGTACAGCGACACCACCGACAACGTGATGCCGTGGATCAAGGCCTACGCCGACAACTTCACCGAGACCAAGACCGACTTCTTCGAGATGCGCAATGCAAGCTACAAGAAGACCAACGTCGACAACGGCTTCGACGACCTCTGAGCGCGGCCCGGCGCTGCGCATCCTGATCGTGGTGGCGTCACTCAGCGGCAACACCCGTGAGCTCGGCCGCCACATCGCCGCGCGTTGCCGGGCCGCAGGCCACGCCGTGCACTGGCAGGAGGCCGACGACCTGCGCCAGGCCCCGCCGTTGCCGGTGGAGGAGGCCGACCTGGTGCTGCTGGGCTGCTGGACCGACAACGCCGGGCGCACGCCGTCGGAGATGAAGGCCTGGGTGGCCGGCATCGCCGAGCGCGGCCAGCGGCCGCGGCAGGTGGCGGTGTTCGGCACCGGCGAAACGCAGTGGGGGCAGGAGTATTACTGCGGTGCGGTGCACCGGTTGATCCGCTATTTCCACAGTGGCTACCCGCCGCTGGAGATCGAACAGATGCCGCATGGCGAGCGCCATGCCGCGGCCATCGAGGCCTGGACCGACGCGGTCCTGGCCCATTACTGGAGCAACACCGATGCAGATCATCGACGCCAGCACGCCTGAGCAGTTCCTGCAGCTGCTGGCCGAACACCCGCGCGTGCTGGTGGACTTTCACAAGGACCAGTGCCCGGGCTGCCGGATGCTGGACATGTCGCTGCAGCGGGTGGCCAGCGGCACTGCAGGGCAGGGCACGACCCTGCTGCGGGTGCAGCTGGAGGTGATGGGCGAGGCGTTCTTCCGCGAGCTGGGCCTGCGGCAGACCCCTACGCTGTCGCTGTTCCTGGACGGCGACGAACGCATGCGCATGCCGGGTTTCCAGTCGCCGCAGCAGATCGAAGCGGCGATCGCGGAGTTCCTGTAGCGCCGGTAATGCCACGACCGCGCATGGCGGGATCTACTGCAGGTCGCCAGCGGTAGCGCCGGGCATGCCCGGCCGATTCCCACCGCGCGGATCAACCGGCTGCCAACGTATCCACCAGCAGTTTCACGTTCAGCACCACGATCACCAGCGCGATCACCCACGCAATGCCGCCCAGCCAGCGCGGCGCCACCAGCGCGCCCATCGTCACCTTGTCGGTCACGATGCGTACCAGCGGGATGATCGCGAAGGGCAGCTGCATGGACAGCACCACCTGGCTCAGCACCAGCAGCTTCACCGCGCCCTGGTCGCCGAACAGCATGATGACCACCACCACCGGAATGATCGCCAGCGCGCGGGTGATCAGTCGCCGCAGCCACGGCGGCAGGCGCAGGCGCAGGAACCCTTCCATCACGATCTGCCCGGCCAGTGTCGCGGTCACGGTGGAGTTCAGGCCGGAGGCAAGCAGTGCCACGGCGAACAATGTCGAGGCCAGGCCGACGCCCAGCATCGGTGCCAGCAGCTGGTGCGCCTGCTCGATGTCTTCCACGTCGAAGCGGCCGTTGGCATGGAATACCGCCGCCGCCAGGATCAGGATGCTGGCATTGATGAACAGCGCCAGGGTCAAGGCCAAGGTGCTGTCGGTCACCGCCCAGCGCAGCGCGCTGCGACGGCCTTCATCGGTGCGTGGATAGGCACGGGTCTGCACGATGGAAGAATGCAGGTACAGGTTGTGCGGCATTACCGTGGCACCGATGATGCCGATGGCGATGTACAGCGCGTGCGGATCAGTGACCACCTGCGCGCGCGGAATGAAACCGCCCAGCACCTGCATCACCGGCGGCGCGGCCAGCGCGATCTGCACCATGAAGCAGCCGAAGATCACCAGCAGCAGCGCGATCACGAAGGCTTCCAGCGCGCGGAAACCACGGTTCATCAACAGCAGCACCAGCAGCGTGTCCAGCGCGGTGATCACCGCGCCCCACAGCAGCGGCAGGTCGAACAACAGTTTCAGTGCGATGGCCGTGCCGATCACTTCGGCCAGGTCGCAGGCGATGATGGCCGCTTCGCACAACGCCCACAGCGCCAGGTTCACCGGCCTGGGGTAGCGCGCACGGCAGGCCTGCGCCAGGTCCATGCCGGTGGCGATGCCCAGCCGCGCCGACAGCGCCTGCAGGATCACCGCCATCAGATTGGAGATCAGGATGACCGACAGCAGCAGATAGCCGAAGCGTGAGCCGCCTGCGAGATCGGTCGCCCAGTTGCCCGGATCCATGTAGCCGACCGACACCATGTAGCCGGGGCCGAGGAAGGCCAGCAGCCGGAACCACCAATGGCCCTTTTCGGGCACGGCGATAGACGCGTTGAGCGCACCCAGGCTGGCCGCGGTGGAGGCCGGAGAGTCGGTGGGTACGACGGTGTTCATGGCCGCCAATATAGCCACTGCTATACCGCATAGCAATGTGAAACAATCGTCTTTGCTGCGTCACTGGTCCAGAATTCAGGTTCGTATTCGGATGACAACTGCAGGACAGGCACACGCGTGGGCAAAACGGACGATTCGACATCGCTGAAAAGCACTCCCTTGATCGAGGCCGAGCGCCAGGTCGAGAGCTTCCGGCAAGTGCGCGAAGCACACCGGATGGAGCTGGTGGAGGACTATGTCGAGCTGATCTCCGACTTGCTGGCCGACGGTGGCGAGGCCCGCCAGGTCGACATCGCCACCCGCCTCGGTGTGGCCCAGCCGACCGTGGCGAAGATGCTGCGCCGGCTGGCCCGCGATGGCTGGGTGGTGCAGCGCCCGTACCGCGGCGTGTTCCTGACCCCGGAAGGCGAGGCGTTGGCCCATGCCAGCCGTCAGCGCCACCAGACCGTGGAGCGTTTCCTGCTGGCGCTGGGTGTGGACCCGGATACCGCGCGACGTGATGCCGAGGGCATCGAGCACCACGTCAGCGAACAGACACTGGCCTTGTTCGATGCATTCGTGCGCAAGGCCGAGGGCGGTTCCGCCGAGCGGTAGCGCCGTGCCATGCCTGGCGGGCGCGTTGCCGCCTCCCGCATTTCGCCGGGCATGGCCCGGCGCTACCGGGGGTAAACGCCATCATCGGGGCAGTGCGCCTGCTGTTGCGCACATGGCCGCCTCCACCATTCCCGCAATGCGCGCACACGTGTGCCGGTGATCGTCCACCGGAAGGGGTCAGCCGCGGCGGAAGGCGGCGGGTGTGCGCGCGCCGACGATGATCATGCGGATCATCGTGGAGATCTGTTCGACCAGTTCCGGGTCGTTCTCAGGGGGCTGGTCCATGGCCGAAGCGCCCATCGCAAACACCAGCCGGGTGATCGCCATCGACACCAGTTCCGGCTTGTACAGCACCGCGCCATCCAGTGCAGCCAGGCGCACCAGGTCATGCTGCAGTTCTTCTTCGAAGTAGTGCAGTTCGCGCTCGACCGCGTGCTTGAAATCGTCCGAGCCGACCGCGCCTTCGCGCAGCAGTACGTGCAGCAGCTTGTCGTCGGCGCGCAGCTGTTCCATGAAGGTTTCCACCGACACGCGCACCACGCTGGTGGCGCTGGACGTAGCGCGTTGGCGGGCTTCACCGATGATGGTACGCAGCGAGCGCCCAGCCACGTCGATCAAGGCGACGGCCAGTTCGTCCATGTCGCGGAACTGGCGGTAGAAACTGTTGGGTGCGATGCCCGCCTCGCGCGCGACTTCGCGCAGGCTGAGGGTGGAGAGGCTGCGATGCGGGCCGATCAGTTTCAACGCGGCGGCCAGCAGATCCTCGCGGCTCACCGTACGGCGGGCCGGGCTGCTGGCATCTTCAGGCGGAGACAGAACGGTGGCGGCGGCCATGGTACTTCCGGAGGGGCAAGGCTGAATCATACCCAATCCGGTGCAATATACACATGTATACACAGCTGTGTGCGCGGCCGTATAGTGCATCCATGAGCGCTGTCGTCCGTCCTTCCCTGTTTTCCCCGTACCGCTGGCTGTCGCCGTCGCTGTTCGACTTCTGGGCGGGCCAGCTGAATCCGTTGTGGACCCTGCGTGAGCCGATGGCCCGCCTGGTACGGCGCGAGCCGGCCGGCGAGGGCGCCGCCACCCTGGTCCTGCGTTGCAACCGGCACTGGGCCGGGATGCGCGCCGGCCAGCATCTCACCCTGGGCGTCGAGCTTGAGGGCCGTGTATTGCGCCGCAGCTACAGCCCGACACGCCTGGGCCGCCGCGAGCTGGCCATTACCGTCAAGGCGGTGGAAGGCGGCAAGGTCAGCCAGCATCTGGTCGCGCATGCCAAGCCCGGCGACCTGTTCCGGCTGGACGCGGCCTTCGGTGATTTCCACATGCCCGCCGCCGCGCCGGTGCTTCTGCTGGCGGCCGGCAGCGGCATCACGCCCATGCGCAGCCTGCTGCGCGATGCCTGCCAGCGCCCGCTGGCGGCGCCGGTCGACCTGTTCTACTGGGAGCGCAGCGCCGCAGCGTTCCAGTTCCGTGACGAGCTGCAGGCGCTGGCCGCAGCGAATCCGAACCTGCGCGTGCATCTGCTGACCACCCGCGAAGGCGAGGTGCCCGCCGCGCGCATCGACAGCCACACGTTGGCCGTCGCAGGTGACGACACCCCGCTGGCGCAGCGCCATGTGCTGGCCTGTGGCCCGGATGGCTTCGTTGCCGCTGCGCGCGCGCGGCTGGCGCAGCAGGTGGCCGGCTTCCAGGCTGAAGCCTTTACGCCTCCCGCAGCACTCAGTGACGCCGACAGCCTGGGTGAGGTTGCATTGACCCTGGCCCGCAGCGGCCGACGGCTGATCGTGCCGCGTGGCCGCTCGCTGCTGGAAAGCCTCGAGGCGCAGGGCATCGCGCCCAAGCACGGCTGCCGCATGGGCATCTGCAACAGCTGCACCTGTGAACGCGTCAGTGGCACCACCCGCCACCTGCGCACCGGCGACACCCAGTCCGAAACGGCCGTGCCGGTGCGGATCTGCGTGAGCGCGCCGACCACCGACCTGACCCTGGATCTCTGAGGACTCCGCTGCCATGACCCGCGCTACCGACCGTGCCCTGAGCCCTGCCGAGATGCAGACGTTTGGTGAGGAACTCGATGCGATCCGCGACCGTGTGATCGGCAGCCTCGGCGCCTCCGACACCCGTTACATCCGCCGCATCGCAGCGGCTGTGCGCTGGTCGGGCGTGCTCGGCCGCAGCCTGCTGTTCCTGGGCGCGTTCTCTCCGTTGTTCTGGGCGCCGCTGCTGTGGCCGGCCTGCATCGCCGGCACGCTGCTGCTGGCGTTGGCCAAGATCCTGGAAAACATGGAGCTGGGCCACAACGTGATGCACGGCCAGTACGACTGGACCGGCGATCCCAAGCTCAATGGCAACACCTACGAATGGGACATCGTTGCCACCGCCGACAACTGGCGCAAGACCCATAATTTCCGCCACCACACCTACACCAACGTGCGTGGCATGGACGATGACA
>Ga0308171_1000723_pt1 | contig 59035 bp, 38 predicted proteins | sample PhyGR1_FD_202135 | JGI IMG/M metagenome (GOLD analysis project Ga0308171, IMG submission 202135) | Phyllosphere microbial communities from UC Gill Tract Community Farm, Albany, California, United States - DLSLSG.R1 | ecosystem: Host-associated > Plants > Phyllosphere > Unclassified | place: USA...
CCCTACGGCTATGATCGATTCGTGTTGTTTTCTGCATCGCCGGCAAGTGAAGAAGTGGTTGAGCATATCTACTGGGTCGAAGGCGATTGGTTCGATAACGGTCGATCGGTGGATGCCGAGACTTATGTTCGACATTGTCCGGTGACTCGCCACCTTCTGAATGCTCGGCAATCCTTCTTCTGGCAGAAAGAGCAGGTCAAGGGAGAAGAGCGCTACCGGGTGATTCGTTCTCCAGGTGACCCAGGGATTCAGGGGTTGCAGGTACCAGTTTTCGGCCCGCAGGGGCTTGAGGGCGCGATGAGCTTTGGGGGTGAGCCGGTGGATGGAAGCGCGCGGGTTCGCTTGGGACTAAGCCTGGTTGCGACGGCCGCTTTTTTCGCAGCTAGGCGGTTGCTTGAGGCTCCACTGGACGAAGCGTTACAAAGCCTTTCCCCGCGAGAGCGCGAAGTCATGGAATGGACGGCTGCCGGAAGACGGCAAGCGGATATTGCAGCAACTCTCGGTTTGTCGGAGCGTACGGTTGAAAATCACCTGCGCTCAGCGCGCCGACGTCTGGGCGTGACAACGACAGCACAAGCCATCAGGATGGCCATCCGTAACGGCGATATCGATGGTTAAGGACGCGGCGAGATCGAGTGGTAGAACGTTTGGACCTCCGAGTAATTTCCTCAATGGGCTGATCTGAATGTCGGCTATTGGCCGTCTGCTGCCTGTCGCAACGGCAGTTTTTGGCGAATGCTGACCCTCACTCTAAACCGTTTCATTCACTTAACTCACGGGTGGCTCGGGACATCCGCCTCCCCCGCTGCTACGCTTTCGGCTCCTTCATTGGAGTCGAAACAATACCCACTGAATATTCACTGCCTGATGTCCTTGAGCGTCTGTACCAAAACCAGTTCGCCTTAGAGGCGGCGGTGATGGAGTTGACGTTGTGGATTGAGCGCAAGGGTACGACGGACACAGGCGACAATATCCGCGGCGCGCTACAAACGATTGGAGAGAACGCCGGACACATCAAACAAGGCTTGGCAAAACTGAAGGCCCGAGGCCCACACTAATTAAGCTGTCCACGACGTCCCGCATGCGACAGCCTTGCTTGGACTTTGTGCGCATACAGTCCGGGCCATCTGTTCGGCGCAAAGGATGACCCCACACTTTACAGTTCGTCAGATACAAATCCCAAACTCCCTGAGTTTATGTAAAATGGCATAATATGCCAACGATCGAAACAATATGTTTGCCCAGAGTTGGAGCTAATGATGGCGACGCGAAACGTTGTGCTCACCCCTCACCAAGAACAGGTTATCCAAGACCTGGTCCAGTCCGGCCGTTATCAAAATGCCAGCGAAGTGATGCGAGAAGGTTTGCGTTTACTGGAGCAGCGCGTCGCCGAAGACACTGCCAAAATTGAGGCGCTGCGTCTGGCGACCTCGATCGGCATCATGGATCTTGAACACGGGCGCTTTACTCAATTGAACGAAGGGCATCTGGAGCTTTACCTAGAGGGCTTGAGCCTGGAGGCCACCACTCTCGCGAGCGAGAAACACTGAGCATGCCGCAGTATCGGATTTCCAACGCGGCGCGCGCCGACATTGTCGACATCCTCAGGCTCTCCCAGACGCAGTTCGGCGATCAAGCACGGCAGCGCTACCAGGCGCTGATACTCACGGCGTTGCAAGCTCTTGCCAGCACTCCTTATTGCATTGGCAGCCACGACCGTGATGAGCTTGCACCGGGCCTTCGCAGCTATCACCTCACCTATTCACGCCAGCAGGTCAAACACCCCCATGGGAGGGTCAAAAGCCCACGCCATATCGTGTTCTATCGTGTGGCAAATGACGCCCTGATCGAGGTCGTCCGACTCCTTCATGACGCCATGGAAGTGCAGTTGCACTTGCCGAACGACTGATCACCGACCGGGCACAACAGTTTAACCGGCCATGAACAGCAAAGGTAGGCGCCCCCTCTACATCGCAACCTGAGCCCCTCCCCCGCTGCCAGCCGATTCGGCGGCCAATTGAAGCACGATGCTCTGGCCCCGACCGGAATATCGAGATCCACGACAAGAAACACGATGTTCAATTTTGCCCACCGCTTTCAATGCTGAACAACCGCTTCGTAGGCGTTTTCCGTGCCTAGGCGCCTCGCATTACGCTGCAACTGCCGATGGACATGCGGATCAACGTCCCTAGCATCCAGAGCCCTGGCAACATCACGCAGAGCACGAGCATCTCTGGAGTCAATTTCAGGATAGGTGCAGAGAGAAAGACCCAACAACACCATTTAAGGATATCGACTCATTACCCATATCCTCTTCCGGACGAGCAAGGGTTTGCCAGATACGGGTTGCTAATCCAGTATACGGAGGCGCACTGAATACCAGCCAAAGCCACCCAAGTCCGTGCCAGAAATCGCCATTCGCGATCGCTCGAACACTACGCGCAACTGGGGGCATAACTGGGGGCATAATTCGTTTTTTTCAGGCTGCGACTACCGTGCTAGAGCCCAGTCAAAATGTTTTTTGGCGACCCTGAGAGTCTTTAGGCGACGTCGGGCAGGCTGTTTAGCTGAGCATTTCTGGCTTTTCATGGGCATGGAGACCCTTTCATTTCCAAGCCCGCCAGTCCCGTTGCCTTACCGAAATCGCCATCAACTTATTCTGGCCCAGCAAATACAACCGGGCCCCGTCAATAAATGGTTCCGACGCCTGATGTTCGATCTGTTCGGCGATTAACTGCGCGCACAGCCTTTACTGCCAATGCGAAAACCTTGGAGCGCAGGTGCGACACCTGCGGCCAGACCCCATGCACATCAGCGTTACCGAAAAACCACTCGCGACACGAAGCAGACATTGGAGCAGGTAAATAAGCCCGTCGTTTTTCTTCCTTTGGCCTCGTTTTTTGCCACCCGTTTTCAGGTTGATCGCCAATCACTCCGATAGGATCAGGCAATACTAAAATCGAATCAGGCATAGTTCCCAACCACTCCCCGCCCTAGCATAGCCTGACCTTATATATTCAGGAGTGCGCCCCATGCGTGCAGACAAAACCATTTTTATCACGGGCGTTAGTAGCGGCTTTGGCCAGGCCCTGGCGAAGGAAGCTCTCGCTCAGGGCCATCGAGTGATCGGCACTGTTCGCAGCGAATCCTCTCTGGCAACGTTCCAGGCGCTCTTGCCTGAGAGAGCCCATGGCGTGGTGCTGGACGTTACTCACTTTAATGCCATCGACGCCGTCGTCGCCGCTGTTGAGGATCAGTATGGCCCGGTGGACGTGCTGGTTAACAACGCGGGTTATGGCCACGAAGGGGTTTTCGAGGAGTCGTCGCTGGAGGAAATGCGCCGTCAGTTCGACGTCAACGTATTCGGCGCGGTGGCGATGACCAAGGCGTTTGTGCCCTTTTTTCGCCAGCGGCGGGCGGGACGTATCCTCAATATCACGTCCATGGGTGGCTATATCACCATGCCAGGTATTGCTTACTACTGCGGCAGCAAATTTGCCCTGGAGGGCATCTCTGATACGTTGAACAAAGAGCTTGCGCCCTTCAATATTTTTGTAACGGCCGTGGCGCCGGGGTCTTTCCGAACGGACTGGGCAGGTCGTTCGATGCAGCGTACGCCGCGCAGCATCAGTGACTACGATGCGACTTTCGACCCGGTGCGAAAAGCCCGTGAGGAAAAAAGCGGCCTTCAACTGGGCGACCCGCAGAAAGCCGCACGCGCCATGATGACTATTATCACCAGCCCCAATCCGCCGGCTCAACTGCTGCTGGGCAGCGACGCCCTGGCTCTGGTGCGTGACAAGCTGCAGCGGACGGCGGAGAGTATTGAGCAATGGGAAGCGCTGAGCTGTTCCACGGACGGCTGAGCATAAAAGTGGAGAACGTACAATCGATGCCGAAATCCAAGGACCCGAGCACTGCGCGTATGGTGCAGTTGATGGGCCAGCTTGCATCGCTGGAGGGTTACAACCTGAGTCCGCTGGATGATGTGCGTTTTCTGCGTTCCAACCGGCCGCTGAAGCGCACCCCGGTTCTATATGAGCCGGGCATCGTCATCCTCTGTCAGGGGCAGAAACGCGGCTATCTGGGTGATGACATTTACATCTATGACGCCCAGCATTATCTGGTGGTGTCAGTGCCCGTGCCTTTTACAATGGAGACCGACGCTAGCGAGGCGGAGCCAATGCTGGCGGTGTACATACGTCTGGATTTCAATCTGGCCGGCGAGCTGATTCAGCAGGTAGATGAGGTATGGAACATCCGCGCGGCTCAGCCTATGGGTATGTACGCCTCGCCCATGGACGAACCGCTGCGCCAGTCGACCCTGCGTTTTCTGGAAGTCATGGGCGACTGCACCGACGCGCTAATCCTCGGACCAGCGATGTTGCGCGAACTTTACTACCGCATCCTCACTGGCGAACAAGGCGGCACCCTACGCGCGGCTATCGCCCAGCAGGGTCAGTTCGGCAAGGTGACGCGCGCCATTCACAAAATCCACCGCTGTTACCACGAGCGTCTGGATGTAGAAATCCTCGCCCAGGAAGCGCAGATGAGCGTGCCTAACTTTCATCTACATTTTCGCAAGGTGACCGATTCCTCGCCTATGCAGTACCTCAAGTCGACGCGGTTGCATCAAGCGCGATTACTGATGCTGCGTAACGACCTGACAGCGGCCAAGTCGGCATTTCTGGTGGGTTATGAAAGTGCTTCGCAATTTAGCCGCGATTTCAAGCGCCTCTTCGGACGCACGCCAATAGCGGAGGTGGCATGGATGAAGCAGGCTTATGCGTTGCCGGCACCGACAACCCCTTCGCCCTTCGTGTCATCACACTGAGTTTCAAACAATCCTGTCTTGGCCGTCGCCAGTAGGCTTGGGATCGTGCGGATGGCGTGCCTGCCGATACGGCGGGCGAGTGAAGTTTCACATCTGCGGCCACATGGATGAACAGTAAGCGTCTGGTGAAGACGTCTGGACAAAGTAAATGGTCTGAACACGATCAGATTTCCCGAAAGAGCCACTCGCCAGTTCGCATTTTCGTTTCTTGACACAGTGCTCGAATTTCCAGATTATCGATCAATGACGCCTACAAATCTCGTTAGCATGATGCGCCCCTTGATGACTGCCTTTGGCGGGCCATAGGGCGATGTGCGCTTAGAACAGAAGCATTGACCAGAAGCCCCGCCAGAAATGGATGGGGCTTTTTCATTCCCCTTCCAACTCATTGATGACAAGGAGAGTGAAGATGCTGTTGATCCGCCCAGCCAAACGTACTGACGCCGAGGCCGCGTTTGATATACGCCTCCAGGCGATCCGGCATCAATGCATTACCGTCTATACCGCTGAGCAAGTAATGGCGTGGACTGATGTGCCGCTCACAGACCGATATCGGGCTTGGGTGGAAAAGGAGTACCACGTTGCCTGGTTGGGCGAGATACCGGTCGCAACAGGTCTGATTGATTTCCAGTCTGGAGAGATAGGCGCTATTTTCGTATTGCCTGCATTCATGGGACAGGGGATTGGCAAGACAATGCTCCTATACCTTGAGCGACTGGCCTTTAAAGCTGGGATCGTCGACATCCATTTAGATGCTACCCCTAACGCAACCGCGTTCTACCGTCGGTGTGGCTATCACGGAGATATTCAAGCTATCTATACCTCGCCCTCCGGTCTTGAGCTGGCTTGTACACCGATGCGGAAACAGTTGGCCAGTGGAGAGCTCCTGTAACGCGGGTGACGAGCAGGCTGCCGAACTCAAGTTGAGTAAGTCAGTCCGGCATGCAGTCGTGGACGAAGCTTAACCCTGGAGATCCGGCGTTGAAGTGAAGCGTCAGGTCATAAGCCCCCATTCGCGATCGCCCGCGCGCCCGATGTAAAGGGGGGGCAAAACTGGGCGCGCATTCATTTTCATCGCCGCAATGCTGATACCGAACCTGTCGCGATATGAATACATCAACGGTCCCGGCGAGGTCGAAGACGGGCGTCTTGATGCATTCCATCATCCAACCCTCATGGTTCCAAAAACGTTGATCGTATGCGCACGTAGCCACTTGCGGGCACTTCAGTGATCTGTACGGATATATCCACCTTCTGCTGGCGCAGCACCGGCTCGAAAATGTCAGCGAGCACCTCCAGCAGGAGACTGCTGATGGTGTGGCGTTTTTCATCATCGCCAGCCTTACCGGAAACAGTCGACACGTTCAGATGGATGAACTCCTGAGGCTCAACGCAATCACCTACGAAATAGTTGTCGTATCGAATGAGTCGCGTCTTAACCAAGTCCAGCCGCAGTCCGGAAACCTCAACAAGGGTGTTATGAAGGCGCTGGCTAGCCTCCTTGAAATTAACGTCACTCCCTACCCCTGCGGTGTACTCAAGGTATACATGTGGCATGTTCAACTCCTTGGGCGTAATCAAACACCGACCGGCAGGCGCCGGCCGGGTAACCTGCCTGTCAGCGCGTTGGGATAATGGGGAACTTCGGGTGCTCCATCGGCATATCCAGCGTCAACCCGAGGGGGTCGGTACGGTGGTTGGAAGCCCCGGTGTAGCGTGCCGAAACGGGCAACCACAGGGTTGAATACACCCATCGTGGCGTATTAGAGCTGTTAGCGGGAGCCGCGTGGATCACGTTCATGTCATGCACGGTGGCATCGCCGGCTTTGAGCGAAATAGGCGGTGACATTTCGAACTCATCCAGCACCCAAGGATGTTCGTCGAGCAACGTTACGTTATCGCGGCGATTGAAGTAGCGCCCCAGCATGCCCGCTCGGTGGCTGCGGCTGAGAAACTGCATGGTCCCCATCTCCGGCGTGAGATCGACCAGCGCGATCCAGATATTCAGCGCTCCTTGCCGGTCCAGTGGATGATGTGGAAAGTCCTGGTGCCAGGGAGTGTCACCGCCGGCTTCGGACTCGGGGTTCTTGGCGAACACATGGTCCGAATAGAACCGCACCTCCTCGCCCGCCAGTTGCGAGGCAATGCTGGCCAGCTGCGGCGAGTGGCTGAGTGCCTTGATCTGCGGACAGGTGGCGGAGACTTCATCCCAGCGCGCATACCAGCGGTAGGCATTTTCGATCTGCTTGCCGGGATCGTTGCGATCGACGGTGCGCGCGACTTCGCCCATCCGGGTCTTGGCCTCGTTGAGCAGCATCTGCACGGTTTGGGCGTTGATCACATTTTCCAGTTTCATCCAGCCGTTGGCCCGATAGTCCAGGATTTGCTGGGCGTCCAGAGAGTGCGGCGCGTAGCCGTCGTTTGCCTCGGTCTTCATGACTGCTTGCATGTTCAATCTCCAATGTTTCCAGGTTTATTGAGCACTGCTTCAGGCGGCCGATTGCGCGGCCATGGGTTGCTTGCGCAGCAACACGAGCGTCAACGCCCAGCCCGCAGCCAACAGCAGCGAGGACAAGACGATAACTTGGGTGAAGCCATGGCCGAACTGGGCGGCGTCGGCAACGTTGATCAACAGACTGAAGATCGCCACGCCAATCAGACCGCCCACCTGGCGCGACGCATTGACGATGGCCGACGCCACGCCGGACTTGTCACTGCTGACATGGTTAACGGCGGTGGCAGTCAAGGTGGGCACCGTCAGTGAGATACCGAAGCCGATGACAAACATCTGCACGGCAATGTGGGCGTAAGGCGCCCCACCCACGAACGGCGTGAGCGCAACCACGCCGAGCAGCGCGATGGCCAGCCCCAACGACAGCAGGCGCCGCTCACCCAACTTGGGCAACCAACGGGCCGCCAACTGATTGCCGAAGAACAGCACGCCAGTCATGGGAATAAAGGCCAGTCCGGTATTGATCACCGAATAGTGATTGACCTGCTGCAAAAAAATGCTAAACACGAAAATCAGCCCGTAGAACACAAAGTTCACGATCACTCCCAATATCGAGGCCAGGCTAAAGGCCGCATTGTTGAAGACCGCGAGCGGAACCATCGGTCGTGCGGTACGTGATTCGACCCACAAAAATCCGAGCAGGCCGCCAAGAAAGCACAGCGCATGTACCAGAACGCGTTGGTCCAGACCTTTCTGGCGGCCCAGCTCGATGACGGTGTAGGTCAGGTTGGCCAGGGTAAACAACGCCAGCAGTTGCCCCCACAGGTCAAAACCGCCTTTGTGATTGGCCGGAATTCGCGGTGCGTTGATCAGGCACAACACAATGCCGATCAGGCCAATCGGCAAGTTGATGAAAAAAATGCTGCGCCATCCGAACACACCGATCAGTAACCCGCCCACGACCGGACCGGCCGCCAGCGCAATGCCCGCTACGCCCGCCCACAAGGCAATCGCCTTGCTGCGTTCGGCAGGCACTTCAAAGGTGATACGCACCAGGGCCAGGGACGTCGGCACCAGCAGTGCAGCACCTATGCCTTGCAGCGCTCGAAAGCCAATCAGCGACGGCAACGTCTGGGCCAGGCCACAGCCCAGCGAGGCCAGGGTAAAGACCACGTACCCCCATAAAAACACTTTCTTGTGCCCGAACCGGTCACCCAGCGCGCCTCCGGTGAGCAGGAAGGAGGCAAACAAAAGCGTGTAAGCGTTGACGATCCATTGCAGTTGCAGCACATCGGTGGCGAACTCGGCCTTGAAACTTTCGAGCGCGACGTTGACCACGCTGACATCAAGCAACACCACCACGAACCCCAGGCAGGTGGCGAGCAACGTTAATTTCTTCTTGCTGGAAGTATCCATTATCAATTCCTCACGGGATGTTGAACGCAGCAGGCAGTGCCTCAAGCACGGCCTCGATCTGCGCCTTGAACGCCAGCGCCGTTGAGCACTCTACTTTCAGCGAACTGAAGGCCAACGCTGCATGCCAGGTGCCATTGAACCGGGCCAAGTGCAGGACGAAGTCGTAGTTGCCACCGGTGCGGTTGACCAACGTTGAGAAACCGATCACAGAAGCCGCGGGATGCGTCAGGAACCGCTCCAGCGACCCGGTATTGGTAAACGCCAGCGCGGGCCTCGGGGTGTGGTCGAGCACCGTCTCTTCGTGTGTTCCCAATAGCGCCCTGGCCTCGGCCACCGCCTGCGCATACCGCTCGATACACCCATACAGATCCGGGCTCTGGCTATCGAGCGTGGTTTTGCGAACGTCAATCAAGCAGGCCTTGGTCAGCGGAGCCCCAGCGGCGCCAGGCTCACGTCGCGAATACGCGGTGAATAAATCGAATGCGGGGACGCCGAAATGCCTGAGATAGCTATGAGCAAAAACCCCGCCCCAAATGGCGTTAGTGCTGAAACCCGACGCCGTGCGCAGTTGATCGATGCGTTTTTCGGCCTCGCTACTGACCTGCAACCGGACAAAATCGGCGTAACTGGCTTTGCCTGTCTCGATGGGTGAACCGCGCCAATGCGCCAGGCGTATGCGGAACGCATGCGCCGCTCGATCATCGAGGCTGGCGGGCATCTCACCCAGGTAGCCGGCGAGGCTATTGACCAATCTGGCGGTGCTGTAACCGTCGGAGATCGCATGGTTGCGCGTGAGCAGGATATGGGTCTGATCGATCTCGGGGTCGGTCACCACCAGCGCCCTCCAGCCTTCCTGGTCGGCCAGCAAACGGTTGAGCTCAAGCTTGAGCAAAACGTCGGGAAGCAACGATGTCGGGGGTGTGCAAGGTAGTGCCTGGACCTCGTCTTCGACTGCCACGAACCCATGCCTGTCGTTGCCGACAGGCACTATCTTCTGGCGCAGAAACGCATAGTCGGCGACCAATTGCCCAAATGCCTTGCACGCCCGCAGCGGGCTGACGCACCCCGGCACCGTGAGCAATGTGGTCACTTGGGTATTGCCGTTGCGGTTAAGGAAATTCTGGTGAAACCGCTGTTCGGTTTCGTCCAGCAAGCGGTGCGGCTGCATACCGGCCTCCGTGGCAGTGCCTATCGGTCGATGAATTGCATCATTCGCTGTTCGTAGCGTTCACCCGCCACCGCCCACTGCCCAAGCAACGCCTGGATCGCGTGCGATTGTTCGTCGTTTAACACGCAGGCATCGGCAGCCACGTTCTCTTCCAGGTAGGCGACCCGCTTGGTTCCCGGGATCACTGCCAGGTGCGGGCTGCGCGTGAGCAACCAGGCCAGCGCCAACTGCGCAGGCGTCATCGACCACGAATCGGCCAGCGCAAGAATCGACTCGGTCAGAAAGGTGTTGGCGGCAAAGTTTTCTTCGCGAAAGCGCGGGTCTTGCTGGCGGAAGTCATTGGCGTCGTAGTGAGTAGCGCTGGCCGCCTTGCCGGTCAGGAACCCGCGGCCCAATGGGCAGAAAGCGACGTAGCCGATGCCGAGGTTGTGCAACAGCGGCAGGATCTCTTGCTCGACATTGCGCTCCCACAACGAGTACTCACCCTGTATCACTGAAATCGGGTGAGTGGCATGGGCGCGCTCGATGGTGCGCGTGCCCACCTCGCAAAGGCCCAGGTACTTGACCTTGCCCTGCTCGACCAGACGCCCCATCGCCCCAACAACTTCTTCGATGGGAACCGTAGGATCCAACCGGTGCTGATACAGCACGTCGATGTAATCGGTCCCCAAGCGTTTGAGCGAGGCCTCGACGACTCTTTGCAGATTGCTTTCAGAACTGTCCACGCCAACGATCTGGCCGTCGACGATGCGGAAACCGAACTTGGTGGCGATGACCACCTCCCCGCGGCGCCCGGCAAAAGCGCGCTGCAACAGCCGCTCATTGGTAAACGGCCCGTAAGCCTCGGCCGAATCGAAGAAGTTCACGCCCAGCTCCAACGCTCGATGCAAGGTGCGTAGCGATTCGTTGTCATCCGTGGCGCCATACCACTGGCTCATCCCCATGCAGCCCAGCCCTATGCGGCCAACCTGCAGACCCTGTGTGCCCAACGTGATCGTCGAAACCATGGAATCGCCCTCCTTGTGATACTGATCGTTCTACATCTTTTTCAAATTATCGCCTCCCCGTCAATACAATGTTTCTAAATATTTTGTTTTATTTCGGGTTTGAATGCCCTTAGCAGGAGCCATAAACATGATAAATAACTATATAAATCAATTTATTAACGCCTAATAACCGATCTTAAAATTTTATTCCGCCAAAACCAAATGATTGGATCCAATAACCAGAAACATATTGACACATATATTTTGAGCGTCTAAACACTCTCAACAGAGACATCACGGTCTCTTTTTCTTTCCACAAGATCGAGGACGAACGCATGGGCAAGATGGACTCTTGGATCGGCCATTGGCAGCGCGGGGTGCCGACCTTCAAAGCGGAATGCGCCCAAGCGCAAGCGAACTATTTGGAAAGGCTCGACAAGCCCCTAAAGACCCAGGAACACGTGCTCGAAGACATCATTCACGTGTGCCAGAAGTCGTTGTTTTGGAAAGAAAACGGTTTTCAGGTCAGCCACTGCAACGGCAGGATCACCCGCACCAACATCCCGGTCATGACCTATGAAGGGTTCCGCGACATCCTGGTGCGTGAAGGCCAGCAAAAAGGCGGAATACTCAGTTGCAGCCCGGTGGTGCGCTGGCTCAAGACCAGCGGTACCACCGGGCAATCCAAGCGCATTCCCTACACGCTGCACTGGATTCGCCAGTACCGGGTGCCGGCCATCAAGGCCATGTGGGGGTTCTTTGCCCATGACTACCCGGCCCTGCACGCAAATCCGTGGGCCACACTGGACACGCAAACCGTTCGAGACCCAAGCAACGAGTACGTTGAAGGTTTGCCCTACCAGGCGATCAGCAACCGCCACCCGCAGATCGGCAGCGGCGACTGGAACCCGCCCTGGTATGAAGCGCCCTGGTTTACGCCGACGCCGGATGCCAGCCATGAGCAGAAGATGTATGCACGGCTGCTGTGGACACTGGGTGAGGACGTCAGATTACTCACGGCCATCAACCCCAGCACTCTGCTCTCCCTGCACCATTGCCTGCTGGAAAACCGTGAACGCCTGCTGCGCGACCTGCACGACGGCGCCCATGCCGGCAGCCTCATGCGGGCAGCTGACCCTGCGGCTGCGCACCGGCTGGAGAGTGTGTTGGCCCGCGACGGGGTGTCACTGCCGGATGTATGGCCGGGGCTGGAGCGCTTCAGTTGCTGGACTGCAGCGTCGGCCAAGCTCTACAAGCCCCAATTGGAGCGAATCATGGGGCAGGCCAAGGTGCTGCCATTCATGTCATGCGGCACCGAAGGCGTGGTGACCCTGCCCGTGGATGACGATCAGGACAGCCAGCCGTTGGCGGTTGATCAGGCGTTTTTCGAGTTCATTCCCGTATCAGTGGATATGGATGCGCTGATACGTGATCAGGTGCAGCCGCAGACCGTGTCTCTGGATCAGCTCAAGGAAGGCGACGAATACCACCTGGTCATGTGGCAGGGCAACGGGATGGTGCGCATGTACACCGGCGATATCTATCGCGTGCACGGCTATTACCGAGGCGTGCCGCGTATCAGTTTCAGCCGGCGTAATGGGGTGATGCATTCTTTCACCGGCGAAAAGATCACCGAGACCCAACTGCACGAAGCGGTGCAGATGTGTGGCATCCCCAATGCCGGGCTTTACCTGTGCGCCCCGGTCTGGAACGAAACGCCCTATTACGCCGTGGCCATCGAGGCGGCAGGCGCGCCTTGCGGTGAGTCGGAGCGCCTCAGTCAGTTACTCGATGGGCATCTGCAGGCGATCAATATCGAGTACGAGTCCAAGCGTTCCAGCAAGCGCCTGGGACAAATCAAGGTCATCACTGTGCCTGGCAACGCGATCTCCATGGCGATCGAACAGGAAAAAGCCGCCAGGAAAACCCTGCAGATCAAGTACAAGCCCTTCCAACCCGACCTGTCCCTGCTGGGCATCCAGCAACTCTGATCTTGAGAGGCACTCATGAACATGCACTTGTTTCAGCACAACATTGCGCGTGAAGTCCACTACCTGGCTCAGGCAGACCGGCGGATGGCCCTGCATGCCTGGCGCCCGCAGCAGCCGCAAGGCGCCATCCTGTATTTTCATGGGCTGCAAAGCCACGCCGGTTGGTTGTGGTCGGTAGGTAATGCATTCGCCAACCTGGGCATCGCGTTCTACGCCCTGGACCGCGAAGGGTGCGGTATCAGCAGCGGTCAGAAACATGGGTTCCCGGACGTGCGTACGTTGCACACGGATGCCTCGGCCGCCATCGAACACATTCGTCGCGAAGTGCCCGACGATGTGCCGCTTTGCCTGTTCGGGCACTGCCTGGGCGGATCGGTGCTGGCCGCCATCGCAAGCAGCCCCCGCGCCGAGCTGCCCTATGACAATCTCGTCATCTGTTCGGCCTGGCTGGGCAAAATGCATGACCGGCTCAGTGAACAGGAGCGCGCCGACATCGATCTGGACGACAGGCAGACGCTGTGGGATGCGGGGCTCAACCCGGACGACTTCACCGCCAACCCGAATCTGGCCGAATTCATCCGCAACGACACGCTGGCCACCACTCATTTGCAACATCGAGAGCGGAAAAAATTGCTGGCGCTGGAAAAGGTCTACCTGGCGGCCGATGCCCGACCCATCGACGCCCCCAGCCTGTTTATCTGCGCCAACAAAGACCCGCTGGTGGATGTGAACGCCACCGTTGGTCACTTCCAGCGCCTGTGCCGCAACGGCTCTACCCTGCTGGTCAATCAGGACAAGCACTACCTGTTTTTCACCCCCGCGATGGGCCAGGTGGTGCAGTTCACCGCAGATTTCGTCAAGGCCAACGGACGCTACGCCTATGACGCCGCCTGAGGTCTACCTGGTACGCCAGCCCATGGCCAACCCGTTCGTGCATGGCGCCCACCAACGCCACACTTCAGACAGTGTGGTGCTCAGCTGGACGCTCGGCGCCTTTACAGGGATCGGTGAATGCGCGCCGCGCCGCTACGTGACAAGCGAAGACTGCGAGTCGGTGCTGACCCAACTGCGCAGCCTTGACTTCGCGCACTTGGCAAAAGCATTGGCCAGCGGCGACCCGGTCGACCGGGGGCGCGCACTATATGAACATGGCCTGCCATTCGAGGCCAGTGAGAACCTGGGTAACAACACGCAGTGCGTGGTGGAAATGGCGGTACTCGACTCGCTGGCCCAACAGGCCGGCCTGCCATTGTCCACCTACCTGCTGCGCATCACCGAGGCCGTTGCGACGGCACGCCGCACCGTGCCCGCGCACATCAACATCACCCAGGTACTCGACCTGTCGCAACCGGTTCAGGCGTTCCTTGAACAGCGCAAACCGTTGCGCTCGCTCAAGCTCAAACTGGCCGGTGATCCGCACGCCAACCAACAACGTCTGGAAACCATCCGGGCACTGGCGCCGCCCCTGGCGTTGTACGTCGACCCGAACATGAGTTGGTCGGCCGAACAACTCCACGGCAGCGCGCGACAGTTTCATGCACTGGGTGTCGCGCTGTTCGAGGAACCCTTGCCGCCCGGCAGCCTGGAGGATTACCGCCAGGCGAGGCTCAAGCATGGCGTGGCAATCATGCTCGACGAGTCGGTCACCTCAGCGTCCAGCCTGGCGCGGGCGTGGCAACACCAGGCGCTGGATGCGGTGAACCTTCGGATCGCCAAATGCGGTGGGCTGTTGGCCAGTGCGCGAATGATCGAGCAGTGCCACGCGTGGGGGCTGCCCGTTTACCTTGGCGTGCAAGTTGCCGAAGTCGGACCGCTGATCGCCGCGCACCGTGCGCTGCTCACGGCCTACGAGGGTTTTATCGGCGTGGAAGCCGGGCAACACGATCGTTTTTTCCACACCGACCTGCTCGAACCGATGCCAGCCATTGATAGAGATCACAACGCCATTCACTTGCCCGTTCCGACGCGAACAGGCCTTGGCTGCCGCCTGACGTCCCATGTGCAGCCCTACCACTGTGCAACCGGTGTCGACAGACACCCCAACGAATCTCTTCACATGGAGCGTGCACGATGAAGTATTTCTCCGATCTGCTTGTCGATCTTCTGATCAACCAGGGCATTGAGTACGTCTGCTTCAACCCCGGCGCGTCATTTCGCGGCATTCATGACTCGCTGGTGCATCACCCCGACCCGGCCGTACCGGCCATCCTGATGTGCTGCCACGAGGAAATTTCGGTGGCAATGGCCCACGGTTATTACAAGGCCAGCGGCAAGCATATGGCGGTGCTGGTACATGCCAATATCGGCTTGCAGCACGCGAGCATGGCCATCTTCAACGCCTGGTGCGATCGGGTCCCGCTGTTGGTGCTCGGCGGCAACGGGCCGATCGACGCCGCACTGCGTCGCCCCTGGATCGACTGGATCCACACGTCCCAGGGCATCGACAAGTTGCTCTCGGGTTACACCAAATGGACCGATATGCCGGTCTCCCAAGCCGCCACGCTGGAATCGGTGCAACGGGCGCTCAAGCTGTGCGCGGCCGAACCTCACGCCCCTTGTTATGTCGCCATCGACAGTGCAGTTCAAGAAGAGTCACTGGCGCCGGGGCTCTTGCTGCCATCCGGCGCGGTACGCCCGGAACGCCTGCCGGCACTGGACGATGAGCAACTGAACGAACTGGTGGACCGCATGCTGGCGGCACATCACCCCGTGATCGCGATTGATTACGCCGCACTGGACGATGAGCAGGCCGAGCAAATGCTGAGGCTCGCCACCCTCACAGGCGCGGCGGTGATTTCACGTAACGGCCGCTACAACGTGCCCAATACCCATCCGCTGGTGTTCCAGGACCACGATGCACAACTGATGAGCGAGTGCGACTTTCTGCTGGCCTTGGAAGTCCAGGATCTTTATGGGCTGATCGCCAACTCCGGACAGCAACCCCACGCTGGTCTTTACATCGCGACCCTGGGCACCCACTCGCTGTTGATCAGCAGTTGGGTGGCCGACAGCCAGAAGCTGGTGTGCGCCGACCTGGCGCTGCACGCCAATGTGGCGGCCTCCATTACGCGTATCGCACAGGCGGCGCAGGCGTTGGCGGCGTCGCGCACTCACACGGCACAGACGTTGGTCGATGAGCGCACCCAGCGCATTGCGGCCCACAAGCAGGCGCGTCGCCAGGCGCTGCTGGCGCAAGTCACCCAACCCGCCGACGGCTTGACCATCGCCCAGGCGCTGATCGCTATCCACGAAGCCATCGGCCATGAACGTTGGGTACTCACCAACACTGGCAGCGTGACAATCGACACCCTGGTGCGTGGGCTCTGGCCCATCGAGCGCAGTGAAGCGTATATCGGCATGAGCGGCGGCGCCGGGCTGGGTTACGGCCTGGGCGCAGCCATCGGTGCGGCCGTCGCCCACAAAGGCAGCGGCCGGCTGTGCGTCAATCTGCAATCGGATGGTGACCTGCTCTATACCCCAAGCGCCTTGTGGACCTTGTCCGCCTACGACATTCCCCTGCTGGTGCTGGTGATCAACAACCGTCTCTACCTCAATTCCAAGCAGCACGCCGAACGGATTGCCGACCTGCGTCAACGGCCCAGCGACCTGTCCAATCTGGCGACCAGCTTTCATGAGAACGAGGTGGACTTCGTCGCCCTGGCGAAAACCTTTGACCTCTATAGCCCTGGCAGTGCCGAGACACCGGCGCAGATCGGGGAAAAGATCGCCGACTGCCTGTCCTACATGCGCACCCACGGCAAGCCTGCCCTGCTTGAAATCAAGACCCTCTAGGAGCTTCCCATGTCGATCATTTTCGAATGCGCGCGGGATGGCCAGCGCTACGTCACCCGCCCCAGCTCCACCGGGCCCTACACCCTTTATCCGGTGAGCGACCTGTACACGCTGCTGCGCGACACACCGGCGGGCGAATACCCCGGCGGGCCGCTGGAATACCTGCGCGAGCACAGCCCTGCGCCGTTGACCGTTGCGGACCTTGCCGGCTTCGAGCTGCTGCCCTGCCTGCAACCGCCCGACCCACGCCAAGGCATGGTGTGCGGCTTTGGCCTGACCCATCAGAGCAAAGTCGCGGAACCACCGCAACACGGCGAGCGCCCGGCCTTCTTTATCAAGGGCTTTGCCGACTCCCTCAAGCGCAGCGGCGACGTACTGCGCATGAACCGCGGCGCACTCTCGGCATGCGAAGAAGCTGAAGTGGTAGCGCTGTTTCTGGTGGCCGATAACAGTCGCCCGACCTATATCGGCTACACCTTCGGCAACGACCTGACCGATATCGCCCTGGCCAAATCCAAGCGCAACTACCTGGCCTACGCCAAGTTACAACCCAGCGCCATCTCCCACCTGCTCTACCGCCAGCCCCTGCCCGAACTGATACAGGGCAAGACATCCATCTACCGCGCGGGCGACCTGCACTGGGAGCAAGGCTTCAGCACCGGCCTGTCGTGCCTGTGCTATGACGCCGACGACCTGTTCGAAACCCTTTGGCAGCACCCGTCGCTGCGCCTGCCCGGCACGCTGATCTACCTGTACCTGGGCGCCGATCGCAACAGCGCCGATGCCGGTATCCACCTTAGCCACGGCGATACCGTGGTGTGCGATTTCGACAACGGCCCGCGCCTGAGCAACTTGATCGAATGGGAGAACGTTCATGTTTAAACGCATTGTTTTGCTCAAAAGCCCTGACGCGGCCGCCGTATCCACGCTGCTGCAGGAACTGCACGCATTTCCCGGCCAGGTGCCAGGCTTGGTAGCGGTGGAGGTGATCGCAGACAGCGGCGAGCGGTCACTGGGCTTCGACCAGGGTTTTATCCTCACGTTTACCGACGAGTCGGTACTCCCCGGCTGGCGGGAACATCCGCTGCACGCGGGTTTCCGCCCCAGGTTGCGCGCGTTGTGCCAGATGTTGATTTTCGATTACCCGCACCCTGCGCCCGCACACCAGAAGGAAGACCACTATGCCTACGTTTGAACCCACTACTGAGGTGTTGGTCATCGGCGGCTCTGCCGGGATCGGTTTTGCAATCGCCAAACTGTTCCACCAGCAAGGAGCGAGAGTCACCTTGGCCGGGCGCAGTACGACGCGGTTGCATCGCGCTGCGCACGACATCGGCCCGAACGTGGCAACCGAGGCACTGGACGTTACGCAACCGGCGCAGCTGGAGGATTTTTTCTCCCGGCCGACGCGCTGGAAGCACATTGTCGTCACCGCCGCCTCGCTGACCTTCGGCCCACTGCGTAGCGTTTCTCTGGAGGATGCCCAGCGCATCTTCGACAGCAAGTTCTGGGCGGCTTATCACATTGCCCGGCTCGCCACCTTTGACGAGCACAGCTCGCTCACGCTGGTCTCCGGGCGCTTTGCCCAGCGCGCCGGTGCGCAAACTGCGCTGATCAGCGCAGTCAATGCCGGCATCGAGGGGCTGGCACGTGGGCTGGCCAGCGAACTCTCACCGGTGCGGGTCAACGTGCTCTCACCGGGCTTTGTCGACACTGGCATGCATCCCGAAGCCCTGGTAGAAAAAATGCGCCAGCGCAGCCAAGCACTGCCGGTCAAGCGCATCGCGCTTCCTGAGGATATCGCCTCGGCCGCCCTGTTGCTGGCGACCAACTCAATGATCAGCGGCACCGTACTGGCCGTGGATGGCGGCGATACGGTGACACTGACCTGAGGTTTGCGACGCATGGGCGAAATACTGAATCAAGACTGAGATAGACTGGTCTATATCAGAATGTTACGGTTTTCGCCCATTTCTACTGCCCGAGCCTGGAGTTCCGAGTTGTCTGTATCGAAAAAGCAGCATGTCGTCGACACTGCTACCAGCCTGTTTTCCCAATACGGTTTTCACCCCGTGGGCGTCGACTGGATCATTGAAGCCTCTGGCGTCGCCAGGATGACGATGTACCGTAATTTCGCGGGTAAAGAAGACTTAGTCAAAACCGTGCTGTTACAGCGCTCGGATCATCTGCTCAAGCAATTGAAGATGCGCATGGACGAAAAGCCCAGTCTGGAAGAGAAGATCATCTCGATCTTTGATTGGCGAGGTCAGTGGTTCTGCTCGACCAGCTTCGCAGGCTGTTTGTTCGGCCGAGCGGTGGCCGAATTCCCGGACCGCTCGGATATCCGAGAGATCGCCCTCGATTACAAGCGCAAGCTGCATGGACTTGTAGAAGACGAAATAACCCGCCACTACCCCCAAGAGACCGCCACGACACTCGCGACCTACATCATTATGCTGCTGGACGGGGCGACGGTGAGTGCTCATGCGTTCAGTGGAAGTCACTATGCGAGTGATGCATGCGATGCGGCGCTAATGTTGCTTCGATTTAACGTAGGCAAGCAAATTCGCTGAACGGCTCGTTGCCGCTAGAGCGGCACCAATCCATTGCGCTCAATAAGCGGGGGCCGTCAAATTCACCCGTGCATGATGCCGGTACTTCGGGGCTGGCGCAGGCTATTAAACCTATCGCGATAGCCGCTATTGAAACGGTCTATGAAGCATTAATCCCAAATGATTTGCTTCTGCCGCCGTTCTTGAAAGTCGATGGGTTGATTCCAAACTGCTTGCGAAACGCCGTCGCAAAATGACTCGCGTTGGCGTACCCCAGGTCCGAGGCAATGCGCATCACGGATTCATCACCGCTCATCAAGCGGCTGCGTGCCTGAATCATTCGTGCTTGCTGGAACACGCCGTAGACACTGTTGAAAAACAGTTGGCGAAACCCGCGTGTCAGCTTGGGTTGGCTCAACCCGGACTCACGCGCCAACTCCGACAGGCTCGGCGCCTTGCCCAGGTCTTCGAGCAGACGCTCACGGGCACGCACCAACCTTTGGCGGTCGGTGTTACTGACGCGACAGGTGCATTCAGCGTCCTGGCGCACCTCAAGGAACAAACTCACCAGCGTAACGCTCTGCCCGTAGAGCCATAGACTGCTGCGCGGCTGGGCGGGTGACAGTCCGGCCCCCTGATCCATAGCGCTGCCGAGCAGGTGCGCAGTCGCGCTCATTTCGCCACTGCGGTGTCCATCGAGGAAGCATTGGTCACAGGCCAGCGCTTTGTTCAACAGCGGATCGAGTTTCAACTCCCATTGCTCAAGCACTTCAGGACGAATCATCACGGTGATGTTATCGATCTCGCCATGCTGGTGATACAGACCATGGCGGCAACGCCCGAAGCTGATGCTGCCGGCGCCCTCGTCAATTGCATAGCGCCGTTGCCGACGCCCCTCCTGAAAGCTGCACGAGGCTTTACCCTTGAGCAGGTTGGTGAAACTGAAATGGATGCAATCACTGTCGTCTTGCAAGGGCAATTCGATCGGCTGTTCGAACGTACTTTGCCAACGCACGATGTCCAGCCCGTCCTGCAGCGACACGCGGGTCACGCGACAGTGCGCCCCTGGTCCGAGGTCGCTTCCATATCCTCCCGTAATGATTCGCGAGACCGGCATCGGCTCCCCTGCGCCTCCTTGAACGGCTGACATCGTAAATCTCCTGGCTGACCGGATACGGCTCGAATCAGATCACATCGGGGTGGAATTACGCAATTGATAATTATTAGCATCTGGCGCGCTGCACAGGCTCCGCCAAATCGCCGCTGCCCCCCGCAACGCGCGCCGATCAGAATCTTCAGTCAAGGTCCCATCATGTCTGCACGATGCAACACGACGGCTACCCGCCAATTTTGCTACAAACGTAATACTATAACAATAGCCATGAGTTTGACATTGGCCAATTCGGCACTCGCCACCACCATCAGCGAGCCCGTGCAACTGCCGGCCTCGACGGTGACTGCGCGCATGGAGCAGGAAGACCCGAAGGAAGTGCCCATCAGCCTCAGCGTGATCAGCGGCGAGCAACTGCGCACCCAACGCCTCGACACCCTGGAGAGTGCCCTGCGCAACACTTCCGGAGTGAGCGTCAACTCCTCAGGAGGGCCGAATGACTTCAACGTACTGATCCGCGGCGTCGGTTCGCTGTACCAGATGTCGATGGATGACAGCTCGGTGGCATTCAATATCGACGGTGTGCCGGTGTCGTCGCGCAGCCTCGGTTTCGGCACCCTGGACGTCGATCGCATCGAAGTACTCAAGGGGCCCCAGGGCACGCTGTCCGGTGCGATTGGCCAGGCGGGCGCGGTCAATATCACCACGCATCAACCGACCCGCGAACTTGAAGGTTATGTGCGCGGCGAAGTCGGCCAGGAAGGCCAGTTCCTCACCGAAGGTGCCATCGGCGGGCCGATCAGCGACAGCCTCAGCGGTCGCCTGGCAGTGCGTCGTGCCGGCTATGACAGCTGGATCGACAACGACCAGACCAACCACCCCATCACCAAGCCGCGTAACGAAGCCTACCGAGGCAGCCTGCTCTGGGACCTCAACGATGACACCCATGTGCTGGTCAGCGCCGAACGCCAGAACACCGAGCGCGCCACCAACTCCCTGGTGTTGCGTCCCTACGGCAGCGACCCCAGCCTGAACCTGACCCCCGGCCTGTTCGACGACAACTACAAGACCACCGAGCGCTACACCATCAAGGTCGATCATGATTTCGCCAACAGCCGCCTGACCTCCACCACCGCCACCGGCACCGCCGACTTCGAAGGCCTGATCGCCTACGACAGCAAACTCATGGGCGCCCTGTACGGCACCCCCAGCGAGTTTTGGGTGGTGGACAAATCCTTCGAGCGCAGTTGGAGCCAGGACCTGCACTTGAGTTCGCTGCCCGACTCCGAGGTGTTCTGGGTTGCGGGCCTCGCCGCCAGCCGCAACGAGCGCAGCTACGACACGCCGCGCAACACCTACGGCACCTCCGGCGCCAAGTACCGCGATTTCACCACCACCACCTACGCCGGATATGGCGAAATGACCTTCCCCCTCACCGAGCGCTTGAAACTCACCACCGGCTACCGCCACTCCTGGGACCGCAAGACCTACGACGGCCAATACTTCTCCGGCAGCAGTGCAGTGCAGGACTCACGCAAGCTGACCGACGACTACGGCACCGGCCGCGTTGCCCTGAGCTACGCCCTCACGCCGCAAACCAACGTCTACGTGCAACTGGCGCGGGGCTATAAATCCAGTGGTTTCAATGACTACGCCTCGCAGGTCACCGACAGCGAACCCTACAAGGCCGCCGTCAGCAAAGCCGCGGAACTGGGCTTCAAGAGTGAAACTGAAGACCGTCGCGGCAGCCTTAACGGTGCGCTGTTCTTCACCCGCGTGCACGACGACCACCTGCTCGGCTACGACGCGGCGACCTTCGCCACCAATGCCTTCAACGCCGACACCCGCACCCGCGGCGCCGAATTGGAGGGCAGCTGGCGCTTCGACTACGGCCTGACCCTGGCCGCCAGCGCCACCTACCTCGATGCCAAGATCACCAGCGGCGTGCAAGGCATCCAGGCTGGTGACGTCGCGGCCGGCAACCGCACTCCGGATGTCCCGCGCTGGAGCGGCAACTTCAACGCCAGCTGGAAACACCCACTGGGCACCTTCGCCAGCCTCGGCGAAACCACCCTCAACACCAGCCTCAACTACCACTTGATGGGCGAACGCGCGGCCGACCCGCAAAACCACTTCAACCTGGACAACTACGAGAAACTCGACCTGCGCGCCGGCCTGGAAGGCAAGTTCGGCGAAGTCTATGCCTTCGCCGACAACCTGCTGAACCAGACCTACGACACCTACGGTTTCTACAGTGACCCGGTGGCCTACGGTGCACCGGCACGCCGCCGAACCTTGGGCGTCGGCTACACCTACACGTTCTGACCCTCCCCCCTGTCGGCGCGAGCTTGCCCGCGAAAAACGTCAACGCTAACCGAGCAACCTGATTTAACGCGGCACCGGGACGTTCTTTCGCGAGAAAGCTCGCTCTTACAGGGGCAGATGTGGGTCAGAACTGGTAGCTATACCCCACGCCCGCCGAACGCCCACGCCCTGGCATGCCCGTTAGTACCTGGTCAGTGGAGTACGAGCCGTACAGGTCGTAGCGCGCATCCAGGAGGTTGTCGGCCCACAGGTAGACCTCCGAACCGCCACTCTCCAGGCCCAGATGCAGGTCCAGCTTGGCGTAGCCCTTGAGGTCGTAGTGGTTCTGCGGGTCGGCCGGGCGGTTTTTCTGTACGCGGTAATTGAGCAAGGTGTTCAGGCGTGGCGCCGGTAACCCGAGCAACGCCCCCAGGTTCTTCTGCCAGGCGACGCTGAAATTACCGCTCCACAGCGGCACATCCGGCACGCGACTGCCCGCCGCCACGTCACCGCCGGAAACACCCGGCGCATCCGACGTCACCACCGCATTGGTGTAGCTCACGGCACTGCCCGAGGTCAGCTCATCGGTGACGTGCCAGGTAGTCGACAACTCGGCGCCCTTGCTGCGGGTGTCGGCATTCACCGCGCTGACCGCCAGGGTGTTGAAATCGTAGCCCAGCAGGTGGTCGTCCTGTACGCGGGTGATGAACAACGCCCCTTCCAGGCTCAGGTCGCCCCCGGCACTTTCATGCTTGAAGCCCAACTCGGCGGAATTTACCTTGGCCGCCTTGTAAGGTTCGCTGTCCTTGACCGACGTGGCGTAATCGTTGAACCCCGCCGACTTGTAGCCCCGCGACAGCACCGCATACACATTGGTCTGCGGCGTCAGCGCGTAGCTCAACGCCACGCGCCCGGTGCTGTAATTGTCCTGCAAACGCCGGTTGTCGCTGACCAGCGCGCCGCCAGTGGAGTAATCGCCACCATAGGTCTTGCGGTCCCAGGTATGACGCAGGCCGGTGGTGAGTTTCCAGTCTTCGGCAATTGGGTACGTCACCTCACCATAGGCCGCGTAACTGTTGGTGCTGAAGTCGCGCAACTGCTGCGCGCCGTTGGTGAGATTGTTGGAGTCGAAACTGCGCTCGGAGCGCGACAAGTTGAGCCCCGTCACCCAAAACACATCGGCATCCGCCAGCGACCCCAGGCGCAGGTCCTGGCTCCATACCCGCTCATGGGCCGAGTCTTCGATCAGGTATTCGAACGCAGAACCGTACAACGCCCGCGTGATGTTGCGATCGTAGCCCTTGACCGCATTGAAGTCGGTGCTGGTGTAGGCACTGATCGAGGTGATGCGCGACTGCGCCAGGTCGTGGTTGAGTTCGAAGGAGTAACGCTCATTGGTCTTCTGGTTGCCATCGAATGTGCCGGGCGTGTAGTCCAGGCTCGGGCGATTGCCAAACGGGCGTAGCAGCTCCAGGCCCGCATAGTGCTCGGCGCGCTGGCGCTCGGCGGTCAGCAAGCCGGTGGTACCCTGGTCGTTGTCCCACAGCAGGCTGCCGCGCAGCGCCAGGTCTCGGGGTTTGGTCAGCGGGTCGCCGTCCTGTTGATCATCGACCCAGTTATCAAAGCCGCTGCGACGCACGGCGATACGCCCCGCCAGCGAGTCGGTCAACGGCCCGCCCACGGCACCTTCGGTCATGAACTGGCCTTGGTTGCCCACTTCGCCACGCACATACCCCTCCAGCTCGCGCGTCGGCTTACGGGTGGTCACGTTGATCGCGCCCGCCTCGCTGTTGCGCCCCAGCAACGTGCCCTGGGGGCCTTTGAGCACCTCCACCTGCTGCACGTCGAGGGTGGCCAGCGCCGCATTGCGCACTGACATCGGCACGCCGTCCACATTCAACACCACCGAGCCGTCATCCATGCTCATCTGGTTCAGTGACCCGACGCCACGGATACGCACATTGGCGTCATTCGCGCCGCCCCAGGAGTTCACCTCCACCCCCGGCGTGGTCCGCAGCGCGTCTTCCAGGGTACGCAGGCGCCGGGTCTCCAGGGTCTTCCCATCGATCACCGAGAGACCAAAGGGAATATCCTTGGCACTCTCCTGGCTCAACCGCGCGCTGACCGTCAGCGGAGCCAGTTCAATGGACTCCGCGGGGGCCTCCGGCTGATAGTCAGCGGCATAGGCCGTGCACATCTGGCTGGACAAACCCAGCGCCATGGCCTGGGTCAAGACGTTGGCCCGCCAGCCGAGGGGACGGCGCAGCGGCTGGATAAACAGAGCAGATGACATGGAAAAACTCCAAAAGGCAGGGATGATTCAAATTCATTGAGCAGGCCCCCAGCGCGTGAGCGCGGCGGCGATCGCTTGCGGATCAGGCGCGCCCAGCAGAGGCTGGATCGCGGCCGGCCATCCCTGGCCGTTTCGGATAGCGGCAGTCATTGCCTTCAGTTGTTCGGGGCTTTGCGCAGCGGTCCATCCCAGGCTCGCCAGCACTGCATAAGTGGCGGCCCAGCCGTGTTCGCGGGCATCGGCCAGGGTGCCGACGGGTTCGCCGTCATTGCCCAGCGCGCGGGTCAGGTCATCGTCCATGAGCTTCACCAGAACCGCGCGAGCCTCAGGGCCGTCCACATCCGCCACACACAGCAAAGCGATCGCACCTGCTACGCCCTGGCTCAACCACAAGTAACCCGGCACCTGGCGCAGGTCGCTGGCATCAACCAGCATCCGTCGGGCGAGCAGTTCGGCGATATGCGCACGGCGTGCCGAGCGCCCGACGCCGGCAGCAGCCGCGTCCCAATCTGGCGATTGGGCGAGCAACAGGTGACCGTGGCTCAAGCGACTGGCGCCCATACCGGTCGGCCACAGGCTCACGTCATCCACCGCCGGGCGACTGCCCAGGCGTCGCGCCACACAAGCGCTCATCAGGTCCAGGTCTTCACGCACTTCAACGGCAGTTTGCTGGCGACTGGCATCCGCCCGTGCCTGCAGGCTGTAGGCAAAATCCATGGGCGCCGAGCTGTGACCGCTAAAGGCCTGCCCGTCGATCTCAACATGCCATTGCCAGTCGCCCGCCGGTGCAACGGCCTCCACGGCGACGGCGGAATTCGTCGCCAAGGTAGGCACTTCGGGCGTCAAATCGGCCTCGCTGCGCTGCACCGGCGCACGCAACAGCCGCTCGCTGTCCAGACCCAGGCGCGGCATCACGCGGCGTGCTTCCAGCCACACGCCGTGCGGCCCCAGCCAGTAGGCTTCGCCTTCCGACGGCCAGCCGTTGGCGCTGACAATCCAGTTCAGCTCCACACTGCAAGCGTTCGTCGTGCACTGTGCCAGGGGCACGCGCAGGTGTTCGGTGGCCTGCTCGAACGTGACCGGTTGCCCCATCACGCTGACCGCCGTCACCCGCAGGCCTGGGGGCAACTCGGCATCCAGTTGGCGGGCGACCATGGCGTCCAGCGTCCACTGGCCCTCGACCTGACGCGCGGTTGAATCGACGCGCAACTGCACACGCCCGCCCGCCACCTGCCAGGCAGCCGCGCCGGCCAGCCAGCGCTGTTCCCAGGCGGCGCGCTCGGCACGTTCCTCGGCCACCGATTGGTAGTCGCCCTGCTCCACCAAGTAACGATGCAAAGCCACGCCACTGCCCAGCAAACCCAAGGCGCCCAGAGCCAACATGGCAAGCGGCAACGGCTGGCGCAAGTCAGCGAAACGGCGTCGCTCGGGACCACGTGGTAACACCAGCGCCGCCACGCCGACCATCACCACGCAACCCGCAAGTTTCCAGCCCGCCAAGGTGCCGAGATAGGGCAACCAGGGTGCCCAGCCGGTGAGCTGTGACAACGCCACATGGGCCGGTATCCCCATCGCATAGGCGGGATAGCTGACCAGCCCCAGTTCGTGGTTGAGCACCAGGAAAAACGTCAGCAGCATCGACATGGCGTAAGCCAGCCCCGAGCGACGTATCAACGCATGCACCAGCACCGTCAGCGTGGCCAGTTCCAGCAGCGGCGGCGCGAACACCAGCGCCTGGTAAATCAGCACAAAGCCCGGTGCCAGGCTGTCGGGCGCAGCGATGGCGCTGATCAGCAGGCTGGCAATGCCCGGCACCAGCGCCAGGGTCACGGTGGCCAACAACACACAGGCCGTGCGGCCGAACAACCGCAGCCAGGTTGGCGCGGGCGTGGCCTGCAACATGGCACCCAGGCCTTCGACGTCATCACGACGGCACACCAGGCCTACCAGCGCCGCGACGATAAACGCGATCACCAGGAACAACGCGCTCGACAACAGCGGCAGGGTCAGATCCGCCCGTGGCACCATCGGCCCGCGCGCGTGCCATACGCCGTGGACAAAGCCGCTGAGCACGCCCATCACCAATAGCAAGCCGAGCGCCACCCACCAGATCCGCCGAGCAAACAACTGGCGTACCTGCCAGCGCGCTTCATGCCACACGGCGTGCGCCCAACAACTGGCCGCCAATGGACCCGGCAACTGCACGTCACTGCTGCGCAGCATCGGTGGTTCCGCCAGCACCGCGCCGCTGCGGCGCCCCATCAGGCCCTGGCGAGTGGTGCGCGCCAATACCACGGCCAGTACCAGCAGCGGCAACACACACCACAGCGCACGGTTGAGCCAAAACCCCGGCGTCAACGCCAGCAGCGCCTGGGACTTCTGCGCGGCGCTCCAGGTTTCGATCTGGGCCTGAGCAAAGGTAAACAGCGACGGGTCCAGGCTGGCCGCCAACAGCGGGTTGATATGCCCGCCTTTGAGCACCACCACCGCAAACATCCACAACAGCATCAATACCGTCGCCAGGCCAAATGGCGCGGCCAGGCCACGGCTGCGCAACGCCAGCAGGTAATACAATGCGCCGATCCCGGTGCTTACCGGCAACAGCAAGGCAATCCAGGCAAACCCCAGCGCCGACCACACCGGCGCACCGATACTCGCCGCCGGCACCCAGCCGAGCCAGCCCAATACCGGGCTGACCAGGAAGCCGACAATCAACGAGCTGGCGAGCAACCCGCCCACCAGCGCCGCGCCGATAAAACGCCCCCATAGCAAGGCCGGCAACGACAGCGGCAAGGCCAGCAGTACCTCTTCCAACTGTGCCTTGCGGTCGCGCAGGGCCGGCTGTGCAAACACCCAGGCCCAGGCAAAAAACAGGAAGAACATGCAGCCGCATGACATCAGGTAAATCAAGCTCGGCGCATTGCGGGCAATGTCGCTGGCGCCCATTTTCTGCACGTAGTCGGCATTTGTCAGGGACATCAGCAGGTAGCCGGTGAGGCCAAGAAACACCAGCAAGGGAATGCCGCTGCGCAGCCCGGCGCGGGCTTCCACCCAGGTTTCACGCAGCAGCAACGCGAAGGTATTCATGCGTCCACCGCCTCACCGGCCTGGGCCAGCGCCAGGTAATAGATATCTTCCAGGCGTGGCACGTGGGGGGTGAAGCGCGAGTCTGCCGGCCGCTCGCCATGCACGATCACGCGACTGCCTTCGGGGCTGGCGGCCACATGCAGGGCTGCGGGCAACGTTTCGCCGCGGCTGAATGGCGCTTCCCACAGTCGGCCCTGCTCGGCAGCGAGCAAATCGGCCGGTCGACCTTCGACAATAATCTGCCCGCCGGCCAACACTGCCAGGCGGCTGCAAAGGTTCTCGACGTCTTCGACGATATGGGTCGAGAGCAGCACGATGGACTCGGCGGCGACATCCGCCAGCACCCGATGAAAACGGTTACGTTCGGCCGGGTCGAGGCCGGCCGTGGGTTCGTCGACGATCAGCAAGCGCGGCGAACCCACCAGCGCCATGGCGATACCGAACCGGCGCAACATGCCCCCCGAATAGGTCGCCAGCGCACGGTGAGCGGCCTGCTGCAGGTTGACTTTATGCAGCAGAGCCTCGATTTCCTCGCGGCGCTGGCGATTGTCGGTACGGCCCTTGAGCCAGGCGAAACGGTCGAGCAAATCCCGGGCACTCACGCCAGGGTACGCGCCCAATTGCTGCGGCAGGTAACCCAGACGGCGGCGTAGATGGTCGGGGCCGCGCAATACATCCACGCCGTCCAGGTGAATGCTGCCGGCGTCCGGCTGCTGCAGGGTCGCCAGGGTGCGCATCAGGCTGCTCTTGCCCGCGCCGTTGGGACCGAGCAAACCATACATGCCGGGGCCAACACTCAGGTCCACGCCACGTAGCGCTTCGACGCCATTGTTGTAGCGCTTGCGCAGGCCGCGCACCTGTAAACCTGAATCGACTGACATCCGCAACTCCATGAAGAGGCCCTGCAAAAAGGGCGGCGAGCGACGGTAGTCAAGGGCGTGTGCCGGGCTCTACCCGATTCAAGTCATTTTCCAACCGCATCGCGCGACGTATTGGCGGCATGCCCCGCCGCTGCGCCCGCGCAATCCGCACTGGGCAAACGGATACGGGGCAAAAACGATTCGATCCGGGTAGTCGCCAAAATGAGAATGACTAGCATCTTCACCCATGCATTTGCCTGCCCCCAGCGCCTGGGCCAACCCCGGTCCGGGCCCTAGCGATGAGAAGACGTTGAGCCATGGCCACTCCCAGCACCTCAACCGCAATACTGCTGCGCCAATCCCTGTCCGACGCCCTTGGACTGCCCGCCGACCAGGTGCCCCTGGAGGCCAACCTGATCGAATGGGGGCTGGATTCCGTCACCCTGATCCGCCTCGCCGGCCAATGGCGCCGCCAAGGCCTGGCCGCACGTTTCGCCGACCTGGTAGCGGACCCGCGCCTGTGTGCCTGGCTGGCCCTGCTTGACACAGCGCCCACAGCCACCGCGCCGATCAGCACCTCTATCGACGACAGCTTACCGTTCGAACTCGCGCCGATGCAGCACGCCTACTGGATCGGCCGCGCCCCCGGCCAACAGTTGGGTGGCGTGGCCGCGCACTTCTATAACGAGTTCGATGGCCAGGACGTTGACCCGATACGGTTGGAAGCGGCCGTGCGTGCCCTGCTCGCGCGGCACCCGATGTTGCGGGCGCAGTTTCTCGATGACGGCCGCCAGCAGATCCTCGCGCACAGCCCGTGGCCAGGATTGACGGTGCATGACCTGCGCCAGGCCAGCGCCGAGCAGGTGCAGCAACGGTTGGCGGCCTTGCGCGCCGAGCTGTCCCACCGTCAGCTGGCCGTTGAACAAGGCCAGGTGCTGGATATCCAGCTATCGCTGTTGCCCAACGGCACCCGTCTGCACCTGAACCTCGACATGCTCGCCGCCGATGCCCTGAGCCTGCGCACTCTGCTCGGCGACCTGGTGCAGTTGTACCGCCAACACCCCCTGCCCGCGCTGGACTACAACTTTGCCCGCTACCTGGCCGACCTGCGCCAGGAACAGAACAGCGCCGAGCAGCGTGATCGCCACCAACAAGCGCGCGACTACTGGTTACAGCGCCTCGATCAATTGCCCGGTGCTCCGAGCCTACCGATCAAGCCCCAGGGCGATGACCGCCAGGTCTGCCGTCGTCACCATTGGCTGCCGCCGTCAGAACGCCAGGCATTCGAACGCCAGGCGCGGGAACACGGGCTCACGCCGGCCATGGCGCTGGCGGCGGTGTTCTGTGAGGCCCTTGGCGCCTGGTGCGATACACCCGAGTTATTGCTCAACCTGCCGCTGTTCAACCGCACACCGCTGCATGCCGACGTCGATCGTCTGGTCGGGGACTTCACTTCGTCGATCCTGCTGGCCTGGGACGGCCGGGGCGCCGGCACGTTTGCCGCACGCGCCACAGCCCTGCAACGGCGATTCCACAGCGACGTCGCACACAGTGCGTTTTCCGGCCTGGAGGTGTTGCGCGAACTGTCCCGCCAACGCGGTGAGCAAGTGCTGGCACCCGTGGTGTACACCAGCGCGCTGGGCTTGGGCGAGCTGTTCGCCGAGGGCGTACAAGCCAGTTTTGGCCAGCCGGCATGGATCATTTCCCAAGGCCCGCAGGTATGGCTCGATGCGCAAGTCACCGAGCTGGACGGCGGTATCCTGGTCAACCTCGATGCGCGTGAAGGGTTGTTCGCCGGCGGCGTGCTCGATGGCATGTTCAAGGCCTATACCGACCTGCTGCAACGCCTGTGTTTTGACCCCGCCAGCTGGCATCAGGCACCGCCAGCGCTGGTCCCCGCCGCGCAACTGGCAGTGCGCCAAGCCGTGCAAGGCCAACGTGTCGCCCTGCCCGTCAAGCGCCTGCATGAAGCGTTTTTTGCCCAGGCACGCCTGACGCCCACATTGCCCGCATTGCTGCAAGGCACCCCTCCCGTCATCAGCTATGGCGAGCTGGCAGAGCGTGCCCTGCAACTGGCGGCGTACCTGGAAGACCAAGGTATCCGGCGCGGCGATGTGGTGGCGCTGCAACTGCCCAAGGGGCCCGAACAGGTCATCGCGGTGCTGGGCATCCTCGCCTGCAGTGCCACGTACCTGCCGATCGGCATCGACCAGCCCGAGGCGCGTTGCCAGAAAATCTGTGACGGGTCGGGCGCGCGGTTACTGCTCAAGGCCCTGCCATCCGAGGGCCCCGCGCTGGAAGCCCCCCGGCCCGGCGCGATCAGCGACCTGGCCTATATCCTCTATACCTCCGGTTCCACCGGCGACCCCAAGGGCGTGGAAATCAGCCACCTGGCCGCAGCCAACACCCTGGACGACCTGCAACGGCGCCTGCAGTTGACCGCCGACGATCGCATTCTCGCGCTCTCTGCGCTGGAGTTCGACCTGTCGGTGTTCGACCTGTTTGCCGCTCTGTCCACCGGCGCGGCGGTGATTGGCATCGAGCCCGAAGCGCAGCGCGATGCCCTGCGCTGGCGTGAACTGGCCTTGCTGCACCACGCCAGCGTGCTCAACTGCGTGCCGGCGCTGCTGGACATGTTGCTCGGTTGCGCGGCGGTCGACGCCCGCCTGCCGCTGCGTGCGGTGTTGCTGGGCGGTGACAAAGTCGCCCCGGACCTGGCGCCAAGATTGTGGGCTCAGGCGCCAGGCTGTCGCTTCATGGCCTTGGGCGGCGCCACCGAAGCGGCGATCCACTCGACGCTGTTCGAAGCCTTCCCCGGCCAACCGCTGCAATGGCATTGCCTGCCCTACGGCAAACCGCTGGACAACGTCAGCCTGCGCATTGTCGACCACCAGGGTCATGACTGCCCGGACTGGGTGGCCGGGGAACTGTGGATCGGCGGCGCCGGGGTTGCCGAAGGGTATCGCGGCGACCGCGTGCGCAGCGCCGAGCGTTTTGTCGACTATCAAGGCCAGCGCTGGTACCGCACTGGCGACCGTGCACGCTACCACCCCGACGGCAATGTCGAATTCCTCGGGCGTACAGACTTCCAGCTCAAGCTGCACGGCTATCGCATCGAAGCTGGCGAAGTCGAACAGGCACTGCTGGCCTGCCCAGGCGTGGAGCACGCCGTCGTGCTGCTGGCCGGCCAGCAATTGGCGGCGGTTGTACGCCAGGCGCACGGCCCCGCGCAGCCTGCGCCCATTGACCTGCAGGGCCTGGCCGAGCGCCTGCCGGCGTATATGATTCCCACGTTCATCCTCGGCTGCGCGCAGTTGCCCTTGACCGGCAATGGTAAGGTCGACCGCAAGGCCCTACACGCCTGGCTCGCCCAGCACAGCCCGGCGCAGCAGGCCAACCTGACACCGCCCTGCGGCGTCATCGAACAACAGGTGGCCCGCGCTTGGCAGCAGCTGCTCGGCTGTAGCGAGGTGTGCCGCGAGCACAATTTCTTTGCCTTGGGCGGCGACTCCCTGAGCGCTACCCGCCTGGTGCGCCTGCTCGCCGAACACGGGTTGGGCGGTGCACGCATCGCCCAGGTGTTTGCCAAGCCGGTGTTGGCGCAGTTTTGTACCACTCTGCATCAACAGGTCCGGGCCGAATCCGCGCGCACCATTGTTGCAGACCTGGCTCAACGCCATGCGTCGTTCCCGATGACCGAGGTGCAACAGGCGTACTGGCTGGGCCGCGATCCCAGCCTGGTGTTGGGGGGCGTGAGTTGCCACTTCTACCGTGAATACGACGTCGAGGACCTCGACTTGCCGCGCCTGCAACGCGCCCTGCAGCGTCTGATCGAGCGCCACGAAATGTTGCGTGCCGTGTTCGATCACAGCGGCCAGGCGCGCATCCTGCAACAGGTGCCGCCCTTCCTGATCGGCCAGGGCCACGCCAGCCTCGACGACCTGCGCGAGCACTGTGCCCATCGCGTGTTCGCCCCCCACCAATGGCCGCTATTCGACGTGCAAGCGGTTACCCATGGCCGGCATACACGCTTGGCGATCAGCCTGGACAACCTGATCCTCGATGCCCTGAGCATCCTGCGTTTCTACGCCGAACTCGATGCCTTGTACCGTGAGCCCGACATGGCGCTCGCCCCATTGGCTCTGTCGTTCCGCGATTACCAATTGCAGTGCGCCGCGGCGCCTGCCGAACGGCAAGCCGCGCAGCGCTTCTGGCAGGAACGTCTGCCGCAATTGCCACCCCACCCGCAATTGCCGCTGGCCGCCGACCCCGCCAGCCTCGGCCGGCCACGCTTTGAACGCCTGCAGGGGCAGATCGATGCCAGCGCCTGGCAAGCGATCCTGGCCAAGGCCCAGCAACAAGGGCTGACCGCCTCAGCGGTGCTGCTCTGTGCCTTTGCCGAAACCCTCGGCCGCTGGAGCGCACGCCCGGACCTAAGCCTGAACCTCACGCTGTTCGATCGCCGCCCCCTGCACCCACAGGTCGACCAAATAATGGGCGACTTTACCTCGCTGACCCTGCTCGGTTATGTGCCGGTGGCGGGTGAGCGTTGGGTCGACCGCGCACGGCGTACCCAGCAATCCCTGGGCGAGGCGCTGGAGCATCGCTGCGTGGGGTCGGTCAGCCTGCTGCGCCAACTGGCCCGTGGCAATGGCGAGCAACAGGTGAGCATGCCAGTGGTGTTCACCAGTGCCCTGGGCGTGCCGAATGGCACGGCGGCACCGGTGGATGGCCCGTTTGCCCGCCAGGTGTTCGGCCTGACACAAACCCCGCAAGTGTGGCTCGACCACCAGGTCGTCGAAGCGAACGGTGGTATCGCCCTGAACTGGGATCGTGTGGTCGGCCTGTTTCCCGAAGGCTTGGTCGAAACGATGTTCGCCGCTTACCTGCATAGCCTCAACTGGCTGGCCGAGCACGCCTGGGACAGCGCTCCACCTGACCTGCTGCCCCAGGCCCAGGCGCAACGGCGTGCGCAGCTCAACGCTCCGGGCGACCGCGTGCCGGGCGACCCGACGCTGCACCAGGGCTTCTTTGAACAGGCGCGCCAGACTCCGCAAAGCCCGGCACTGTTATGGGGTGAACACGGCACGCTGAAGTACGGCGAACTGGCTGACCGTGCGTTGCGTATCGCCCACAGCCTTATGGATGCAGGCGTCGCACCTGGCGACCTGGTGGCCGTGTCCCTGGCCAAAGGGCCGCAGCAGGTCGCCTGCGTACTGGGCATTCTGGCGGCCGGCGCCGCGTACCTGCCGGTGGGTGTCGACCAGCCGTTGCAGCGCTGCCAGCGAATACTGCAACAGGCTGGCGTGACCCTGATGCTCGCCGAGCACGACCCGCAGCTGCCCGGCGTCAAACACTTCAAGCCATCCAGCGCGCTGAAAGCCGAACCGCTAGCGGCACCACGGCCTCTCGCGGCGGGTGAGCTGGCGTATGTGATCTACACCTCCGGCTCCACCGGCCAGCCCAAAGGCGTGGAAATCACACACCGTGCGGCGATGAATACCGTGGCCGACATCAACCGCCGTTATGACGTCCAGGCCACCGACCGGGGCCTCGCCCTGTCGGCGTTGGACTTCGATTTGTCGGTATACGACCTGTTCGGCCTGCTCTCGGTGGGCGGCGCCCTGGTGCTGATCGACGAAGACCAGCGCCGCGATGCACGGGCCTGGCTCAAGGCACTGCAACAGCACCGCGTGACCTTGTGGAACAGCGTGCCGGCGCTGCTCGACATGCTGCTGGAAGCCAACGCCAAAGACCGTCAGCGCCTGGATCTGAAGGTCGCGCTGCTGTCCGGCGACTGGATCGGCCTCGACCTGCCGCAACGCCTGCAAGACCAGGCCCCCAGTTGCCGTTTTATCGCCCTTGGCGGCGCGACCGAAGCGGCGATCTGGTCGAACCACTTCGAGGTGCAACCACCACTGCCGGGCTGGCGTTCGATCCCCTACGGCGTGCCGTTGACCAACCAGGCCTACCGGGTGGTCGATGCCCTGGGCCGTGACTGCCCGGACTGGGTCACGGGGGAATTGTGGATCGGCGGCGCCGGCGTCGCGCGCGGTTATCGCCACGCGCCGCAGTTGAATGCCGAACGTTTTGTCGACGGTTGGTACCGCACCGGTGACCTCGGCCGCTACCACCCTGATGGCCTGCTGGAGTTTCTCGGGCGGGCCGACAGTCAAGTGAAGATCGGTGGTCATCGCATCGAGTTGGGCGAGATCGAAGCCGCCTTGGCTCGCCATCCCTGTGTGAACAGCGCCGTGGCGCTGGTCGTCGACAACCGTCTGATGGCCGCTGTCACTGCCAGCACCTGCGCCGAGGTGCTGGCGCAACACTTGGAACAGTGCCTGCCGGCGTACATGCGCCCGGAACAGGTCCTGGTGCTTGAACGCCTGCCATTGAACAGCAACGGCAAGGTCGATCGCCGTGCACTGCTCGCCCCCTTGACCGCCGCTGCCCAGTCACGCGTGGCGCTGGATGAGCAACCGCTGAGCGCCGGCGAACACGTGATCGCCGAGCTCTGGCAGCACTTGCTCAAGGTGCCGAACGTATCGCGCCACGACAACTTTTTCCGCCTGGGTGGCGACAGCCTGCTGGCCACGCGTTTTCTCGAAATGCTGCGCAGCCGCCTTGGCGTGGAACTGCCCATGGGCCAGTTGTTCGGCGCCGCCAGCCTGCTGGAAGTGGCGCAGACCCTCGAACGCCTGCCCACCCCGCACACCCTTGAAGAAGGCGTCATCTGATGCCCGCGCAACCTCCCTTTTTCCCAGGAGCTGTACCCATGCCCGCCGCCAAACTGCTAAGCGAACTCAAGTCCCTGGGCGTCGAACTCTGGCCCCAGGACGGACAACTGAAATTCCGTGCACCCCAGGGCCTGCTCGACACCGAGCGCCTGGCGCAATTGCGCGAACACAAGCAACAGATCCTGCACTTGCTAGAGACACAGGAACGCCCGCTCGTGCTGGCTGATCCGGCGCAACGCCACACGCCCTTCCCTCTCACCGATGTGCAGAACGCCTACCTGCTGGGCCGCCAATCGTCCTTCGGCTACGGTAATGTGGCCTGCCATGGCTATCTGGAACTGAGCTGGCCAAGCCTGGACCCACAGCAGGTGGAGCTGGCCTGGAACCGCTTGATCGCTCGCCACGACATGCTGCGCGCGGTGATCGCCAGTGAAGGCTCGCAGCGGGTGCTGGCCGACGTCGCCCACTATTCGCTGACCATTGCCGACCTGCGTGGCGCCACCCGCGCGCAGCACCAGCATACGGTGCAACAGATTCGCCAGGCCATGGAGCAGAAGCTTTACCCCACCGAGGTCTGGCCGCTGTTTGAGCTGCGCCTGAGCCGCAGTGACAACGGCGACACACTGCACTTCTCCATGGACTCCCTGATCGCCGACTGGGCCAGCGCGCAGCTGCTGTTCAATGAGCTGGAACTGTTGCTGCAGAATCCCCAGGCAGCCTTGCCAGCCCTCGACATCACCTTTCGCGACTACCTGCTGGCCGAGCGCAGTTTGCTCGAAGGCAGCCGCCACCAACGCGACCGTGATTACTGGCTGACACGCATCGACGCATTGCCCGCCGCACCGCAACTGCCGACGCCCCTGAGCGGCGAAGACACCCGCGAGCCACGGTTCCAGCGACACTCGGCGCGGCTTGAGCCGCAGCCATGGGCTGCCCTGAAAAGCGCAGCCAGCGAACGTAGCCTCACCCCATCGATCGTAGTGCTGGCAGCCTATGCCGCGACCTTGCAACGCTGGAGCCAGCAACCCGCCTTCAGCCTCAACCTGACATTGCTCAACCGCCTGCCGCTGCATCCACAGGTGGATCGCCTGGTGGGCGACTTCACCTCGGTCAGCCTGTTGCAGGTCAACGATCCCGAGGGCCTGGACTTCACCGCCCAGGCACGCCAGTTGGGCAACCAATTGTTTACCGACCTGGAGCACCGGTTGTTCTCCGGCATCCAGGTCATGCGCGAAATCGGTCGCCGCCGCGGGCGTGAAGCGGCGGCCATGCCGGTGGTCTTCACCAGCGCCATCGGCCTGGGGATTGAGGCGCCGCCGGCCAGTCAACGCCGGGTTGGCCACGGCATCACCCAGACGCCGCAAGTCACCCTCGATTGCCAGGTGATGGATGACGCCAATGGCCTGCACATTCATTGGGACGTGCGCCAGGGCGTGTTTCCCGACGGCCTGGTGGACGACATGCAGCAGGCGTTCGTCGCCGAATTGCAGTTGCTGGCCCTGGACCCGGCAGCCTGGGAACATCCGGTGCAAGTGCCGCTGCCGGCCTGGCAGCAGCGTGAACGCTTGGCGGCGAATGCTACCGCCGCCCCGTTGCCCACCGGCCGTCTGCATGACGGCCTGCTGGCCATGGCCTGGGAACATCCCCACGCCCTGGCGGTGATCGATGCCAGTGGCAGCCTGACCTACGCCGCCCTTGCCGAACGCGCGCTGGCGGTGGCGTCAGCCCTGCGTGAGGCGGGATGCGACGCGCAGGAACCGGTGGCGATCCTGATGCCCAAGGGACTCGACCAGGTGGTGGCAGCCTACGGCGTGTTGCTCGCCGGCGCCGCCTACCTGCCCCTGGACAGCAACGCTCCGGCCGCACGCCGCGACCGCGTACTGCGCAGCGCCAAGGTGCGGCATGTGCTGGGGCATTCCCTGGCGCAGCCCCATACGCCGTTGCCCGAGACATCGCAGTGGCACAGCGTGGACCGGCTGCCCTCGGCAGGCGCGGATTTCGAGCTGCTCGAAGGCAGCCCCGATCACCTTGCCTACGTGATCTACACCTCCGGCTCCACCGGCGAGCCCAAAGGCGTGATGATCAGCCATCGTGCCGCACTCAATACCGTGCAAGACATCAACCGACGCTTCGAGGTCAACGCCGATGACCGCGTACTGGGCCTGGCGCAGTTGAGTTTCGACCTGTCGGTGTATGACCTGTTCGGTCCCCTCGCCGTGGGCGGAACCCTGGTGCTGCCCGACCCCGCACGCGGCGCCGACCCATCGCATTGGGCCGAGCTGGTGCAGCGCCATCAGGTCACGCTGTGGAACTCGGTACCGGCACAGTTGCACATGCTCGCCGACTATCTGCACGCCGAACCCCGCCCACTGGACAGCCTGCGCCTGGCCTTGCTCTCCGGTGACTGGATCCCGCTGAATCTGCCCCCCCAACTCAAGGCGCTGCTGCCCGAACTGAAACTGGTGGGCCTGGGCGGCGCCACTGAAGCCTCGATCTGGTCGAACCTGCACCCTATCGGCGCCATCGACCCAGCGTGGCGCAGCATTCCCTACGGCCTGCCGTTGGCCAACCAAGGCTTTCGGGTACTCGACCACCACTGGCGCGATGCACCGACCTGGGTGCCGGGCGACCTGTATATCACCGGTGTCGGCCTGGCCCAGGGCTACCTGGGCGATATGGATTTGAGTGACGCACGCTTTTTTCCTCATCCGCTCGACGGTCAGCGCCTGTACCGCACCGGTGACCGTGGCCGCTACCTGCCGGGGGGTGAACTGGAATTCCTGGGCCGTGAAGACGGCCAGGTGAAAATTCGCGGGCACCGGGTGGAGCTGGGTGAGGTTGAGGCTGCACTGCTCGCCACCCCCGGCGTGGACAGTGCGGTCAGCCTGGTCAGTGGCGACCTGTTGGCGTTCGTCACCGCCGCACGCGCCGAACCCGAGCCGCTTCCAGGCGCGTCGTTGCTTACGGCGGTCAAACGCTATGCCGACAGCCAGGTGGGTAGTTTCGACGCGCAACAGGTGCGCGAGTATCAGGCTGACCTGAGTGCCGCCGCATTGAGTTCAATGCTGGAGGTGTTGCTCAAAGCCGGCCTGTTCAGCGGCGAACGGGCCGAACCGGACGCTGGCACAATCCTGCACGCCTTGCACGCCGAGCCGCGTCACCATTGGCTGGTACGCCGCTGGTTGGGCGCGCTGTGCGAGGCTGGTCTGCTGCACTACACCCACTCGCACTACCGCCTCGCGCAACCCGCGCCCAACCCGGCACTGGCGTGGGGCCGGGTGGAACAGGCGGTCGCCTCGGGGCTGTGCAGCCAGGCGCTGCTCGACTACCAGCTCAAGCATGTGGGGCAACTGCCGCAACTGCTCAAGGGCGAGGTCAACCCGTTCGACCTGCTGTTCCCCCAAGGCCAACTGGACTTGGCATTGCAGCTGTATGGCGGGGACGCGGTGTCGCGCTACAACAACCACTGCATTGCTGCGCTGATCAATCGCCTGGCCACCCACCATCAAGGCGATGGCCCGCTGCGCATCCTCGAAATTGGCGCCGGTACTGGCGCCACCAGCGCGCCGGTCATCGGCTTGCTCGATGGGCTGGAAGTCGACTACCTGTTTACCGACATGACCGCGTTTTTCCTGCCGGCGGCCAAGCAACGCTTTGCTGAACAGGCCTGGGTGCGCTATGGCGTGTTGGACATCGACCAGGACATCCGCCCTCAGGGTTTGGCCAGCAACAGCGTGGATATCGTGCTGTGTGCGGGCATGCTCAACAGCGTCAAAGACATCGATAACGCCCTCGGCCAGATCACCGAATTGCTCAGTCCCGGCGGTTGGCTGGTGTTCAGCGAACCCACCGGTGAGTGGCCGCCGATCCTGCTGACCCAGGGCTTCATGATGACGCCGGTCAATGGCGACCACGACCAGGGCCGAAGTGGTCTACGTGACGCCGATATCTGGCAGGCGCGGGTCAAGGCCTTCGGTGGCGAATGCCTGCCTGCCCTGCCCCAGGTCGACCACCCGCTGGCCGCCCTCGGCATGCAGGTATTCGCCGCGCGCTTCAAGGCCGGCGTGCAGCGTCTGAGTGTCGACAGCCTGCGCCGCGCCCTGGCCCAGCGCCTGCCGGACTACATGCTGCCAGCGCACCTGCAGGTACTCGACCGTTTGCCGCTGACCGCCAACGGCAAGGTCGACCGCAAGACCTTGGCCGGCTGGCGCCCTGCCGCCGATGCCCAGGCCTCCAGCAGTCAAGAAGCGCCGAGCGATCCGCTCACCGCCGAGTTGTGTCGCGTATGGGCCGACGCCCTGGGGCTGGCGCAGATCGGCGTCGAGGACAGCTTCTATGAAAAAGGCGCCGACTCGCTGATCCTCGCCCGTGTCGCCGGCCAACTGCGTGAGCAACTGCCCCAAGCCCAAAGCCTGAGCTACGACACCTTGTTGCGGCAGATGCTCAATGAGCCGAATGTCGCCGCCCTCGCGCGCCTGCTCAATCAGGGCAAAACCACGCCGGCCCGAGTTGCCGCCAGCGGTGAAGCGCAACGCTCATCCCGCAGCAACGCGCTGGTGGTACCGTTTGGCGGGGGTGAGGCCGGCCCGGTGCGGGTGATGTTCCATGCGGCCCTCGGCACCCTGGATTATTTCCAGCACCTGGGCCGCGCCCTTGCCGACCAGCAGGCGGGTCCGGTGATTGGCTTTGCCGTGGCGGACACCGAACAGTACCTGGCGCTGGAGCCCAAACGCCTGATCGAGAGCGTGGCCGAGGACTACGCCGAGCGCTTGATTGCCGACGGCCATCAACGTTTCCAGCTGATCGGCTACTGCCTCGGCGGCCTGCTGGCCACTGAGGTTGCCCGACGCTTGCTCGAACGCGGCATGGAGGTGGTCGACTTGAGCCTGATCGACAGCATCCCGATGTTCATCGACACCGACGAAGAACTGGCCTACGAGGCGATCTTCGTGCCCAACCTGAACCTGGACCCGGTGAAAACCGTGTTCGGTGCGCACATCGAAGACTACGACGTGTACCGTGCCATCGACCTGTTGATGGCCCGCGACAACCGCCGCGTGCCGGCCGGGGCCATGGCGGCGTTGAGCGGCGATCCGGGGCTGGACGCGCTGGCGCTGGCGGTACAACAGCAATCGGCGCGCAGCCAGGAGGAGCGCCTGGCCGAATACGCGCACCTGGCCTCAGGCCAGGCCGGCGTACCGATCGGCGCCGAACTGGTGCCGACGCTGTTCCGCGTGTGCCGCCACAGCATGCGTGCGGCGCGATTCGACCCGCCGCCGTTCCTCGGCAACATGACCTACCTGCGCTGCCTGGAGCAGCAATCGTTTGGTATCACCGGCGGCGTCGGTCATCTGGCCGCGCCGTTCTGGGAAGACGCCTGCCTGGGCCGCTTCGAGTTGATCGACGTGCCCGGCAACCATTTCAGCGTGATCGAACCGCCCCACGTCCACACCGTTACTGGGCACCTGCTTGAGGCCCTTCGGAAAAACTCATGACCACTGCCCTGGATACCCTGAAACGCCCGGTCAATCGCCTCATCCGCCTCGGTGTGGCGTTCGCCGCCCTCGGCGCATTGGTAAACCTGGTGCCCTTTATCGGCCTCACCGAACTGGGCCGCTTGCTGTTGGCCGGCAGCGCCGACAGCCAAACCCTGTGGCTGTGGGCCGCGCTGGTGGTGATCGCCCTGAGCGTAGGGTGGATGGCCAGCGGCGTGGCGCTGTGGTTGACCCATGTGGCTGACCACCGGCTGCAATCGAGTTTGCGCGAAGCCATGGTGCACAAGCTCGGGCGCGTGCCGTTGGGCTGGTACACCGACACCACCTCCGGCGCCGTGCGCAAGGTGGTGCAGGATGACCTCGAAGACCTGCACCACCTGGTCGCCCACCATGCGGTGGAACTCACCGCGGCCATCGTCACCCCGCTGGCGGGCTTGCTGTGGCTGGCCACGCTGAACTGGCGGCTGGCGCTGCTGGCGGTGCTGACGCTGCCCATCTACGCAGTGGCCTACACCCTGATGATGCGCGGCTTCGGCGCCAAGATGCAGTTGCTGGACAAGAGCATGACCCGGGTCAGCGCGGCAATTGTCGAGTTCGTGCACGGCATTGCCGTGGTCAAAGCGTTCGGCCAGGTCGGCCAGGCGCATCGCAGCTATCAGCAGGCGGTCAACCAGTTCAGCGAGCAGTACGCCGGCTGGGTCAGGCCGCTGCTGCGCCTGGAAGCCTTTTCTTCGATGGCCCTGAGTGTACCGGTGATCCTGCTGGTAAGCCTGGGGGGGGGCAGCCTGTTGCTGGCGTACGGCTGGATCACGCCGCTGGAACTGTTCGCCGAAACCCTGGTAGCGGTGGTCGTCCCGCAATCGCTGCTGGTGATCAACCAGAGCCTCACGGCCCAGCGCACGGCCCTGGCGGCAGCCGATCGCATCGAAGCACTGCTGGACGTCGAGGAACTGCCCACGCCCAAGGCCTGCGTCCAACCCCAAGGCAGCGACATCCGCTTTGAACAGGTGCAGTTCGGCTACGACGCCGAGCACCTGATCCTCAAGGGCGTCGACTTGCACTGTCCAGCCGGCAGCGTCACCGCATTGGTCGGTGCATCCGGTGCCGGCAAGTCGACCCTGGCCAAGCTGGTGCCGCGCTTTCATGACGTCAACGCCGGCCGCATCTGCGTGGGTGGCGCCGATGTGCGTGAGATCGACCCGCGCCAGTTGTATCGACACGTGGGCTTCGTGTTGCAGGACGCGCAGCTGGTGCACGGCACAGTCGCCGATAACCTGCGCCTAGGCCGCCCCGACGCCAGCGATGCGGAGGTCGAGGCGGCGGCGCGATCGGCGCAGATTCATGCGCGTATCCAGGCCCTGCCCCGGGGTTATCAATCGGTGATCGGCGACGATGCGGTCTTCTCCGGTGGCGAAGCGCAGCGCGTGTCCATCGCCCGCACCCTGCTGGCGGACACGCCGGTGTTGATCCTCGATGAAGCCACCTCCCACGCCGACCCCGAATCCGAAGCGCTGATCCAGGACGCCCTGTCGGCCCTGGCACGTGGTCGCACGGTGCTGGTGATTGCCCATCGCCTCGCAAGCATCAGCGGGGTCGACCAGATCGTCGTTCTCGACCAGGGCCGCGTGCTGGAAAGCGGCTGCCATGAACAACTGCTGAAAGCCAACGGCGCCTATGCCCGAATGTGGCGAGCAGGTGCCGAAACCCCTGCCTTGGAGATGTCTTTGTGATCCGTAGCCTTGTGACCTTACTGGGCCCGCCCCATGCCTCGCGTCTCTACCGTTACCTGGCGTGGCTGGTGACCAGTGCCGTGCTGCAAGGCCTGGCCGTGGCCCTGTTGGTGCCGATCCTGCACGCGCTGTTCGTCGGCGACTTGCCCAGCGCCATGACCTGGCTGGCGGGCCTGGCGGCGATGGTAGTGCTGACCTGCATCGCCCACTACCAGCAGGCCATGAAGGGTTTTGCCCTAGCTCTGCTGGTGCTGACGACGTTGCATGATCGTCTCGGCCAGCACTTGGTCAGCCTGCCCCTGGGCTGGTTCAACTCGGAAAAGGTTGGACGCCTGTCGCGCAGCGCCACCAGCGGCACGTTGATGGTCACCGGTTTGTTTGCCCATTACCTGGGGCCGGTGGTGTCCGGGGTAGTGGTGCCGGCCACCGTGGCACTGACCCTGTTCGTGTTCGACTGGCGCCTGGGCCTGACGGCCGTGCTGTGTGCGCCGTTGATCTACTTCGCCCATCACTGGTCGGCCGCCGCCATCGGCAGCAACGATGCGCGGGTGGAAGCCGCCGCGACCCTGGCCGGCAACCGGGTGGTGGAGTTCGCCCGCTACCAGCAAGTACTGCGCGCGTTTGGTCGCACCCAGGACGGCTACGCGCCGTTGCAGGCGGCCAATCAGGCGCAAAAGCAGGCCGGTGGTTCGATGCTGTCGCAGACCTTTCCCAAGCTGCTCGCTGGCGGTTTGACCGTGCAGCTGGCGTTCGCGCTGCTGGTAGGCGTGGGCATTACCCTGGCTGCCCATGGTGAAATCGATGCCATCCAGCTGGTTGCCCTGCTCGCCCTGGCAGCGCGGTTTGTGGGGCCATTGGCCGAAGCTGCTGCACGCAGCGGTCTATTGCGCATGGCCGGCAACGACCTGGATCAGTTGGTGGGCATCCTGCGTGAGCCGTCGCTGCCCGAGCCCGTCGTCAGCCAGCCCTTGTCCGCGCCGGGCAGCCTGGCCTTCGAACAGGTGAGCTTCGCCTACCCCAGTGGCCCGACGGTGCTGCAGGACCTGACCTTCAGCGCCCCGGCGCATTCAATGACCGCGATTGTCGGCGCCTCGGGTTCGGGCAAGACCACCGTCACTCGCCTGCTGATGCGCTTTTTCGATACCACCACGGGCAGCGTCAAGGTCGGCGGCGTGGACGTGCGTGAACAGTCCAGCGAGGCGCTGATGGCGCAACTGTCGCTGGTGATGCAGGACGTGTACCTGTTCGACGACAGCCTGGAAGCGAACATCCGCGTGGGCAGCCCGGACGCCAGTGCCCGCGACGTCGCCGAAGCGGCACGGCTGGCTGGTGTGGATGAAATCGTCGCACGCCTGCCCCAGGGCTGGAACACGCCGGTGGGCGAAGGCGGCGCATCGTTATCCGGGGGCGAACGCCAGCGCGTCTCACTGGCCAGGGCGTTGCTCAAGCGTGCGCCCATCGTGCTGCTGGACGAAGCCACCGCCGCGCTCGACCCGCACAACGAAGCCTTCGTACAAGCCGCGATTCAGCGCCTGATGCAAAACTCGACCGTGCTGGTGATCGCCCATCGCTTGCCGACCATCATGGCCGCCGACCAGATCCTGGTCCTGGACCAGGGGCGTCTGGTGGAATCGGGCACCCACGCGCAACTGCTCAGCCTCAACGGTCGTTATGCCGGGTTCTGGCATGACCGTCAGCGCGCCGGCGGCTGGCGCCTGAATGCGCAGGCCCAGCCATGCTGATCGGGGTGCTGGGTGCCAGTGGTGACGTCGGCCTGGCCAGCGCGCAGGCCTTGTTGAGCCTGGGCCTGCACAACCTGCGCCTGGGCGGGCGTGACGCGCACACCGGCGCGCGTTGCCTGGCGCGGCTGCATCAGCAATGGCCGGATGCTCGGTTGCAATGGACGGCCGTGGACTTCAACGACACGCCCGCACTGGCCAGGTTCGCCCGTGGCTGCGACGTGCTGCTCAATTGCGCCGGCCCCTCCTGGCGCGTGGCGGACCGTGCCGCACAGGCCGCCTTGAAAGCCGATGCACATTACGTCGACGCCGCCGGCGATATACACCTCGACCCGGCCCTATGGCGCGGGCGTAGCGCGGTGCTTGGCGCGGGCCTGCAACCGGGGCTCACCGGCCTGCTACCGCGCTGGCTGGCTGCGCAAGGGTTCACTCGGGTGCAGGGCCTGACCAGCTATTTCGGCCTGCGCGACCAATTCACGGCGGTGGCCGCGGACGACTTCCTGCAAGGTGCGGTTGACGGCTCCAGCGAGCCCTTGGCGGCCTGGCACAACGGCCGGTGCAGCCGCGCACTGAGGCGCCGTCGCGATGTGCTGCTGCCGTGTTTCCCCGGCCCGGTGCATGTGCTGCCCTACTTGAACGAGGAAGGCGAACGCCTGGCCAGGGACCTGCACCTGGAGACAGGCCAGTGGTTCAACGTGATAACCGACGGGCATGTGCTCAACGCCCTCGACCAGGCGCACAACCTGCCGCGTGCCGAAGCGGTGCAACGCTTATGCACGGCCAGCCAGTTGGACCTCAGTGGCCAGCCACCCTTTGTCACGTTGTTGCTGCAACTCGATGGTCTCTGCGACGGCCAAGCGTGCACTCGCAGTCTGGTACTCAGCGGCGCCGGCAATGCGGCACTGACCGGCGCCATGGCGGCGATCACCGTAGTGAGTGTGCTCGAAGGCGAAATCCGCCCCGGCTGCCATCACGCCGCCCACGCCTTGCCGCCCGCCGCCAGCCTTGAACGCCTGCAACGCACCTCGTCGATCCGCACGCTGAACCTGCTGGACCACCCGCTCGAACACCTGCAAGACGCCGAAGAAGGTTGCCTATGAACACCGCCCTCAACGCACTGGAACAATTGAGCCTGGGCGTCATGGCTGACGTGCTCCTGCATACGCAGGCCTTGCCGATGCAGGTGTGGCGAACAGCCGAACACCTTAACCAGGCCCTCGGTACGGCACCGCGCCATGCCTGGATTGTGCGGCGCTGGCTGGCGGCGTTGTCGCGTGCCGGAGCCGTGCGTGAAGACAACGACCGGTTTGCGTGGCACGGCACGCCGCCACAAGCAGCCATCGGCGATCTACCAAAGTTGTATGCGGAACTGGGCTTCCCGCCGAGCATGGCGCAACTGCATGCCCAGGTCATCGAGCGCCTGCCCGAGTTGCTGCGCGACCAGATTGCCCTGGCGCCTTTGTTGGTGCTTGCCGGGGACCCGGTGGCGGTACTCGGTGCGTACCAGCACAACCACTTCACCGCCGCGATCAATCAGGCGCTGGCGGCCCGCGCGCGGGAGGCCGGCAAGGCCGACGAAGTGCTGCAAGTGCTGGAACTCGGCGCCGGCGCCGGCTGCACCACCCGCGCTGTACTCGCGGCCCTGGAAGACCGCGAAAAGGTCTATCGATTCACCGACCTCAGCGCCCTGTTTACCGGCGCGGCTCGTCGCCAGTTCCGCCTGGAGCCAGGCGTGCAATTCAACCTGCTCGACCTCGATCGCGACTTCAGCGAACAAGGCATCGAACCCCGCAGCCAGGACCTGGTAATTGCCGGCAACGTGCTGCACAACGCCTGCGACCTGCCGCGCAGCCTGGCGCGAATCCGCGATTGCCTGCGCGACGGCGGCACCCTGCTGTTCAGCGAATCCATCGCCGACAACCCGGCGATGCTGACCTTCATGCACCTGTTGCTATCCCCGCCAGCCGGCGCCCCGCCAAGGGCCACCGATGAGGTGTTCCTCTCACCCGACGCCTGGCGCCTGGCCCTGCACGCCGCGGGTTTTGAGTTGCTCGACCTATGGCCCGCCGCGACCGACCCGCTGGCCGTCGCCGGGCAACGTCTGTTCCATGCCACAGGAGTTTCCCGATGAACGTCGATACCCTGCTGATCGACCTGCCCACTGCGCCCTGGCAACTGCCTGCATTTACCGACTTGGGCGTTCATCAGTTGGCGCCCGCCCGGCTGCTGGCCTTGCTTGAGCGCCAACGCCCCGCGGTAGTGATGATGAGCGCCGAACAGCTGGAGTGCCTGCTGGATTTCCCCGCGCTGGCGCTGAGTGATCTCAGCCACCTGCAACAGTTGCTGTTCGTCAGCAACCGCTCCGGTGACTGGAAGCTCGCGGAGCGAGCGGCGGCGCACCTCGATTGCAGCGTCCAAGGCTTCACGGAGCAATGGCACGACTTGGCCAGCATCAAGCTCGCGCATCAACGCTGGCGTGAGCGCGCGATGGACCATCCCCAAGTCAATGCCGCGGCCCTGCACGGTCAGACGCTGTTCGTGGTCCCGCGTCCTTGCGCGAGCATGCCGGTAGACGATCACCTGGCCGCAACCGAGGCGGCGCTCGATCAACAATTTGAAGCCGCACAGCTGAGGGAGGCAGTGCGACTCAATGACCGATTGGGCCATGCCGCGTTGCTCTCCATGCTCAATGGGCTTGAGCAGTGCGGGCTGCTGCCTGCACCGCTCAATGACGTGGCACACAGCCTGGCGCTGGCCGGCATTGCCCCCGGTCACCGGCCTTTGATTGCACGCTGGCTCGATGTGCTGCAATCCCAGGGCCTATTGCAACGTGCCGCCGATAGGTTGCAGCCCACCCTCGACGCAGATGCCTGGAGCGATGCCGCCCTTGAACGTATTTGGGCGCAGTTGAGCGTGGACTGGGCGCGGAATACCGGCGGCAGCGGCACCCTCGACTATGCGCGGGAGAATGCGCGGCAGTTGCCGTCGTTGATGCGCGGTGAATGTGCGGCGGTGCATCTGCTGTTTCCCGAAGGCCGCACCGAACGCGCGACAGCGCTGTACCGCGAAAGCCTGGCGGCGCAATACCAGCACCGCGCCGTCGCCCACTGGATCGGCGCCTGGGCCGCACGCCAGCCGGCCGGTGTGCCGCTGCACGTGCTGGAAGTCGGCGCTGGCACCGGTTCCACCACCCAGGCGGTGTTGCCCACGTTGGCCAATGCCAATGTGGATTACCTGTGCACCGACGTATCGCGCTACTTCAGCGAGCAAGCCGCCGAGCGGCTCAAGGGCTGGTCGTGGGTGCGCCACGGCGTGTTCGATATCGACCGCCCAGCCCTGGCCCAGGGTTATCCAAGCCAGACCTGGGACCTGATCGTCGCCGGTGGCGTGCTGAATGCGGCCCGCGACACCGAACGTTCCCTGGCCACCCTGCTCGCTTTGCTCAAACCGGGCGGCTGGCTGGTGTTCAGCGAACCGACCCAGGAAGCATTCTGGGTGATGGCCTCCCAGGCTTTCATGCTCAACCAGGCCAGCGACGAGCGCCAACTCAGCAGCGCCACATTTCTGGACCTAATGCAATGGCAAAGCGCACTGGCGCGGGCCGGCTTCCACGGCAACCGCAGCCTGCCCGCCGCCGCACACCCGCTGGCGAGCCTGGGCCATCGCGTATTCGTAGCTCAGGTCCCGGCCCAACGCCTGAGCCGCGCCGCACTGAAGGCCCATCTGGAAGACCCCGCGCTGCAGCTGGAACTGCTCGACCATTTGCCCGACTTCAGCACCGCCAAGGACTTGCCATGACCCCACTGGACTACCCTTTCAACTGCTTCACCGACCTGAAGCTGGCCGAGCCCTATCGCCATGCCCAGCAGGCACCGGGGCTGTTGCGCATCCAGATGCCCATCGGCGCCCCCGCCTGGCTCGCCACCCGCTACGACGATGTTCGCCTGGTGTTGGGTGACCGGCGCTTCAGCCGCAGCGAGGCGTTTCGCCGCGACGACAGCCCCCGCGCGTTTCCGCGCATCGCCGGTGGCATCGTGATGATGGACCCGCCGCAACTCACGCGAATTCGCTCGCGCGCCGCCCAGGCCTTCACCCGTCGCCGCGTCGAAGCCCTGCGCCCCCACGCCCGCGATTACGCTCACCAGTTGATCGACCGTATGCTCGCCGCCGGCCCGCCTGCCGACCTGGTCAACGACTACGCCCTGCCGCTGCCCCTGGCACTGATCTGCGAGCTGCTCGGTGTACCGGTTCAGGACCGTGATCGCTTCAAGGTGTGGAACGATTCACTGCTGTCAACCCGCACCGAGGACGCAGCCCAAACCCAACGTCACTTGGGTGAACTGGCCGCGTACATCAAAGGCCTGGTGGCCGAGCGTCGACGCGAACCGCGGGATGACTTCATGACCGCCTTGACCCAGACCGACGACAAAGGCGAGTCCCTCAACGAGGAGCAATTGCTGCTGTTGTGCATTGCGATCCTGGTCGCCGGTTACGAAGGCAGTGCCGCGCAGATCCCCAATTTCATCCAGGTGCTGCTGGACAACCCCACCCAGTGGCAACAGCTCAAGGCCGATCCCGAGCAGATACCGCAGGCGGTCGAAGAGCTGCTGCGCTACATCCCGCTGGCCTCGGCGGCGATGTTTGTGCACTACGCGCTGGAAGACATTCAGGTCGGTGAAACCCTGGTGCGCCAGGGCGACGCGGTGTTCGCCTCCATCGGCGCCGCCAACCATGACCCCGCACGCTTTGAAAACCCGCAGGCGCTGGACCTGCATCGGGATGCCAACGGCCATTTCGGCTTCGGCCATGGCCTGCATCACTGCATCGGCTCGGCCCTGGCACGGGTCGAATTGCAGGAGGCGCTGCACGCCCTGGTGGTGCGCCTGCCCGACCTGCAACGCTGCGGCGAAGTGCAATGGAAAACCGCGACGTTTTTTCGCGGCGCCCACTGCCTGCCGGTGACCTGGTCATGAGCCGCCCGCCTGTACGCAAACGCGTGGTCATTGCTGGCACCGCGTTCGGCCGTATTTACCTGCAAGCCCTGGCGCGCGCTCAAGCCGACTACGAACTGGTGGGCATCCTGTCACGCGGCAATGCCTACTCCCGCGCCTGCGCCGCGCACTATGGCGTGCCGCTGTACGAGGCTGTGGAGCAAGTGCCGGATGACGTCGATATCGCCTGCGTGGTGGTGCGCTCAGGCGCCACCGGCGGCGCCGGCAGCGAGCTGGCCCAGCACCTGCTGCGGCGGGGCATCCATGTGCTCCAGGAACACCCGGTGCACCACCGCGAAATCGCTGCGTGCATGCAGGCCGCGCGCCAGGGCCGCGCGGCTTATGCGGTGAACACGCTGTACCCGAATATCCTCGCGATCCGGCGTTTTCTCACCGTGGCCGAGTACCTGCGCGAACAGCAGGGGCTGGCGTATATCGACGCAGCTTGCAACAGTCAGGTCGCCTACCCGCTGCTGGACATTCTCGGGCGTCTCGCCGGGGGTATGCGGCCCTGGGTGTTCGCAGCGCCGGGTGCCGGAGTCGGGACGCAACCCTTCACGCGGCTCAACGCGCGTTTCAACGGTGTACCGATCAGCCTGCGCATTCAGAACCAGGTGCACCCCCAGGACCCGGACAACCATTCCTTCCTGTTGCATCGCCTCGAAGTGGGCTGCGAAGCCGGCGTGCTGAGCCTGGGTGACACCCATGGCCCGGTGCTCTGGAACCCGCGCCTGCACGCCCCACGGGACAACACCGACCGCTTGATCATGGCCGGCCCCGGCAGCGAACGCCTGGCCGGTCCGACCATGGTGGTGCTCGACCCGCAGACCCCGGCGAGCTACCACCAGGTGTTCAACCAGGTCTGGCCCGATGCAGTCACTGTCGCCCTCGGCGAGCTGTGTCGCGACATCGATGAACCCGCACGCCGCCTGCGCAGCGGTGTGTGGGCCACCGAGGTGTCCATGGCCTGGCGCGAAATGAACAGCCTGATCGGCATGCCTGAACTGATCGAACCACCGGTGCCGCGTGCACTGCCACTGGCCGAACTCCAGGCCCGTGCCGACGCCGTACACCCCCCTTGCGGTGACGACACCGCCCAACTGCTGGGAGCCCTGCCGTTTTGAACACTGCCCAACCCTCTTCCGCATGCAGCCATGTGCTGCTGTGGGTGCGCGATCTGCACCAGGCCGTAGCGAATTTCCGCGCTGCCGGCTTCGAGGTCACTTACGCCACTGCCGAGGCCAGCGCGCAACACGCGCACATCTGGTTCAGCCAGGGGCCGATCATCGAACTGCTGACCACGCCTCGGCATGCCTGGCTGTTCAAGTGGCCCATCGACTGCCTCGCCGGCCGGGGGGCCGGACGGCGCATGTTGCGTTGGGCCGCCCAGGGCGAAGGCTTCTGCGACCTCGCCCTGCTGTGCGAAGACCCGGCCCTGGCGCCGCGCCTCAAGAGCCTCGCGGCCTGCGGCGTGCACATGGGGCGCACGGTGAACTGGCGACGCACCTGCGCCGATGGCAGTCAAACACGCTTTCGCTTCGTGTACCCGCGCCATGACCGCCTGCCATTCCTGGTCACGCCCTACTCACCTTCCCAGCACCCGGCGCGCAGGGTGCACCCCAATGGCGCCACCGGGTTGGCCGCGATTCTTCTGGGCGTACACCCCGACGATCACCCCGCCCTCAACTTACTGGCCGGCGATGACCCGCTGCTGCGCCTGCAACCGGCCACGCACACCGGCGTACAAGCGGTGCATATCACCGGCCTTGCGCACCCGTTGAATTTGCACGGCGCCCAGTTGTTGAGCTGCCCGACTGCCCAAGGAGATTGCCATGCTTGATGGATGTACTGACTGGCCCGACGACTTTATCCACCGCTACCGCGAGCAAGGCTACTGGCGCGGCGCGCCCCTGGGCGAACTGCTGCGCGAGCAGGCCCGGCGTACGCCGCACAAAGAAGCGTTGGTAGACGGCACTCGGCGCTGGACCTACGCCGACCTCAACCATCAGGCCGACTGTCTGGCCGCCGGTCTCGCTGAGCGCGGGCTGGTGGCTGGCCAGCGGGTGCTGGTGCAGTTACCGAATGTCGCCGAATTCTTCAGCCTGACCTTCGCCCTGCTGCGCCTGGGCGTCATTCCGGTGTTTGCGTTGCCGGCCCATCGTGAACATGAACTGGCGCACCTGGCGCACCTCAGCCAGGCGGTGGCCTATGTGATTGTCGATCAGCATCTGGGCTTCGACTATCGCCCGTTGGCGCGCACGCTGCGTGCGCAAGTGCCGAGCCTGCAACAGGTGTGGGTGGTCGGCGCCGCCGAGGAGTTTGTGCCCCTGGCGCAGTGTGTCGCCAGCCCGCGCGAATGGTCGCAGCCAGATTCGCGAGGGGTGGCAGTGTTGCTGCTGTCCGGCGGCACTACCGGCCTGCCCAAGCTGATCCCGCGCACCCATGATGACTACGCGTGCAATGCGCGCCTGGCGGCCCAGGCGTGTGGGTTCGATGCCGATACGCGTTACCTCGCCGCATTGCCGGTGGCGCACAACTTCCCCCTCGCCTCCCCCGGTGCGCTGGGCGTGTTCAGCGTCGGTGCCACCCTGGTGCTGGCGCCGGAACCGAGCCCGGACACCGCCTTCGAACTGATCGAACGCGAACGCATCACCCACACCGCCCTGATCCCGCCACTGGTACTGCTGTGGCTGGAAGTCGCGCAATGGTCCGATAACGACCTGAGCAGCCTGCAATGGCTGCAGGTCGGCGGTGCCCGGCTCAAGGCCGAGATTGCCGCACGCATCCGCCCGGCCCTGGGCTGCGGCCTGCAACAGGTGTACGGCATGGCCGAGGGTTTACTGTGTTTCACGCCGCTGGATGATCCGCAGGCGTTGGTGTTTGACACCCAGGGACTACCGCTGACCGCCGACGATGAGATCCGCATCGTCGACGCCGACGACCAGCCGGTAGCACCTGGTGCCATTGGTGAATTGCTGGTGCGTGGTCCCTACACCATTCGCGGCTATTACAACGCCGCCGAGCAGAACCAGCGCGCCTTTACCGCCGACGGTTTTTACCGCAGCGGCGACCTGGTGCGGCGCCTACCCGAAGGGCATTTGATCGTCGAGGGACGCAGCAAGGACGTGATCAATCGCGGTGGCGAGAAAATCCCCGTGGAAGAGATCGAGAACCTGCTGCTCGGCCACCCACTGATTCGCGATGTAGCGCTGGTGGCCCTGGCCGACGAGCTGTTGGGGGAACGCAGCTGCGCCTGTGTGCTGGCCCACGGCGAGCAGGTCGACCTGGCCTCGATCAACGCCTGGCTGCGTGAACGTGGGCTGGCCGCCTACAAATTGCCGGATCGCTTGCAGGTGCTGCGCGAGTTCCCGCTGACGCGCCTGGGCAAGGTCAACCGCAAGGCCCTGGCAGAGCAGGTGCTGGCGCTATGAACGGCGCTGCATCGCCGTGGCTGCGCGTGCTGCGAGAAAGCGAACTGGCGCGGGCGCGCTTGGTGTGCCTGGCGCATGCCGGGGGCAGCGCGAGTTTTTTTCGTCCGTGGCTGGCGCACCTGCCGGGGGATATCGACCTGTTGGCCGTGCAGTATCCAGGGCGTGAAGAGCGTTTCAACGAAACGCATATCCCGTGCTTGGAGAGCCTGGCCATGCACATTGCCGCAGCGCTGCAAACGCTGCCCGCCCGGCCCTTGCTGCTATTCGGCCACAGCATGGGCGCCGCCCTCGCCTACGCCGTGGGGGTGCGCCTGCAGGCGGCAGGTTGTGGAGCCACCCATGTGTTCGTCTCGGGCCACGCGCCTGCGCACCGGCAACCGCCCAGTGACCTGCACCGCCAGGACGACGCCACGCTGATCGCCGATATCCTGCGCCAGGACGCCGACGCCGCCGGCCTGTGGGCCAACCCGCAACTGCGTGCGCTGTTCCTGCCGACCCTGCGCAGCGACTACCAGGCCATCGAAACCTGGCGGCCCAAGCAGCTTGCCCGCTTGACGGCGCCACTCGATGTGCTGCTGGCCCGTGATGACGCGGAAGTCAGCCTTGAGCAGGCCCGCGACTGGGCCGATCTCAGCCATCACACCCCGGATATTCGCCTGTTCGAGGGCGACCACTTTTACCTCAAGCACCAACCACGACCGGTGATCCATCACCTGTTGCTAACGCACTGCCTACCTTCAGGGAGACTCGGTATGAAAACCCCGGAACACTGCACCGGCCTTTCGGACATTCGTCAGGCCATCGACAGCCTCGACCAGCAGATCATCGACGCCCTCGGCCTGCGCATGCAGTACGTCAAGGCCGCCTCCGCGTTCAAACCTGACCAGGCCAGCATCGCCGCGCCGGAGCGCGTCGCAGCGATGTTGCCGCAGCGCCGTCAATGGGCGCAGGCGGTCGGGCTGGACGGTGAGTTTATCGAGGGGCTGTTCAACCAGATCATCCACTGGTACATCGCCGAGCAGACCGCCTTCTGGCTGCAGAAAAAGAGCAAGGTGGTATGAACGAGAACGCGTTGCTCAAGGTGTTCCAGACCGCGCACCAGCGTGCGGTGGCGTATCAAAGGCCAGTCATGGCTGTTTCTTCATACGCCGCGCCGACGCTGGAAGCCCTGGCCCTTTATGAAGCCCACAGGCAGGGGTTCTTCTGGTGCACGCACTCGCCGGACCTGGCGCTGTTCGGCCTGGGTTGCGCCTGGCAGATCGAGGCCAGCGGCCCCCGGCGCATGCTCGACGTGGACCGCCAATGGTTCGCCCTGTGCGCCGACGCGGTAATCGTTGGGTCCAAGGCACCGTTGCTGCTGGGTGGCATGCGCTTCGATGAACAGCGGCCGTGCGCCCCCCATTGGGCCGCCTTCGCTGACGCCAGTTTTCATCTGGCCCATTGGCTGCTCAGCGAAGACGCCCACGGCCGCTGGCTGCGCTGCCAGCGGGTGGTCGGACCCGACAGCGACCCGCAGGCATTGGCTCGCGACAGCCTGGCGGCCTATGCACAATTGCTCAACCCTCCCGCCGCGACGGCCACTGCGCCCGACATCATCGAACGCAATGCACTGCCTTGCCGGCAATGGCAGGGTAAGGTCGATAAGGCATTGCAGGCCATTTCAGCTGGCGATTTGAACAAAGTGGTGTTGGCGCGGCATATCGAGTACCAACTGGACGCGCCCCTCGACAGTGGGGCAGTGATGCAGCGTCTGCACGCACGCAGCAACGCGTCCCACCTGTTCGCGCTGCACCGTGGCGAGCATTGCTTCATGGGTGCCACGCCCGAACGGTTGCTCAGTTGTCAGGAGGGTCGTCTGACCACCCATGCCCTGGCAGGCAGCGCGCGACGTGGCATGACGGCCAACGAGGATCACGCTATCGGTGAACGGCTCCTGGCCGATCCCAAGGAGCAACATGAACACCGACTGGTGGTGCAGACCATTACCCAAGCCCTGGACGGCAAGGTCAGCGACCTCCAGGCCGCGTCATCCCCCCACCTGCTGAAGCTGGCCAACGTGCAGCACTTGAGCACGCCGATCATGGCGCAACTCAACCCAGACAAGCGTTTGCTGGACGGTATCCACGCGCTGCATCCAACGCCGGCGGTGGGTGGATTGCCAACTGCGACCGCCATGGACTTCATCCGTCGCCACGAAGGCTTCGACCGGGGCTGGTATGCGGCGCCTGTGGGTTGGCTGGATTCACAGGGTAACGGTGACTTCCTGGTGGCTCTGCGCTCGGCGCTGATCGCCCCTCGGCACTGTCATTTGTTCGCGGGGTGCGGGATTGTTGAGGGCTCTCAGCCTGCCGAGGAGTATGAGGAGACCCAAATCAAGCTTGCCAGCATGGAGCAGGCACTCTTGCTCGTCCCCCCCCGGCCCTAATCAGACGCCTCTTTGAGCACCTCATAAATGAGGTCGGAGGCTATGGCGACGAGGATCAAATCAGTGCCCGCCTCCAAGAGAACAACGGGCGGACCGTCTGGCTGACCTGCGCAGATTCCGGCAGCGCGCGGGCAATCGAGACGGCCACATCGTCCCCTTCCCCTGACGGATTTTGGCTGGGACGCTCCATGCCGACGTGCGGATAACGCTCGCAGTATCGTGCGACGCATCCGCCAGCCTCTATGCCACGATTCAGGTTCCTTACCCGCACGGCAAAAGACTTTTGCCATTAATCTCATTGATAGCTCCCTAACGAAACCCCCATACTAGAGGGCTAATCTCGCGCTTATATCATTCCGAATGATAGTTACCTTTGCTTCATTCGATTCGTGACATAGCACAGCGCCGCGCATGATCCGCCCATCTCAAATACATTGGCGGATGCACCTCATGGAACAGTCACTCAAACATTTGCGCTTCCCCCTGGCGGTTTTGGCCGTGGTGGTGATGAGCGCGTGCGGCAAGACCCCGGAACAAGCGGCCGCCATGCCTGCTGCCAAAGTCAGCGTGGCCAAGGTGCTGGAACAACCGGTCAACGAGTGGGACGAGTTCACCGGTCGCCTGGAAGCCCCCGAAACCGTACAGATCCGTCCGCGCGTGTCCGGCCAGATCGATCAGGTGGCCTTCACCGAAGGCGCCCTGGTAAAGAAAGGCGACCTGCTGTTCCAGATCGACCCGCGTCCGTTCCAGGCTGAAGTACGCCGCCTTGAAGCCCAGTTGCAACAGACTCGCGCCGCCGCCACCCGCAGCGATAACGAAGCCCAACGTGGCGAGCGCCTGCGCCAGAGCAATGCGATTTCCGCCGAACTGGCCGACTCGCGCACCACCGCTGCCCAGGAAGCCCGCGCTGCCGTCGCCGGGATCCAGGCGCAGTTGGACCTGGCCAAGTTGAACCTGAGCTTTACCCGTGTGACCTCGCCGATCAGCGGGCGTGTCAGCCGTGCCGAAATCACCGCCGGCAACCTGGTGACCGCCGACGTCACCGCGCTGACCAGCGTGGTCTCCACCGACAAGGTCTACGCCTACTTCGACGCTGATGAGCGTGTGTTCCTCAAGTACACCGAACTGGCTCGCCAAGGCCGTCGCGGTGCGACCACTCCGGTTTATATGGGCCTGTCCAACGAGACCGGCAACCCGCACCAGGGCCAGATGAACTTCGTCGACAACCAGGTCAACCCGGCCACCGGTACCATCCGTGGTCGCGCCGTGTTCGACAACAGCAAAGGCGAATTCACCCCTGGCCTGTATGCCCGCTTGAAGCTGGTTGGTAGCGGCACCTACTCCGCCGTGTTGATCAACGACGAAGCCGTCGGCACCGACCTCGGCAAGAAGTTCGTGCTGGTGATGGAGGGCGACAAGCCGGCTTATCGCTCAGTGGAACTGGGGCCGAAGATCGAAGGTTTGCGCATCGTGCGCAGTGGCCTCAACAAAGAAGACACCATCGTCGTCAAGGGCCTGCAGCGCGTGCGCCCAGGGTCGCCGGTCGCCCCGGAAACCATTCCGATGGCCAGCAAGGAAACCCTCGCCGCCTTGGCCCAACAACGACAAGCGCTTGAAGCCAGCAATCTGGAACAAGTGGCGCCGGATAAAGCCGCGCCGAAACTTGCCAGCGCTGCGACCCCACGCGGTTAAGGGATACGACTCAAGATGAATTTTTCCAAGTTCTTCATTTCGCGGCCGATCTTCGCAGCAGTGCTCTCGCTGCTGATCCTGATCGCCGGTGCGATCTCGCTGTTCCAACTGCCGATCAGCGAATACCCGGAAGTGGTGCCGCCGACCGTCGTGGTACGCGCCAACTTCCCGGGCGCCAACCCCAAAGTCATTGGTGAAACCGTGGCCGCTCCGTTGGAGCAAGCCATCACCGGCGTCGAGAACATGCTGTACATGTCCTCGCAGTCGACCGCCGACGGCAAGCTGACCCTGACCATCGTGGTGCACTTGACCTCCCCGGATCAGCGCTACGACATGCTGTACCTGTCCAACTACGCCCTGCTCAACGTGAAGGATGAGTTGGCGCGTCTGGGCGGTGTGGGTGACGTGCAATTGTTCGGCATGGGCGACTATTCGCTGCGGGTGTGGCTGGACCCGAACAAGACCGCTTCGCGCAACCTGACGGCCACCGATGTGGTGACCGCGATCCGTGAGCAGAACCGTCAAGTGGCCGCCGGCGCCCTGGGTGCGCAACCTGCCCCGACCGCCACCGCGTTCCAGTTGTCGGTGAACACCCAAGGTCGCCTGGTGACCGAGGAAGAGTTCGAGAACATCATTATCCGTTCCGGCGATAACGGTGAAATCACTCGTTTGAAAGACATCGCACGGGTAGAGCTGGGTTCCAGCCAATACGCGCTGCGTTCGTTGCTGAACAACCAGCCGGCCGTGGCGATCCCGATCTTCCAGCGCCCTGGCTCCAACGCCATCGAGATCTCCAACGAAGTGCGCGGCAAGATGGAAGAGCTGAAAAAGAGCTTCCCGCAAGGCATGGACTACAGCATCGTCTATGACCCGACCATCTTCGTGCGCGGCTCCATCGAAGCGGTGGTGCACACCCTGTTCGAAGCGTTGATCCTGGTTGTGTTGGTGGTGATCCTGTTCCTGCAGACCTGGCGCGCCTCGATCATTCCGTTGGTGGCCGTGCCGGTATCCTTGATTGGTACGTTTGCGGTGATGCACCTGTTTGGCTTCTCGCTCAACGCGCTGTCCTTGTTCGGGTTGGTACTGGCCATCGGTATTGTGGTGGACGACGCCATCGTGGTGGTGGAGAACGTCGAACGGAACATCGAACTGGGCCTGGACCCGTTCCCGGCCACTGAAAAAGCCATGAGCGAAGTGACCGGCCCGATCATCGCCACGGCGCTGGTGCTGTGTGCGGTGTTCATTCCAGCTGCCTTTATCAGCGGCTTGACCGGGCAGTTCTACAAGCAATTCGCCTTGACCATTGCGATCTCGACGGTGATCTCGGCGTTCAACTCGCTGACCTTGTCCCCTGCCCTGGCCGCGGTGTTGCTGCGCAGCCATGACGCGCCGAAGGATCGTTTCTCCAAGATTCTCGACAAGATTTTCGGCGGCTGGTTGTTCCGTCCGTTCAACCGCTTTTTCGAAAAAGCCAGCCACGGTTATGTCGGCACCGTACGCCGTGTGATTCGCGGCAGCGGCATCGCCCTGTTCCTGTACGCCGGTTTGATGGTGCTGACCTGGTTCGGATTTGCCCACACCCCGACCGGTTTCGTACCGGCCCAGGACAAGCAATACCTGGTGGCGTTCGCCCAATTGCCGGACGCCGCGAGCCTGGACCGCACCGAAGACGTGATCAAGCGCATGTCTGACATCGCGCTGAAACAACCGGGTGTGGAAGCTGCCGTAGCCTTCCCGGGCTTGTCGATCAACGGTTTCACCAACAGCCCGAACAGCGGCATCGTGTTCGTGACCTTGAAACCGTTCGACGAACGTAAAGACCCGAGCATGTCAGCCGGTGCGATTGCCGGCGCGTTGAACGGTAAATACAGCGACATCCAGGAAGCCTACATGGCGATCTTCCCACCGCCGCCGGTACAGGGCCTGGGTACGATTGGTGGTTTCCGCCT
>Ga0308171_1000725_pt1 | contig 59020 bp, 53 predicted proteins | sample PhyGR1_FD_202135 | JGI IMG/M metagenome (GOLD analysis project Ga0308171, IMG submission 202135) | Phyllosphere microbial communities from UC Gill Tract Community Farm, Albany, California, United States - DLSLSG.R1 | ecosystem: Host-associated > Plants > Phyllosphere > Unclassified | place: USA...
CACTCCTTACCTCCCTCCCCCCCCCCCCCCCCCGCGGCCCCCCCCCCCCCCCCCCCCCCCCCCGACCCGCGGTATCGCCATGACTGTCGTCTCTCACCCCACTCCCACCCGCCCGCCACGCACGGCGGCGGTCGCTCCTCCCGCGCGCACGGGCCTCCGCCTCGTCGCGGTGCTCGCCGCATCCCTCGTCATCGTGCTCGTTCTCGTCGCGCTCAGCTCGATCGTCGGCGTCCGCATGCTGACCCCCGCCGATCTGTGGAACGCCGTCACCGCTTTCGACCCCTCCGACGATGCCCATCTCCTTCTGATCAACCGCCGTCTTCCGCGCGCCGCGCTCGCCGTCCTCGTGGGTGCGGCCCTCGGCGCGGCCGGCGTGGTGATGCAGGCGCTCACCCGCAATCCGATCGCCGAACCGGGCCTGCTCGGCGTCAGCTCCGGCGCGGCGGTCGCCGTGGCGATCTCGATCGCCGTGGCCGGGATGGTCACCCCGTTCGCCTACTTCTGCGCGGCGTTGGTGGGCGCCGCCGCCGCCGGCGGTCTTGTCATGCTGCTCGGCGGCGTCCGCCGCGGATCCGATCCCGTCCGCCTCGTCCTGGCCGGCGCCGCCCTCTCCGTCGTGCTCGGCGCGCTGGCGCAGATCGTCATCGTCAACGGCGACGACATGGTGTTCGATCGCTACCGTGCCTGGGCCGTGGGATCGCTGGCGGGGCGCGATCTCGAGGTGCTCCCGCCGGCAGCCGCGCTCATCGGCGCTGGGTTGGCGCTTGCGATGCTGCTCTCGCGGGCGCTGGATGCGGCATCCCTCGGTCCCGAGGCGGCGCGTGCCCTCGGAGCGCGGCCCGCGGCGGTGTGGACCCTGGCCGGCCTGGCGATCGTCGTGCTGGCGGGAGGGGCGACCGCGGCGGCGGGGCCGATCGCGTTCGTGGGTCTGACCGCTCCGCACGTCGCGCGACGCCTGGTCGGCTCCGACCACCGTCGCGTCCTTCCGGTGGCGATGGCGCTGGGGGCGGCTCTGGTGCTGGTGGCGGACGTGCTCGGCCGGCTCGTGGCGCCGCCGGGTGAGGTCGGGGTCGGCATCATGGTCGCCCTCGTGGGTGGGCCGTTCTTCGTCGCGCTGGTGTGCCGCGGCCGATGGACGCTCTCGTGACCGGTGTGTCGGCGACACGGCCGCCCGGTGGACGACGGGTGCTCGCAATCGGGCGCGCGTGCGTCGTGGTCCGTCCGCGGACGGTCGCGGTGACCGCCTTGCTGGTGGGGGTGGCCGCGCTGGCGGGAGCGGTGGCGCTGAGCGTGGGGAGCTTGCCGGTGCCGCTCTTGGATGTGCCGCGCGCGCTCGTGGGAGCGGGCGACGACCCGGCGGCGATCCGCGCGGTGCAGGCCGTGCGTCTGCCGCGCGTGCTGAGCGCGATCGGGGCGGGCGCGGCGCTGGGGGTGTCGGGGGCGATCTTCCAGTCGCTCGCGCGCAACGCCCTCGGCTCCCCGGACGTGATCGGGTTCACCACGGGCGCGGCCACGGGCGCGCTCGTGCAGATCGTGCTCTTCGGCGCGCAGCCCACGCAGGTCGGTCTCGGCACGATCGTGGGCGGCGTGGTCACGGCCGGTGTCGTGCTGATCCTCGCCCGGCGCGGCGGCGGGGTGTCGGGGCCCCGGCTCGTGCTGGTCGGCATCGGTGTCGGCGCGATCGCCGCGGCGGTGAACGGGCTGCTGCTCGTGCGCGGCACGATCGACGCGTCGAGCCAGGCGAACCTGTGGCTCTCGGGCTCGCTCGACGCCCGTCAGTGGGGGCATGCGCTGCCCGTGCTCATCGGCGTCGTGGTCGTCGTGCCGCTCGTGCTGCTGCTGTCGCGGCGGGCGAGTCTGCTCGAGTTCGGTGACGATGTGGCGGCTCAGCTCGGCGTACGGGTCGAGCGCACCCGTCTCGCGCTCGTGGCCTGCGCCGTCGTGCTGGCAGCCCTCGCGACGGCGGCCGTGGGCCCCATCGCGTTCGTCGCCCTCGCCGCGCCGCAGCTCGTTCGCCGACTGGTGCGCGCCGATGCGCCGCCCGTGGTGGGCGCCGCGGCCATGGGGGCGGCGCTGCTGGTCGTCGCCGACCTGGCGAGCCAGCTGCTGCCGGTGACCTTCGCGGTGCCGGTGGGGCGGATGACGGGGGTGGTCGGGGGGATCTACCTGCTCTGGCTGCTGATGCCGAGCCGAGGCTCGGTCGAGGGAAAGGGATGGCGCTGATGTCGGACACGCTGCACGCGGAGGGACTGACGCTGCGCTACGGAGAGCGCACCATCGTCGAGGATCTCGACGTCTCGATCCCCGAGGGGCGGATCACGGCCGTTCTCGGCGCGAACGCGTGCGGCAAGTCGACGCTGTTGCGCGGTCTCGCCGGGTTGCTTCCTCCGAGCGCGGGGTGCGTGCGCCTCGGCGACGTCGACATCCGTGCACTGGCTCCGAAGACTCTGGCGCGCCGGCTGGGCTTCCTGCCGCAGGCGGTGACAGCGCCGGTCGGGGTGAGCGTCGCCGAACTCGTGGCGCGCGGGCGGTACCCCCACCAGCGGCTGCTGCAGCAGTGGTCGCCGGAAGACGCGGATGCCGTGAACGCGGCGCTGCGGGCCACCGGCGTCACGGCCCTGCGCGACCGGCGTCTGGATGAGCTGTCGGGCGGCCAGCGGCAGCGGGCGTGGATCGCGATGCTTCTCGCGCAGCAGACCCCGGTGATGCTGCTGGACGAGCCCACGACCTACCTCGACGTGGCGCACCAGCTGGAAGTGCTCGAGCTGTGTCGTCGGTTGAACCGCGACGAGGGGCGCACGGTCGTGCTCGTGCTCCACGACCTCGATCAGGCCTGCCGCTACGCCGACCACCTCGTGGTCATGCGGCAGGGACGGATCCTCGCCGAGGGCGCTCCCGCCGGGGTGATGACGCGGGAGCTCGTCGCCGACGCGTTCGGGCTGCGGGCCCTGATCCACGAGCACCCCGTGACCGGAACCCCCATGATCGTGCCCTTGGAGTCTTTGGCATCCGTCGACGAGTCCCGGGGTGATCGCCCGGGCGGCGCGCCCGCCGGCGAGGAGGTTCGCGCGTGAGCTTGGTGACCGGTTTCTCGCTCGCGCCGACGTGGCTGCGCGGCTCGTCGTGGCGTCGTCCGGATTCACGCGTCGAGGAGCTGTTCTCCGGCGGGGGGATCGTGGATGCCGTGATCCTGGCCGAGCGCGCCGGCTTCGACCTCGCCTTCCGGCCCGACGCGTTGACCCTCCCGCGCGACGCGGTCGCGCACGACCCGGCCCACCTCGGGCTCGACCCGGTGGTGCAGGCCGCGCAGCTGGCGGGCGTGACCTCGCGCATCGGGCTCGTCGTGACCGTTTCGGCGACGTTCACCGAGCCCTACCCGCTCGCGCGTCAGCTCGTGTCGCTGGAACACCTGGCGCCCGGGCGCATCGGCTGGAACGTGGTGACCTCGCGCTCCGGTGACGAGCAATTCTCGATCGCGCGTCTTCCGGCGTCCGCGGAGCGCTGGCGCCGCGCCGAGGAGGTGGTGGATGCGGTGGAGTCCCTCCGGCGGAGCTTCCCGGTGTCGGCGTTCGTCGCCGATCGCGCCTCGGGCGTGCTGGTCGACATCGAACGCGTGCGCACCGTCGATCATCGGGGCGACAACTTCCGGGTCGCGGGGCCGCTTCCGCTCCCGGCGCCCTCGTCCGAGCCGTTGCCGCTGCTCGCGGCCGGTGGAGGAGAGGCCGCGGTGTCGTTCGCCGGGCGTCGCGCCGACGCCGTGTTCGCGGCCGCCATCGAGGTCGAGGCGGCCCTCGAGCAGCGGGCGGCTCTGCGTGCAGCGGCGGTCGGGGCGGGACGCTCCGGCGCACCGCTGCTGCTGCCCGGGCTGAGTCTGCTCCTCGCCGACACGCGGGAGGAGGCCGCCGAGATCGAGCGGTCCGCCTCGGCCGTGGGCGCGCGCCGGACGGGAGGACCGCACTGGTCTGTCGTGGGTACACCGCACGATGCGGTCGCCGCGATCGCCGCGCGGGCACGACGTGGAGCGATCGACGGGTTCATCGCGTTCCCGATCGGCTCGTGGCGGTCGGTCGAGCTGCTGTGCGACACCGTGATGCCACGACTGCGCACGCTCGGATTGGTGGGGCCGCCGCGCGACACGCTCCGCGTGAGCGGCTGAGCGCCCGCGTCGGCCAGGGGCTTCGCGCCTCTCGAGCGGGGGCGGTGCGCGGAGCCTCCAGGCAAGGGCGCGACCCGCCCGCTCTTCCCGCCGGCGAAGGGTGGACGCGGAGGCATCCCTACGCCGCGGACCGCACCACCGATGCCCGTCGCACGCGCACGAACGCCGCGATGGCGACGCCGGCCAGAAGTGCCAGCACGACGCATGTGACGGCGCTGCCTTCGGCGCCGAAGTCGCCGCCGGAAACGGCGGGAGAGGAACCTTCCGTCGCCGCGACGTGGAAAAGGGAATGCGAGATCTCGTTACCGGACACGGAGATTCCGAAGAACAGACCCTGCGACCAGTTCCAGATGCCGTGAAAAGCCAGGGGGCCCCACAGTCCGCCCTCCGCCAGCGCCCAGAAACACAGCAGGACGGCAACGGCGACCAGCGAGACCGCGGGCAGAATGCTGAATCCGGTGTTCGCGCCGTGCACGAGTGTGAAGAACACGGTCTGGGCAATGACGCTCCCGATGAGGCCGGTGCGCCGGAACCACACCTGGAACAGGTAGCCGCGGGTCGTGAGTTCTTCCGCACCTCCCTGGATGGCGAACGCGAGAATCGCCACGATGACCCATCCGAGAGAAGACCAGTCGATGAGGGTGCCGTCGGCGTTCGCACGGAACGCCAGATTCCCCGTCAGCACGCCGATGCCGACGATCAGTGTCATCGCTGCAAAAGCAATGCCGGCGCCTCGCAAGAGCAAGAACGGTGCATGCGCTCGCTGGCTGAAACCGATCGTCGCGAAAGGACGTCCCTCCTTCAGGCGCAGCCACACCCACAACACAGCCCAGATGGGCAGGAAACAGAAACTGGCGAGCACGAGGCCGCCGTCTTGCACGACATCCGGTGGAAGGAGGAGCTGGAGTGCGATGAAAGCGAACTGCAGCGACGCGATGAGCAGAATCGCCAGGATCGTCCCGAGAATCAGCCCTGTGGGGCGTGTGGCCGCCGACATCGCGTGCGCAAAGCGATCGGATTGTTCGCGATGTGCGGTGAGGCTGCCTCCCGGGGCGAGAAACAATCGCTCTAAGGTCATGAGTAAGCGCCTTTCCTGCGTGGTCACGGCCGATGTTAGCGAAGGCGTTGCGGTCGCCACGCGGATGCCGCCACAACGGAACCGCGGGGGCTACGACGGCTGGGGCGCGACCGTCGACGCGTCCCCCTCCGAGGGGCGAGGCTGAGAGCTCGCCCGCGCCGCACGGTCGGCGTGGCCGAGGACGCGGTCGGGCGCGATGCGGTCGCGCACGCGGCGCTTCAGCTCGACGATGTCGGGGAACCCGCCGTCGCTCTTGCGAGACCACACGCGCTCATCGTCGGCGTAGACCTCGAAGATGCCGCCGGTGCCGGGGACCAGGGTCGCGCCGCCGCCCAGGAGTTCGTCCTGGAACGTCGTCAGCAGTTCCTGCGCCACCCAGGCGGCGCGCAGCATCCACGCGCACTGCGTGCAGTAGACGACTCGGATGGTGTGCGGCATGCCAGCCCTCTCGCTCGAGGAACATCCACTGCACGGTCACTCGCCCCATGCGTTGTCACGGCCGATGGTAGCGAACCCCCCACGTTCCCCGCCCCGTCGTGGCTCGACGGGACCGATGCCGGCGGGCGCCCGCGCTGGGGTCACGTCATCGCTCTCGTTCCTCGACCCCGCCCCGGAGGAAGCGGCATAAGGACCGGCGATGAGTGAAACTACCTACGCCGCCCAGAATGCGCAAAGTATGTCGTTAGCATTTCTCGCACATGCAGTTCGTCGGGGCATTTCGCACGCGAATCGAGAGAAGTGTCTTTCCCTCTCTTGAGAAAACTCTCGAGGCTGCTTTCCCGCACCGAAAGGACACATATGAGCGTGTCGATGGCACACCGATTCCCCCTGATCGTGGGAATGTCCCTCGCGCTGACGGTCACCGCCGTCGGCCTGGCCGGCTGCTCCAGCCCCGCATCGTCGGCCCCGGCGGACGCGGCCCCGTCGAGCAGCGCGTCGGACGTCGACGTCGACTCGTTCGACAAGGCGTTCGAAAACGAGTTCTTCACCCGTCACGCCGAGACGACCAGCGCGGCAGCGGCGTCGACGTTCGCCACGGCGAAGGAGATCGCCGACGCGTTCATCGGCTATGGCGGTGTCTGCACCAACCCCGCGGACTCGCACCTGTCCATCGCGACGTCGTCGATCGACTGCGTAGGCCCCGACGGCGGCATGCAGACGATCGCCGTGTTCGCCACCCCCGACGAGGCACTCAACTGGTTCACCGCGCAGACCGCTGTGCGCACGGGTGAGGTCAACACCTACATGCTCGGTCAGAACTGGGCCATGGCGGCCGAGGGCGGTGTCGGCGCGAGCATCTCGCAGAAGCTCGGGGTGCGCAATCTGAGCATCAACATGAACTGAGCGTGACGGGGGCGCTCAGCCGCTGCCTTGCCCCGCGATGATCCGCGAGACCGTCTCGCTCGTCGATCGGTGCGGCAGGTAGTCCAGGATGCGCACCTCGCCGCCGGCGGCGCGCACGGCCTCCGCTTCGGGCACCATCTCGGGGGTGTAGTCGCCGCCCTTCGTGTAGATCTCGGGGCGGAGGCGTGCGATGAGCGCGACGGGGGAGTCCTCGGCGAACGCGGTGACGTAGTCGACGCAGCCGAGCTCCTGCAGGACGGCGGCGCGCTCGGCAAGAGGGTTCACGGGACGGCCCGGACCCTTGAGCCGGCGGACCGACTCGTCGTCGTTGAGCGCGACGACGAGCACGTCGCCGAGGGCCTTGGCCTGGTGCAGGTGCGTCGTGTGGCCGCGGTGGATGAGGTCGAAGCAGCCGTTCGCGAAGACGATGCGGTGGCCACGGGCGCGCTCGTCGTCGATGCGGCGCGCGAGGTCGTCGTGGCCGAGCAGCGCACCGCCGGGGGTGAGGTCGGCGGTCGTGCACACCGCGGTTCCCGGACGTGCGACGACCACGTCCGCCGCCCGCTGGGCGAAGAGAGCCGCAGCGGAAAGATCCGCACCGGTGCACAGCGCGAGCGTGAGCGCCGCCGCGAACGTGTCGCCCGCGCCCGACGCCTGCTGCTCGGCGGCGGGGACGGCATGCGTCCGCCCGGTCATCCGGTCGTCCTCGAGCACGACCGTGCCCTCGACGTCGAGCGTCACCACGGCGGCGCGTGACCCCGCGGCATCGAGGATCCGGGATGCCGCCGAGGCGACGGCATCCGGCCGCCGACCCGCCAGCGCGGCGCCGAGGAGGAGCTCCGTCTCTCCCGCGTTCGGGGTGACGACGTCCGGACCGAGCGGCGCCCAACGCCGGATGTCGTGCGCGTCGACGACGACGAGCGGCGGTCTGTCCGGCATCCGGGACAGCCGCTCGATCACGGCGTCGTCGCAGGCCCCGCCGCCGTAGTCGCAGACCAGGAGCGCGTCGGCCTCGATGCTGACGTCGGAGAGCGTCGCGGGGGTGCCCGCCCGGTCCACGCGCACGAGGATCTGGTCCTCCCCGACGATCCGCGTCTTCGTCGCGGTGACGCCGCCCTCGGTCACCGCAACGCCGCTGACGTCGACGCCGCGGGCAGCGAGGAGGCGCACGAGCTCGGCGCCCTCGGCATCCTGACCCACCACCGAGACCAGCGCGACTCTCGCCCCCAGCGCGGCGAGGTTCACCGCGGTGTTGGCCGCCCCACCCGCGCTCGCCCGGACCTCGCGCTCGTCGACGACCGGCACCGGGGCCTCACGGCTCACGCGCCGCACCCCGCCGCGCACCCACCGGTCGAGGATCACGTCTCCCACGACGGCGACGCGCGGCGGTCGGGTGCGCAGCGCCGCGAGGATGTCGTCGCTCATACCCGCCTCGTACCCCGCCCGGCGTCCGATCATGCGCAACCCCAGGAAGGTTTCAGCCGCGGCGCGGTGGGGAACCGAGAGGGTAAGGAGGCCGGATGGATGCCACGCTGCCCCGCGACGCGGAACGCTTCGACGACGTGCTGCGCATCGCCGTCCTGCGCGGCGGCGGTCTCGGCGATCTGCTCTTCGCGCTGCCGGCGATCGAGGCGCTGTCGCGGACGTACCCGGAGGCGGAGATCGTGCTGCTCGGCACCCCGCTCGCCGCGTCGCTGCTGGCGGGGCGCCCGGGCCCGGTCTCGCGGGTGGAGATCCTGCCGCGTGCCCGGGGGGTCCACAGTGCGGACGACAGCGACGACGAGCATGGCATCCGGGTCTTCCTCCAGCGGCTCACCGTGGCGAGGGTCGACCTCGCGTGTCAGATGCACGGCGGCGGACGCTTCTCGAACCCGTTCCTGCTGCGCCTGGGCGCGCGGCATTCGGTGGGCGCGCGGACCCCCGATGCCGCCCCGCTCGAACGGAACCTGCCGTACCTCTACTACCAGCACGAGATGGTCCGCTGGCGTGAGGTGGCCACGCTGGCCGGAGCGTCCGTCGGCCCCGAGGAGCCGCACCTCGCCGTGCTGCCGCGGGAACGCATGCGCGGGTTCGAGCTGCTGGGCGAGCGCCGGGACGGCCTGGCCGTGATTCACCCCGGCGCGACGGATCCGCGCCGACGGTGGCCGGCCGAGCGCTTCGCCGAGGTGGCGGTGCGGCTCGCGGCCGACGGCATGCGAGTGATCGTCGTCGGCGAGGGCGCGGATGCGGCGATCGCGGACCGGATCGCGGCGGATGCGGAGACCCGGGCGGGGGATGCCGTGGGCTCCCTCGCGGGGCGGCTCTCACTGTCGGAGCTCACCGGGGTGCTCTCGGTCGCCGATGTCTTCGTTGGCAACGACAGTGGGCCCCGGCACCTCGCGCACGCGGTGGGAACGCCGACGGTGGGCATCTACTGGGCGGGCAACCTCATCAACGGCGGCCCGCTGACGCGCGCGCAGCATCGGGTGCAGCTGTCGTGGACGACCCGCTGCCCGGTGTGCGACCGGGACGTGACGCAGGTGGGCTGGACGGCCGAGCGCTGCGCGCACGACGACTCGTTCGTCTCCGACGTCGGCGTCGACGCCGTCTACGCGGACGCGGTCGCGCTGCTCGTCGGCGACCTGTGAGGCGCGGCGGGGCCGGTCGGCCGCTCGGGCGACCGGCCCCCATGCCTCATCTCACGGCCAGGACGGCTCGTCCTCGGGGCAGATGACCAGCTCGCGGATCTCGACACCGGGCTTCTGACGCAGCGCGAAGACGATGGCATCCGCCACTTCTCGCGGGTCGATGAGGTGCGCGTCGGGGCCGGGCTTGTACTGCTCGTCACGGCCCTCGAAGAAGCGCGTGCGCATGCCCGCGGGGAAGATCGTCGTCACCCCGATGCGCCCCTGCGTCTCAGCCGCGAGCGAGCGTGCGAAGCCTTTCACGCCGAATTTCGACGCGCTGTAGGCCGTCGCATGTCCGAGGGCACGGATCGCCAGCGACGAGGCGACGATCACCGCGCGGCCGTGGCTGTCGGTGAGCGCGGGCAGGGCGGCGCGCACCACGGCGGCGGTGCCGAGCAGGTTGACGGAGACGATCCTCTCCCACGCGGCACCGTCGATGCCGTCCAGCGGGGCCGGGCGGTCGATGCCGGCGGCGGTGACCACGGCGTTGAGACCTCCGTACCGCGCGGCGAGATCGGTGACGAGCTGCTCGGTCGCCCGGGTGTCGGACACGTCGCAGGCGTAGGCGTCGTCGCCGGACGCGGAGCTCACGTCGAGGTCGAGGACGATCGCGGTTCCTCCCGCCTCGCGGACGGCCGCCACGACGGCGGCACCGAGGCCCGAGGCCCCGCCGGTGACGAGGACGTTTCCGAGGGGTCGATCAGCGGTCATGCGTGCTCTCCTTCTGTTGCGGACGGGGGGCCTGTTGCGGGCGTGAGCTCACCCGACGCGGGCGAGCGCTCCCGCGAGGGCGGTCGTGGAACGGCCGGGGTGGTACGGGACGATGACGGTGCGTCCGCCCCACTCCGCCACGACGGCGGTCTCGGGAAGATCGGATGCCACGTAGTCGCCGCCCTTGACCCACACATCGGGGGTGAGTCGGCGCAGGACCGCCTCGGGCGTGCTCTCGTCGAAGATCACCACGGCGTCGACGGCCGCGAGGGCCAGCAGGAGGTCACGGCGGTCGTCCTGTGTCACGATCGGTCGCCCGGCCCCCTTGAGGCGACGCACCGAGGCGTCGCTGTTCAGGCACACGACGAGGCAGTCACCGAGCGCGCGGGCGGCGGCGAGGGTACGCGCGTGGCCCACGTGCAGCAGGTCGAAGCACCCGCCGGTGGCGACGACGGTGCCCCCGCGCGCTCGCACGGCGTCCATCCGTGCCCGTGCGTCGGCGGGGTCGGCGGTGCTCATCGGATCACCGCCCCGCGCGCGGAGCGGTCCTCGACGCGCCGCCGCGCCCGCATCCGCTCGTAGACGCGCTCGGTCTCGGCGGCGACGCGATCCCACGCGTAGCGGCTGTGCGCCCGCGCGGCGCCCGCCCGGCCGAGCTCCGCGAGCCCCGCGGGATCGGCGAGGAGGGCCGCGATCGCGGTGGCGGTGGCATCCGGATCCCGCGGGGGGACGTGCAGACCTGTTCGGCCGTGCACGACCGTGTCGATGAGACCCCCGACCGCGGCCGCCACCACCGGGACGCCCGTCGCCATCGCCTCCAGCGGCACGATGCCGAACGGCTCGTACCAGGGAGCGCACACCACGAGCTCGGCCGAGCGCAGCAGCCGGGGCAGCTCGGCCTGCGACACCTGGCCGCGGAACGTCACGAGATGCTCCACGCCCTCGGCGCGCGCGAGAGCGGCGAGCCGCTGCACGTCGGCATCGTCGGCGACGTGGGCGGCACCGCGCGATCCGCCGACGACGACGAGCTCGACGTCGTCGCGGGCGAGCCGGGCGAGCGCGGTGATCACCGTCCCGACGCCCTTGCGGGGCACGAGCCGCCCGACGGTCATGAGCCGGTGCGGGCGCGCCCGCGCCTCGGCGGGGCCCTCGGGTCGGAAGAGGCCGGTGTCGACCCCGCAGGGCACCACGGAGATGCGCGAGGAAGGGATGCCGAGCCGGATCAGCTCGAACGCCTCGTCGGTGCAGGTGGCCACGACCGTGTCGGCTCCGCGCCCGACGCCCGGTTCGAGGGTGGCCCGCTCGGGCGGACTCGTGTCGTCGGTGCCCTGGTGGCGGCGCTTGACCACCCCCAGCGCGTGAAAGGTATGGGCGACCGGCACGTCCGGGGTGTCGGGGCGGCGCGCGGCGTCGAGGGCGGCGACCCCCGACATCCAGAAGTGGGTGTGCACGAGGTCGGGGGCCTCGGCCCGCCACGCGTCGGCGAGTCGGTCGGCGAACGCCGGCATGTGGGGGAGCAGGTCGTCTTTCGGGAGGACGGATGCCGGCCCCGCGGCCACATGGACGACCTCGACGCCGGAGCACAGCGGCATCCGTTCCGCCAGGTCCGGGTCATCGCGCCGCGTGAACACCGTGACCTCGTGGCCGCGCGCGGCCAGCGCCGCCGACAGCGCCGCGACGTGCACGTTCTGACCGCCGGCATCGACCCCGCCGAGCGTCGCCAGGGGGCTGGCGTGTTCCGACACCATCGAGATCCTCATCGGGAGCTCCTCTCGCCGAGATGGAGGGATGCCGCGGGCCGAGCGCCACGGACGGCGTCGGCCAGCACGGCATCCCAGGTGCGCAGAAACCTCTCGAGCCCGTGATGCGCGAGCACGTGCCGGCGTGCCTGCCGCCCCCGCTCCGCGGCGAGCGCGGGGTCGTTCATCAGCGCGCGGATGCCGCGCGCGAGCTCGTCGAGGTCGTTCGAGAACAACCCGGCCTCGGGCGGCACCGCCCGCGGCGCCTCGGTGGTCGCGAGTCCGACCACCGGCATCCCGAGATGCATCGCCTCCAGCAGCGCGAGTCCGAGCGAGGTCCACCGCAGCGGGTGCAGGTACAGCCGCCGACGGGCGAGCTCGGTGTGCAGGCGCGCGGGCGGGAGGTCGCCCGCGGGGGAGACGCCGGGGAGCTCCGCCAGCCCGTCGGCTCCCATGCCGAACACGTCGACCGGTGCGATCTCGGCGAAGCGGGGGAGCAGGTCGGTGCCTGTGATCCGCCCCCGGCGGACCGGCTCATTCACCACGACCGCCGAGCGCGCCAGCTCGCCGGTGTACAGCGAACCGGGGTCGGGGACGCCGTGCTCGACGACCCGGGTGGGGGCGATGCCGTTGTCCCAGAAGAGGCGGTTGAAGTGCGTGACGTGCACGAGCGTGATGTCGTCGCGCTCGGAGATCGGATGCCGGGTGTCGGTCGGGTGCGGCTTCGGGGTGTTGTGCTCCAGGTAGATCGCGGGGAGGTCGCGGCCCGGCCGCCGCCCGGTGAGGCGTTCGACGAGCGCGATCTCCTGCGGGCGCTGCAGCACGACGACGTCGATGTCGGTGTCGTGCAGCAGCTCGACCGACACCTCCCGCGCCGCGGGCCAGTCGCGTCCGTGCAGCCCACCGCCCCACGCGTCGCGTCGGGCGTTCACGGGGAGGAGGTAGTCGTGCGCGCCGCGGACGAACGCGTCGGTGTACCCGCCGTGCACGTGCCAGATGAGCACCCTCACGCGCCCACCTCCTCGCGGGCGAGTGCCGGCGCCAGGGTGAAGACCGCGTCAACGATCTCCGTGGGACGCACGGATGCCAGGCACGGGTGCCCCGGCAGGGGGCATTCCCGCGCCCGGGAACCGGCGCAGGGCGCGTCCTGGTCGCCGAGGAGCACGTGCTCGACCCCGTACGGCGCCCACCGCGCGGCGGGCACGACGGGGGAGAACAGACTCACGACGGGTGTGCCGACGGCCGCGGCGACGTGGGCGGGACCGGTGTTGCCCACCACGACCGCGCTCGCGCCCGCGAGGATCGCGGCCAGCACGGGCAGCCGCGTCTGTCCGCCGAGGTCGAGGGCGTGGCGGCCGTCGGCCGACACCTCGGCGGTCAGGGCGCGCTCGCCGGGGCCGCCCGTCACGACGACCGTCACGCCCGCCTCGTCGAGCAGCCGCACCGTCTCCGCGTGCGCGGCGGCCGGCCACCGCCGTGCGGATGCGGCGGCCCCGGGGTGCACGACGACGTACGGCCCGAGGCCGGCGAGCTCGGCGGGCGGGGGAGCGGCGACGCGCATCCGCAGGCGGCCGTCGTCGTCCGCCGGCAGCACGAACCCCGCGGCCGCGGCGATCCCGAGGGCGCGGACGGGCTCGGGCTGGTCCTCGGGGAAGTCCTCGCCGGGTCGCAGCCGCACGTCCAGGAGCGTCCCGGCGTAGTCGACGGAGGCACCGGTGATGACGGGGACACCGGCCAGGCGCAGCACCAGCGCGAGCGGGAGCGGCGACTGGTGGAACGAGGTGAGGATCACCGCGGCATCCACGGACAGGCCGCGCAACAGGGCGTCGAGCCGGGCGAGATGCTCCGCGGTCGCCGGCGGGGCGGTCGCCGTGATCCACGGGCAGTCCCACACGAGCACCTCGTCGACGCCCGGGAGCGCCCGCGCAGCCTCCGCCCCGAGCGCACTGCACAGCATCCACACCTCGTCGACCTCGTCGGACGCCGCGATCGCCCGCACGGCCGGGCCGCACAGCAGCACGTCGCCCAGGCTGTCCAGCCGCGCCACCAGCACCCGGCTCATCGCGGGGCCGCTTCCGTCTCAGCCGGGAGCGGCAGACCGCGGACCACCAGCTCGACGGCGGCCAGGAGATCGGATGCCACCTCCTCGGCCTCCGCGATCTCCTCCGCGCGCGTGGCGGGAGTCGGTACGAGCACGCTCCGGGCGCCGGCGGCGCGCGCCGCGCCCCCGTCGGCCGCGATGTCGCCGATCACGACGACTTCCGCGGGATCCACCCCGAGCGCCTCGCATGCGCGCAGGACGAGACCCGGCGCGGGTTTGCGGCAGCCGCAGCCGTCGGCCGCGGTGTGCGGGCAGAACGCCCACACGTCGAACGGCCCGACCATCTCGTCGACGCGCACGTTGACCGCCTCGACCTGCGCGGGTGTGAGAAGCCCCCGCCCGATGCCGGACTGGTTGGAGACGACGCCCACGTCGAGGCCTGCCGCGCGCGCCCGGCGCACCGCCGCCACCGCACCCGGCATCGGCCGCACTCGCGCGGGATCACCGTTGTACGGCACATCGACGACGAGCGTGCCGTCACGGTCGAACAGCACGGCGCGGATCCCTCCGGGAATGGCCATACTCCTGCTCGTTCCCCCTTCCGTCGCTTCTCAAACCCCCGTGCGCGCCGCCGCGATGCGGTGTGAGGCTGGGCGCGTGCAGCCCTGGATCCAGACCGACGACCGCCCCCAGCTGATCGCCCTGCGCACGTTGAAGCTCGGCGACCTGCTGGTCGCGGTGCCCGCGATGCGAGCGTTGCGCCGGGGCTTTCCGCGACACCGCCTCGTGCTGGCCGTGCCGGGGTGGCTCGAGCCGCTCGTCGACCTCATCGACGGTGTCGACGCGCTGCTGCCCGCGCGCGGCCTCGACGAGCCGCTGCCGGTGGCGCCGGGCCGTGTCGATGTCGCGGTGAACCTGCACGGCAGCGGGCCGGAGAGTCGGCGAATCGTGGACCTCCTCGACGCGCGCCTGACGATCGCGCATCGCGTGCCCGAGATCGACGGGGACGCGCCGGCGGACCCGCGGATGCCGGACTGGGAACCGGACCTGCTCGAACGCCGACGGTGGGTGCGGCTGGTCGAGGCCTTCGGCATCCCGGGAGAGGAGAACGACGTCGCCCTCCGCTCGAGCGCGCGCCGCACCGGCATCCGGGGCGCGACCGTGGTGCACGTCGGTGCCTTCTACGGCTCCCGTCGCTGGCCCGTCGAGCGGTTCGCCGCGGTGGCGCGGGCACTGCGGACCGAGGGGCACGACGTGGTGTTCACCGGGAGCGCCGCGGAACGCGAGCGGGCGCTCGCCGTGTCGCGGCTCGCGGGTCTCGACGAGGGCGCGGTGCTCGCGGGCGCCCTCGATCTCGCCGAGTTCGCCGCGCTCATCGAGGATGCGCGGCTCGTGGTCTCCGCCGACACCGGCGCGGCGCACCTCGCCTCCGCGTATGCCCGGCCCTCCGTCATCCTGTTCGGTCCGGCGGCGCCGGAGAACTGGGGACCGCCGCCGGGACCGCATCTCGTGCTCACGGATGCCGCGCGCCGACGGGGCGAGACCTTCGCCGCCGAGCCCGATCCCGCGCTGCTCGCCGTGACGGTGGACGACGTGCTGGCCGGGGTGCATCGGGTTCTGCCGGACGCCGGCTGACGCGTCTCAGCCGGCCGCCGGCACGGTCCGCGTGCCGTGGACGATGCCGTCTCGCAGCACGGCGAGGGCCTTGGTCAGAATGCGGGAGATCTGCATCTGCGTGACGCCGAGTTCGTCCGCGATGGCCTGCTGCGTGCGGTCCTCGAAGAATCGCAGGTGCACGACGCGCCGCTCCCGAGGGGTGAGTCGGCGCTGGGCCGCCCAGAGCACCATCGACAGCTCGGCGCGTGCGAGCTCCTCCCCGCCGTCGGAGAGCACATCGGCGAGCGTGGACTCGCCGTCGGCCCCGATGCTCACGTCGAGCGACGCCGGTCGCAGGGAGTGGTGGCTGTCGATCGCCTCGCGCACGAGGTCGTCGCGCGAGTCGAGGTCGGCCGTCAGCTCCGCCACCGACGGGCGGTGTCCCAGCCGCTGGGTGAGGCGCGGTGCGGCCTCGCCGATGCGCGAACGCAGATCCTGCACCGTCCGCGGCGGGCGCACGAACCACCCGTGATCGCGCAGGTACCGTTTGATCTCGCCCGAGATGGTCGGGACGGCGAAGGCCGCGAACGTCGTCCCGCGGTCCGGATCGAATCGACGCGCCGCGTTCCACAGGCCGATGTAGGCGACCTGCTCGAGGTCGTCGTCCCGCGGTGCGGCGCGGGAGGAGAACCGCCGAGCCACCGACCGCGCGAGTGTCAGGTTCGCCAGGGTCAGCCGCTGGGCGAGGTCGTCGGGATGTGCGGATGCGTTCATGCCGGGATGCTCGACCGGGGAGAAGCACTTGTGCGCGGGGGTTGTCGAGAAGCATCGCCGAGCAGCACAATGCGCGCGCACGCGCAGCCCGGGTCAGGGCAGCACCACGTCGAACGCGTCGACCGCGCGATCGGGGAGGGTGGTCGGCGCCTCGAGATGCACGGCCCCGCTGGGCAGGATGCCGGCACCCCCGTCGCGTTCCATGACGCGCCACTGTGCGGCGACGTCCTCACCCGCGTGCGCCGTCGGGAGCTCCGACCAGAACGAGAATCCACCCGCGTCGACCAGCGCCGCACGGCGGTAGAGCACGCACGCCCCGATCCAGGCGACCTTGTACGCCAACCACCCGCGGTCGGGGAGCGGCACGTCGCGGGCGAGATGGACGAGGTTGGCGGCGTTGTGCAGCGGCCACCGGTCGAACGCCGGCGTCCCGCGGCGCACGCGCTCCGGGAGGACCGGTCCGTCCCAGGGCTCGAAGGCCGCGCGCTGGGCCGGTCGATCGTCATCCAGGTACGACAGCCCCTGCACCGCCATCCCGACGAAGCCGCACCCCAGCGCGTCCAGGGCGTCGCCCATGCGCGCGAGAGCGCCCGGCTCGAGCCACACGTCGTCGTCGAGGAAGAGCACGGCCTCGGCATCCGACTCGTCGAGGAGGAACTGCCGGTGCTCGGCGAGGCCGCGCCGCGGGAGGTGCCGCAGCATCCGCACCTCGCGTCCCTGCGCGCGCAGCACCCGCACCATCGCCTGCACGGCCGGGGCCGCGGACGCGTCGTCGTCGGACTGGTCGCTCACGACGACGCGAAACGGCGGGCCGTCCTGGGCGGCGAGCCCCGCGAGCGTCACCGCCAGCTCGGCGACGCGACCCGCCGTCGGGATGAGCACGTCGACGGCGGCCGCTGCGCCGGGACCGGCGGCGCTCCACGCGTCGGAGCCCCGCCGGTCGCGCACGATCAGTCGCCCGCGACGGCGCTGCTGACGGCGGTCGGCCCGTCGAACGAGTCGCGGTCGGCGTTCTCGAGCGCCGAGACGAGGTCGTCGCCAGCGCCGTTCTGGCGGGCGACGCGCACGAGGTCGTCCTTCGTGGCGGGATAGTCGACCCCGCCGAGGTACTTCTGCAGTTCGATGGGCGTGGGATTGTCGGCCATGTCGATCCTTCCGTGAGCGCGAGCGCCCGGCGGGGTCGCCGGACGGGCGGTCACGGTAGGACGGGATGCCACGCCCCCGGTCGGGCCTTGACGCCGGGACATCGCGGCGCGAGCATTCGCGCCCGCCTCGGATCCCGGGCGTTCGTTACGTCGTGCGTCATCCGCGCTTCGTGGCGAGAGAGTCCTGACGTACTTTCGTCTCACCCACTCACGAAGGCAGGTGAAGCCATGTCCCGCACGATCTCGTCGACAGTCCACCCGATCCAGCGCGCCATGGCCGCTGCCAACCCCTCCGCCTGGTGGGACGGCATCGTGACCGAGGTGTCCGGCTCCGAGGTGACGATCGCGCTCCTCGACGGCGCGACGCTGCGGCTGCGGGTGGTCGGTCCCCGCGCGGAAATCGCGGAGAGCGAGCCGGTGGCCTACCACCCGGTCGCAGAGCTCCTCAGCGCGCGCCGCATCACGACGACCGCGCAGACCCGCTGACGCATCGCGTCGACGCGCGGGACCGCGTGTCGGGCGCCCCAGCGGGTCCGCGGACAAGCTCGTCGGTCAGGCGGTCATCGAGGCCATCATGGCCTCGCACTTCATGACCATGTCGTCGCACGCCATCGCGCAGTAGCGACACATGGCATCCATGTCGGCGTGCATGCGGCACTCGGCGGCGCACGCGGTGCCCATGGTCATGCAGGCCATCATCATGGCCTTCATCACGTCCATGTCCATGCCGGCGGGGCGCATCATCATGTGCATCGTGGCGAGCGCCATCTCGGACATGTTCGCGCACATCGCGCAGCAGGTCGCCATCTCGGCGCCGGACATCATGTCGCTTCCCGCGCACATCGACGCCGCCATCGCGCAGGCGTTCATGGCCTGCATGCACTCCTGCATGGCATCCATGTCCATGGTCATGCCGGTGGGCATGTCCATCGGCATCGACTTCATCATTTCCATCGTGTCCATGTCGGTCTCCCGTGTTCTGGTAGAGGAATTGGCCCTGCGTTACCGCATGTTACGGCAGACGCTCTCGCCGCGACATCGTCATTCGCCATGCGTCTGCTGAACGGCCGGCCGACACGCCGCGCCGCGCTCACGCGCTGAGCCGGCGGTACCGGTCGAGTCGGCGCAGCCCCACGGCATCGGGTCGGTCCGCGGATGCCGTGGCGACGGCCCGCAGCGCTCGCTCGGCGCTCGCGCGATCCAGGCGCAGGCCGATCGCGACGAGTTCGCCCGCAGCGGGCGGCTCGGGCAGCGGGGTGACGTGGACCATCCGCCCCACCACGTTGACCAGGTACCCGCGTTCGCTGCGGGGTCCGCGCACCCGCACGCGTCCCTTCAGGCGGTAGCAGCCGGTCGGTGGATTCTCGAGCAGATCCAGCAGCGCCCCGGGGGCCACCGGCCCCGCGAGCGCCACCGTCGCCGCGCGGGCGTGTGCGTGTGCGTGCGTCGCGCGCGTCTCGTCGCGCAGCAGTGACGCCAACGGCAGTTCCTCCGGCGGCTCCTCCCGCCGGGCGACATCGAACACGAGCGCGGGATCGATCCGGCCGACCTCGGCCACGACGACCTCGACGTTCGCGTTGCGGGCGTGCACGCGCTCTGCGATGCGGGTCACGGTCTGCTCGCGCTCGCGCGGAGGGAGCAGATCGACCTTGCCGATCACGACGAGGGTCGCAGCCGCGTAGCGCAGCGGAGGCTCGGGCCACGTGTCGACGGTGCGGAAGTGCTCGACCGCATCGATCACCTCGACGACCCCGCCCGGTCGTATGCGCTCGACGCCGCTGAAGCGAATGAGGCGAGCGAGTGCCGGCGGGTCGGCTGCGCCACTGGCCTCGACGACGATGGCATCCAGGCGCAGGCGCGGGTGCGCGAGCTTCTCCAGGGCCGCGTCGAGCCCGCCGGCGTCGGGGAGGCAGCACAGGCAGCCGCCCGAGATGCCCGCAGCCTCGTCGACCTGCCCCGTGACGAGGGCCGCGTCGACGTTGAGCGCGCCGAAGTCGTTGACCACCACGCCGATGCGCGCTCCGGGCGCGCGCAGCAGGTGGTTCAGCAGCGAGGTCTTGCCGGCGCCGAGGAACCCGGTGACGGCGATGACGGGAACGCGCTCCGGGGGTGTCACGGGATGCTCCTTCCTCCGCTACTCTCTTATTGAGAACGTTTCTCAATAATTCCATCATCCCAGGAGTACCCATGCCGGATGCCGCCCAGCTCGCCCGCTTCACCACCGGGCAGGGCTTCATCGCCGCCCTCGACCAGAGCGGCGGCAGCACCCCCGCAGCTCTCGCGCTCTACGGCATCGACCCCGCGCGCTACGACGGCGACGACGAGATGTTCGCCCTCATCCACGCCGCACGGGCGCGCGTGGTCACCAGCCCCGTCTTCACCAGCGAGCGCGTGCTCGGCGCGATCCTCTTCGAGGGCACGCTCGCTCGCGACATCGACGGGCGCCCGTCGGCGGAGTACCTGTGGCGTGAGAAGGGCATCGTCCCCCTGCTCAAGATCGACCGCGGACTCGCTCCCGAGGCCCACGGCGTGCAGTTGATGCGCGAGATCCCCGACCTCGACGCGCTCCTCGCGCGCGCGGCATCCGCGGGGATCTTCGGCACGAAGGAGCGCTCGCTCATCCTGCGGGCGGATGCCGAGGGGATCGACGCCGTCGTCGCCCAGCAGATCGAGGTGGGCCGGCGCGTGAACGCCGCGGGTCTCGTGCCCATCCTCGAACCCGAGGTCGACATCCACGCCCCCGACAAGGCCGAGGCCGAGGCGCTGCTGAAGGCCGCGCTGCTGCGGCAGCTCGACGCGCTCCCCGACGAGGCGATCGTCGCGGTCAAGGTGACGATCCCGACCGTCGACGACTTCTACGCCGATCTCATCGCCCATCAGCGAGTGGCCCGTGTCGTGGCCCTCTCGGGCGGATACGCGCGCGACGACGCCAACGAACGCCTCGCCCGCAACCCGGGGCTGATCGCCAGCTTCAGCCGAGCGCTGCTGGACGGCCTCACCGTCGACCAGACGCCGGAGGAGTTCGATCGCACTCTGGATGCCACGATCGAGGGCATCTACCGGGCGTCGATCGCGTGAGCCGACCATGAGCACCGCGGAGTCGACGTGGGTGTCGTCCGCGCAGTACCGCTCGATCCAGGCGGGGCTGCGCGTGGTCGAGGCGTGGGGCGACGCGGATCGCGACCCCGAGGAGGCACTCGGGTGCGCCCTGCGCGCAGAGCCCGATGCCGCCGACCTCGTCATCGGTCTGGCCACGGTCTCGCGGCTCCTCGCGCTCGAACTCGCCGCCGCCACCGGCACGAGCGAGGGGCTCGTGCTCGCGCGCGTCCGAACGGTCGTGGAGCGTCTGCAGCGAGAGTGAGGCGTCCCCTCGCCGCGAGCACGCCAGGGGGTCGTCACCCCGACGACCGGTGACCGGGCGCCGGGTGCCCGGCCGCGCCGTCAGGCGGCCGGGCGCAGCGACGCGATGAACTCCAGCTTGTCCAGCACCGGGTCGGGCAGGACGAAGGGGTAGAGGTCGTCCTTGCCCATCGACCGGTTGACCATGTTGAGCGAGATCGACAGCGGCATCCACACGCCCGTCACGAAATCGCGGAACCGCGAGAAGGCCTCGACCCCGCCGACGCGCGTGAGGCCGTAGTCGGTGGCGGTCTCCACCGTGTCGGTGATGTGGAGGAAGTGCGCCCAGGTCTCGGCGAAGTCCTCGTAGGGGTGCATCGTGGCGTAGGTCGAGATGTACCGCTCGGGCCAGTCGCTCGGGGGACCCTCGGAGTAGTGACGGTCGATCTCGGCCTGATAGTCCGCCGTCTCGTCGCCGAAGAGCTCGCGGGCCTCGCCGATGCGGTCGGTGTCCTCGACGAGGATCCACTCGAAGTAGTGGCCGATCTCGTGCCGGAAGTGGCCCAGCATCGTGCGGTAGGGCTCGCCGAGCTGCTTCTGCACCCGCACGCGGTAGGCGTCGTCGCTCTCGGCGAGGTCGATCGTGATGACGCCCTCGTCGTGACCGATGACGACGTTCTCGGCGACGCTGGAGAGCAGGTCGAAGCACAGCCCGCGATCCGGGTCTTCGGCCTTGCCGACGACGCGAAAGCCGAGCCGGTCGAGCTCGACGAGCAGCCACCTCTTCGCGCGCTCGGCGACCGGGTACTGCGAGAGCCCCTTGGTATCCGCGTCGTTGGGGCGAACGCGAGTGAGATCGCACGCCGAGCACTGTCCGCCCTCGAGGCGCGCGAGCCACGTGCAGCCGGAGAGACCCAGGTTGCGGCATACGTGCCAGACGAGTCCGGCCGCATCGACGTACCGCCCGTTCTCGTCGACCGGCACGATCGCGGCCTCTTCGCGCGAGAACCCGAGGGCGCTCCCGCACGAGACGCACACCGAGTTCTCGAAGGTCAGGGCATTGCCGCACACGCGACACCGGAACGATTTCATCCGCCGAGCCTGTCAGACGCCGATGCCGCGACCGCGGGGGTTGCGCGCGAGATTGTCCTCGCGCGAAACGATCTTGGGAACCCCCTCAACCGGGCGGGGGGTCGGTTCCCACGATGGCCGCTGCGCAGGACAACACGACACGGCGAGGGAGAGTCGACATGGGTGTGAAGACAGCGGCGGCGGTGGGAGCGGTCGGCGTGGCGGTCGGGCTGGTGGCCCGCACGCTGGTGAGGGAACGGAAAGAGTCCGTCGGTGACGGGCGGCATCCCGAGGGGTGGAAGGCGGTGACGATCCTCGGGGATGCCGGCGAGTTCGCCGCCGACGGATACCCGGCGCCGCTGGAGCGGCTGCGCGATGCGCTCGAGGTGCGGATCGATCCCGCCCCCGGCGACAAGGGCTTCGAGGTGCACGCACGCGTCCGCGAGGGCGCCGAGGTGGGCGACGACGATCCCGTTCAGGCGCTGCGGACGGCCCTGCGCGACGCGAAGCAGCTGTTCGAGACGGGCGAGGTGCTGCGCGCCAAGCCCCGCCCGCACGGTCACCGGTCGGTGAGCCTGCTGGGCGCCGTGGTCGACAAGGCCGAGGACGATGCGAAGGGCGAGGGTGTGCTGTGAAGGCGCTGTGCTGGACCGGGGTCAACAAGCTCGAGGTGGAGACCGTCGACGATCCCGGCATCCTGAACGACCAGGACATCATCGTCCGGGTGCTGCTCACCACGACGTGCGGGTCCGACCTGCATCTGCTCGGCGGGTACGTCCCGACGATGCGGGCTGGCGACGTGCTGGGGCATGAGTTCCTCGGCGAGGTGGTCGAGACCGGCTCCGCCGTGACCAAGCACCGGGTCGGCGACCGGGTCGTGGTGTGCTCGTTCATCAGCTGCGGGAAGTGCTGGTACTGCACGAACGAGCTGTACTCGCTGTGCGACAACGGCAATCCCAACGCCGGGATCCCCGAGATGCTCTGGGGCCAGGCGCCGGGCGGTTGCTACGGCTACTCGCACGCGCTGGGCGGATGGGCCGGCAGTCACGCCGAGTACATCCGCGTGCCCTACGCCGATCAGGGGGCCTTCACGGTGCCCGAGGGCGTGAGCAACGAGCGGGCGCTGTTCGCCTCGGATGCCGCGCCCACGGGCTGGATGGGAGCGGACCTGGGCGGCGTGCAGCCCGGCGACACGGTCGCCGTGTGGGGTGCCGGCGGCGTGGGCCAGATGGCCGCGCGCGGCGCGCTGCTGCTCGGCGCCGAACGCGTCATCGTCATCGACCGGTACCAGGAGCGCCTGACGCAGGTCGAACAGGTCATCGGGGCCGAGACGATGAACTACGAGACCAGCGAAGTGCTCGGCGAACTGCGCGAGCTCACGGGCGGACGCGGCCCGGACGTGTGCATAGAGGCGGTCGGCATGGAGGCGCACTCGGACCGGATCGACTTCGCCTACGACCAGATCAAGCAGCAACTGCGGCTGCAGACCGACCGGCCCACGGCCGTGCGCGAAGCGATCTTCGCCGCGCGCAAGGGCGGCAGCGTCTTCGTGCTCGGCGTCTTCGGCGGGTTCGTCGACAAGTTCCCGCTCGGCGCGGTCATGAACAAGGGCCTCACCCTGCGTTCCGCCCAGCAGCACGGGCACCGCTACATCCCGATGCTGCTCGAGCGCATGGCGCGCGACGAGCTCGTCACCGAGCACCTCGCGACCCACGTCATGCCGCTGGACGAGGCCCCCGAGGGCTACGCGATGTTCAAGGAGAAGACGGACGGCTGCGTGCGCGCGGTGTTCCAGCCCTGACTCCCCGCCCATGCCCCCGGGCGCAGTCACGGGCGCCGGGGGAGCGGAGGCGGTGCGTCCGTGGCATCCATCCCCCCAGAGAAAGGCATCACCATGAAAGCCGTTGTCTACCAGGGCCCGCGCGACGTCCAGGTCATCGACGTCCCCGACGCCCGCATCGAGCGCCCCACCGACGTGCTCGTGCGCATCACCACGACGAACATCTGCGGTTCCGACCTGCACATGTACGAGGGACGCACCGACTTCGAGACGGGCCGATGGTTCGGCCACGAGAACATGGGCCAGGTGATCGAGGTCGGCGACGGCGTCGACAAGGTCCAGGTCGGCGACTGGGTCGTTCTGCCCTTCAACGTCGCCTGCGGCCACTGCAAGAACTGCGAGCGGGGCCTGACCAATTACTGCCTGACGGCGCAGCCGAATCCCGCGTGGGCGGGAGCGGCGTACGGGTTCGCCGACATGGGTCCGTGGGCCGGCGGTCAGGCCGAGCTGCTGCGCGTGCCGTGGGGCGACTTCAACTGCCTGCGCCTGGGCGAGGATGCCGAACAGAAGCAGACGGACTACGTCATGCTCGCCGACATCTTCCCCACCGGCTATCACGCGACCGAACTGGCCCACGTGAAGCCCGGCGATCAGACCGTGATCTACGGGGCCGGCCCGGTGGGGATGATGGCGGCATACTCCGCGATCATCAAGGGCGCGGGCAAGGTGATGGTCGTCGACCGGCATCCCGATCGCCTCCGCCTGATCGAGGAGATCGGCGCCATCCCCATCGACGACTCGAAGGTCGACCCCGTCGAGGCCGTGAACGAGATGACGATGGGACTCGGCGCCGACAACGGCTGCGAGTGCGTCGGCTATCAGGCCCACGATCCAGGCGGGCAGGAGGATCCGAACCTCACGCTGAACCGCCTGGTGAAGTCGGTGCGTTTCACCGGCGACATCGGGGTGGTCGGCGTCTACGTGCCACAGGACCCCGGGGCGGCGAACGACCTCGCCAAGCAGGGCAAGGTCGCGTTCGACTTCGGAGAGTTCTGGTTCCGCGGGCAGAAGCTCGGCAGCGGCCAGTGCCCGGTGAAGAGGTACAACCGGGCGCTGCGCGACCTCATCGCGGGCGGGAAGGCCACGCCGTCGTGGATCGTCAGCCACGAGCTGGGCCTCGACGAGGCGCCCGACGCGTACGAGCACTTCGACAACCGCGACGACGGGTGGACGAAGGTGGTGCTGCATCCGGGTGCGGCGGGCTGACGCCGCGGGCACGGGCGGAGTCCGCGCCGACCCCCTTCGCGTTCGATCGGGGTCGGCGCGGCGCGGATGGCCTAGCCTGTGTCGGGCGGTTCGCCACGTCGGCCTCCCGCGCGTCGCGCCGTCGAGCGAGAGGATGACTGTGACCCCCACGCCGACCCGCTCGCTCGTGCGGCGCGTGCTGGTGCATCCGTTGACCTGGGCCGCGGTCTGCCTTGCGGGGGCGATCCCGCTCTTGGGCACCGCCCACGACTTCTGGGGCTTCCTGCTCTCGCTCGTGGCGGGGTGGGTGGCGGCGCACGTCGTCGTCCGTGGGCTGTTTCGGCTCCAGCCGACGCCGCTCGCGGTGAGCGTCCATGTCGCGTTGTCGGCCGCAGCCGGGTGGGCGTTGTTCGCGATGGTGCAGCCGGGGCAGGGGTGGGGCGCCGTCCCGCCGACGGTACGGACCGCGCTCTCGTTCGCGGCGATCACGTTCTCGGGGTGGATCTGGCTCGCACTGCTCGGCCGCGCGACCGCAGCCGTGCAGGCCTCCTCCGAACACCGGGCTGCCCGTCTCGTCGAACCGGAATGGGTCCGCGAGCAGGACGACTGGATTCTGCGCCTGCCCGCGGTCGTCCTGCGCCGCTCGACGTACGTCGCGGCGACGGCGGTGCTCGGCGTCCTCGCCGTCGGCGCGATGGGGTTCTTCGCGTTCGTGTTCGCCGATCTCGCTCAGCGGATGGGGCCGATGGCCATGCTGCTGCTGCTCGGATGGACCGTCGGACTGCCGGTGTATCTGCTCGTCCTGGTCGTCGCCCGCGGCCGCACGGTCGACGTCGAGCTCCGCATCGGCCGCGGGGGAGTGCGCGTGCGCACCGGCGACGGCGACACCCTGATGGATGCCGGGCCGGACGGCATACGGTCGCTGCTGTGGTCCGCGCGTAACGCGCCGACGCGGATCGTCGTGCGTCCGGTCGAGGGCGCAGGTCTCGTGCTGCTCGTGGGGATGGCACGACGGCCGCGGGGCACGGCGGCCACGCTCCCGGCGTTGCCGCCCGGGCTGCTTCGCATCTGGGAAGAGGCGGGCCTGGGTGTCTCCTCGACCCGGCGGAACCGTGCCGGAGAGCTGAGTCTTGCGCGGGTGGGCATCGTCGACACGGTCGATCGGCGCGGCGGGCGCTCCCGGACACGACGACGCGATGAGGATGAGGGGGTCTCCGCGCGTGAGGCCGGCGGGGGAGGCTAGCCGCGGGGCTGCTCGTGCGAGCGCTCGCGCATCATCTGCTTCAGCTCGGCGATCTCGCCGCGCAGCGCCTCGACCTGCGTCTCGGTCGCAGCCGAAGCCTCCTCCGCCTCGACGGACACGCGCTGCACGATCCACGCGGCGAGCGTCGCGGTGACGACGCCGATCAGGGCCAGCCCGCCGATCATGAGCCCGACCGCCACGATGCGCCCGGTGACGGTGACGGGGGAGAAGTCGCCGTAGCCGACGGTGGTGATGGTCTCGAACGCCCACCACACCGCATCGCCGAAGGAGGAGATGGGCCCTCCGCTGCCGCGTTCGGCGTCGTACACCGCCAGTGCGGCGACGAAGACCGTGAGGGCCGTCGCTCCCACGGTGAACACCGCCACGCGCCCGCGCAGCATCGAGCCGGTGTTGCGCTGGATGAGGGCGATGATCGTGAAGAACCGCATCAGCCGGAGCGGGCGGAACACCGGCAGCGCCACGATCGCGAGGTCGAGCAGGTGACGCCAGAACCACCGCCACCGATGCTCCGTGACGACCAGGCGCACCACGTAGTCGATTACGAACACGGCCCACGTCGCTTTGAGGAGCACCTCGGCCACCGCTTCGACGACCCCCTCGGGAGTCGCGAGGATCTGCGCCGTGTATGCGGCGAGGAAGATGAACGCGGCGATGACCAGGGGCCACTCCACCGCCTTCTCCCAGCGGGCGAGCCGTTCTCCGTACATGCGCCGATTATCTCGGGAGAGGGATGCCGCTGCCCGGCTGCCGCGCCCGGACGGGGCACCGCGATGCCGCTGCCCGGCCGCCGCGGCCGGTTCCGGGCCGGTCTCGTTCGCTCAGTCGCCCGGTCGCTCGACCCCGCGCGCGCGGATCTCCTCCAGGTCGAGGCTGGCCAGGATCTTCCGCGCGACGAGGTCGTCGATCGTCCCCTCGCGCCGTAGGCGCAGCAGCACCTCGCGCTTGCGGTCGAGGATCGCCAGGCGCAGCCGCGTGGCCTCCTGGTGTTGGAGGAGCGGAGAACGCTGGGTCACGTCGATGTCGTCGCTGACGGCGATCATCTCGAGGGGGCCCGACGTGCGGCGTCCGTCGTCGTCGGTCGTGGTCGGCGGCACGGGTCCCATGGAGGATGAGGCGGATGCATCCTCGTCGAGCGAGGCATCGAGCTCGGCCAGATCCCTTTCCTCGATCGCGCGCTGGCGCGCCACCGCCCGGGCGTTCGCCAGCTCGAGTCGTTCGTACCCCTCGCGACGGGCGCGGTCGCGCACCCGGTCGCTGATGCCGTGCTCGACGGCGAGGTCGTCGAGCGCGGCGAGGGCGGCGCCGGAGATCGCCCGCTCGGCGAGCTCGTACTCCTCGATCGCGGCGTCGTCGGAGGGGAGCTTCGCCCAACGGATGACGACGGGCAGCAGGGGACCTTGCACGAGGAGGGTGAGCACGATCACGCCGGCGGTGACGAAGACGACCGCGTCGCGCCCGCCCACGGGTTCGCCAGTTGCGGTGGCCACGGGTACAGACAGGGCGATCGCGAGCGACACCGCGCCGCGGAACCCCGCGACCGTGCTGACCACGCGCGAGCGGTGTCTCAGAGAGCGCGAGGAGCCTGCGGGAGGGCGGGAGAACGGCGAGAACATCCACTGGAACAGGTACCGCACGACGAAGAGCGCCACCCACGCCGCGAGCGTGATGAGCGAGAGCATGCCGATCTCGGACGGGGAGATCTCGTGCAGCACGAGCTGCACCTCCAGTCCGATCAGCACGAACAGCGCACCGTTGAGCAGGTAGACGCCGAAGGGCCAGGTGGCATCCGCTGCGCGTCGCGACATCGCCGTCGTGATCCGCGGCGACACCCACGCGACGATGAGCCCGGCGAACACGACCGCGAGCACGCCCGAGGCGTCGATGAGCTCGGCGACGAGGAACGACGCGAACGGCACGAGCAGCAGCGTGAGGTTGATGGTGAGGGTCGCCTCCATCCGACGCAGCGCGACGTACGCCAGCGCAGCGACGGCGATGCCCGCGGCCGCGCCGCCGAGGTAGGACAGCAGCACCATCCCGGTGATCGACCAGGGCGTGACCTGACCGCCCAGCAGGAGCGAGACGGCGATGGCGTAGAGCACCAGCGCGGTGCCGTCGTTGGTGAGGCTCTCGGCCTTCAGCTTCATGAACGTCTTGGCCGGGAGCAGGCGTCCGAGCGCTGCGACCGCCGTGGCGTCGGGCGGGGCGACGGCGGCTCCGATGACGAGCGCGGCTTCCCAGGGAACGCCCATCCAGGTCGCGACGCCCGCGACGGCGAAGGCGGATGCCACGACCAGCAGCGTGCTCATCGGGATGATGTAGCGCAGCGAGCGGCGGACGGACCGCAGCGATGTCGTCCAGGCCTCGCGGAAGAGCATGACAGGAAGGAACAGCAACAGCACGGTCTCGGGCGGGAGCTCGATCATGCGCAGCTCGGGGATGAAGCCGAGCGCCAGACCGATGACCAGCAGCACGAGGGGCGTCGCGACCCGCAGGCGCGGCGCGAGCACCGTTCCCACCAGGATCGCCAGTCCGAGCAGGACCGTGACCTCGAGTCCTTCCATGCGTACCGCCTTCCGCCGTGCCTCACCTCACAGCGTAGGGAGGGGCTCCGACATTCCCGGAATCGCGCTTTTCCCGGGCGTGCTCCGCCGTCGCGAGCGACGGCGAGAGCGCGAGGCTCGGCGACAGGTCGCTCACACCTGCGCGACGTACCCCCGCCACGCTTCGCCGAGCCGCTCCACGCCCGCTTCCAGCATCCCGCGCGGCGGGGTGACCGGGATGCGGATGTGGTCGTCGGCATCCACGTCCGAGGCGAACTGCGCCGATCCCGCGATCGAGACCCCCACGCCCGCGGCGTATCGCGCGAAGCCGGAGGCGGACCCGGTCGGCAGCTGCGCCCACAGCCAGAGGCCCCCGCGCGGCGGTGTCCAACGCCAGTCGGGCAGGTGTGCGGCGAGGAGCTCACCCGCCGCGATCGCCGCGTCGCGGTGGACCGTGGCGACGGTACGGCGCAGCTCGGGTGCCGCGGCGATCAGATCGAGCGCGAGCAGCTGCGAGGGGACGCTCGTCGACAGGTCGCTCGTCTGTCGGAGTCCGCGCAGACGCCGCACGAGCACGGGATCGGCCCGGACCCATCCGATCCGCAGGCCCTCCCACGCCCACTTCGACAGCGAGTCGACGACGACGATCGGCGCGTCGGGACGCAGGCTCGCGAGAGACGGCGGGGGAGCGCCGTTGAACGACACGTGCGCGAGCACGCGGTCCTCGACCACCATCACGCCGTGCTCGGCGGCGAGGTCGGCGATGCGCTGACGGACGGCGGGACTGGCCTGAAGGCCGGTGGGGTTGTGGTTGTGCGGATTCAGGGCGATGAGCACGGGCCGACGCACGACGATCGCGATCTCCAGCGCGTCGACGTCGACGCCGTCGGGGGTGAGCGGGATGCCGTGGACCTGGCCGCCGCGCCGGCGCACGGCATCCGTCAGTCCGGGCCAGGCCACCTCCTCGGTGAGGATCGTGTCGCCGGGGGAGACGAGCTCGTCGACGAGCAGGCTCAGCGCCTGCTGCGCACCGTGGGTGACGAGGATCTGCGCGGATGTCGTCGGAGTGCCGTCCGAGGTCGTCAGCTCGGCGATGAGGGCGCGAAGGGCGGGGAGCCCCGCGGGGTCGCCCTCGACGGTGGTCGCGTCGAGCACGGGACGGTGGTTCTGCACGATCTCGATGGCGAGCGGCGAGATCGACGGGACCGCGCGCAGCAGGTCGATGCTCGAGGGCAGCGTTGCGTAGAGGGCCTCTCCCCGTCCGGCGACCTGGCGTGCGGCGATCGGGGCGGCCCCGGCGACGCGCGTACCGCTGCCCTGTCGTCGGTCCAGGATGCCGTCCTCGTAGAGGCGCGCGTACGCGCTGACGACCGTGCCGCGCGAGACCGCGACGGTGGCCGCGAGTGTGCGCTCGGAGGGCAGGCGGTCGCCGCCGCGCAGTTCGCCCTCGCGGACGAGTCGCGCGATGCCGTCGGCGAGGCTGGCCGAGAGCGTGGCGTCGGTCGTCGCCCAGCGGCCGAGCCGGAGGGCGAGCTGTTCAGCCGACACGAGGGCCGTGCGGTGGTCCACCAGGGCGGAAGTGGCTCTGTCGACGAGGGTCATAGTCGTTGATTCTGGTCCAATGAACAGCGCTCTCTCACCCGAATTCGCCTTTCCTGGTCCATTGAGTGCCGATTGGACCATTGCCGACCTCCTCGAGTGGATCGGTGCCGACGACGAGCGTTGTCACGACGAACGACTGACGGGGATTCTGGATGCCGTGAACGGGGCGCTCGAAACACTCGTCGCAGCCGCCGTGGAGCCGCGCGCAGCGGTGTGGACGCTCGCAACGCCCCCGCGACGAGACACCGCGCCGGTCGCATCGGTTCGCGCGCTCGCGCTGCGGGTGTCGGCGGATCCCGCGGCGGGCGAGCGGCGTCTGGGCGATCTCGTCGTCGCCCCGCCGGTTCCGGTGGCGGAGTCGACGGACCGCGGGATTCTTCTGGCCGTGTGAGCGTCCGCTCGCCGGCGCCGGCGCGCCCCCTCTCGCCGTCACCGTCGCGACGCCCGCGACAGCAATGACCCGCCCGCCGTCGCCACCGCCGCGGTGAGGGTGGCGGCGGGCCACCCGCCCGCGGTGACGATCGTGCCGGCGATGCCCGCCCCGACGGCTCCCGCCGCGTAATACAGCGTGAGGTAGGCGGCGTTGAGGCTCCCCGAGCGCGCCGGGTCGAGCGCGACGACACGGGACTGGTTCGCCACCTGAGCCGCGAAGCATCCCGCATCGAATGTGGCCAGGGCCAGGGCCGTGGGGACGGGCTGTCCCAGCGTCAGGGTGAGGAGCAGGGCGGATGCCGCAGCCACGGCCAGGCTGGTGGCGATCACGCGCGCGCTCCCGAAGCGGTCGGCGAGCTGCCCGGCGACACGCGTGACGACGAGACCGAGCGCGCCCACGAGACCGTAGAGCCCGATCGCGCTGGGGGAGAGCGAGAAGGGCGGTTCGGCCAGCTCCACCGCGAGGGCCACCCACACGAGGTTGAACGAGAAGAACCACAGCATTCCCGTCGCCGTCGCCCGCCGCAGCATCGCGTGCTGCCGGAGCAGTCGCGGCAGGCCGAGGAGCGCGGCGAGGTACGGCGTCGGTGCGCGTGGCGACGACCGTGGCACGACCGCGACGACGAGGGCCGCGCACGCGACCAGCAGCACGGCGAGGCACAGCAGCGCCCCGCGCCAGCCCACGAGGTCGCTCAGCGTGCCTCCGACGAAGCGGCTGAGCAGGAGTCCCGCCGAGATGCCCGCCGAGACCGTGCCCAGCTGCGCCCCGCGGTTCTCGGGGGCGAGTCGCCCCACGATCGCACTGCTCTGAGCGGCCACGGTGGTCGCGGCGCCCACCAGCACGAGCGCGACGGTCAGCATCGCCGGAGTGGATGATGCGGCGGCGAGCGCGAGGCATCCCGCGAGTGCGGCGAGCTGGGCGCTGAGCAGCGTGCGGGCCGAGACGCGGTCGGCGAGCGGCACGAGCAGCACGAGACCCGCGAGATACCCCGCGAACGCGGCGGCCACCGCTTGCGCGATGCGTGCCGTGGTGGCATCCATCGACACCGCGATCGCGCCCACGGCGGGTTGCAGGGCGTAGTCGTTGGCGATCGCGGCACCGGCGGCGACCGCGAGCACGACGACGGCGGTGCGCGAGAGGCGCTCGGCGGCGGTCACGGGATCGTGCGGGGTATCGGGAACGTGGGCGTCCCGGGGTCGATCACGGCGTCGTCCGCACCGCGATCGCTTCGACCTCCGCCCGGATCGACTCGTCGACGAAGGGAAGGGCGTGCACGATCGAGAAGGCGGGACGGATGTCGCCGTACACCTCGCCGTGGGCGCGCGCGGCGTCCTCCCAGTGGTCCCAGTCGGCGACGATCAGCCGGCTCTGCACGACGTCGGCGAGGGCGAAGCCGTTGTCGGTGAGCACGGTCTCGACGGTGGCGAGTGCGGCGCGCGTCTGGGTGTAGGCGTCGTCGCCGTCGCCGGCCGTGCCGGAGATGTAGATCGTGTCGTTCACGACGACCGCGCGGGAGTAGCCCACGCGGGGTTCCCACGGGGATCCCGTGCTGATCGTTCTGCGCATGTCGGTCCTTTCGTCGAGGGTTCTCGGATAACTACTACTCGGGTAGTACACGGCGGGTCAAGTCGTAGGATAAGGGCGTGTCGACGACGGAACTGACGGATGCGCTGGCCCGGCTCGGGTTCACTCAGTACGAGGCCCAGGCGTACTCCGCGCTGGTCGGGCACGAACCCTCGACGGGCGCCGAGGTGAGCCGTCGGGCCGGGATGCCGGCATCCAAGGTGTACGAAACCCTTCACCGCCTCGAGGCGCGTGGGGCCGTCCTCGCCAACCGCTCCGACACCGTGCGGTACGTCGCCGTCGACCCGGGGCGGGTGATCGCGGCGATCCGCGCACAGGTCGATCGTGATCTGCGCGCGGCGCAGGATGCCGCGACCCGTCTGCCGCTGCACCGCGAGGCGGGTCTGGTGTGGTCGCTCACCGGGGCCGAGGCGAACACCCTCGCCTTCGCCCGAGTGATCGAGGATGCCACGACGACGCTGTTCGCCGGCGTGTGGGACGAGGAGCTCGACGAGCTCGGCCCGCTGCTCGAGGCGGCGGCGGCGCGCGGCGTCGACACGCACGTCGCGATCTACGGCTCGCGGACGCTGTCGGGTCCGCGCACGTACGACCTGTCGGAGTGCGGCGCGAGCGCCCGGCTGCGGTTGGCCGGTCGGCGCCTCGCGGTGGTGGTCGCCGACGACACCGACGCGGTCGTCGCCGAGTACGGCGATCGCACCCCCGACCAGGGCACCTCCACGACGAATCCGGTGCTCGCGCTGCTGGCGGTCGAGTACATCAAGGCCGACGTGACCGGGCGGCTCCTCATCGATGCCCTGGCGCCGGGCGTGTACGAGCGGCTGCGGGCGGCGGGCGATCTGAGCGTGATCCTGGCGCCGCGGGAGGGCTGACGCGGGGCGGATGCCGCGGGGGTGATGCCGCGGGGGCGATGGTGCGAGCGCGATGCTGCGGGGCTGGGAGTGTGCGGGGGCTGTCGGTCGTGTGCTCGCGCGCAGCATGCGCCCGGCCCCGTACTCTCGTCCCGCGACGGCGGCGGCTGGGGGTGTTTTTTCCCCCCGCCCTCCTCGCCTCGGACGCACCCCCCGGGCAATGTCGGAACCCCTCGTTAGTGTTCGACCATGGACATCACGGCACCCCCGAGCGACCGGTCGCGACCGGCCCCTCTGTGGTGGGGCGTGCCGTGGCCCGGTGACGACGACCTGCAGGCCGAAGCCGACACGGCGTGGGCGGTCGAGGTGGGGCTGATCGATGTCGGTGGCTTCGACGGCGGGGGCCTTGATATCGGAAGGCCCGCGCCGTTTGGCCCTGTGCCGTCCCCGTGCGTCGATCTCGCGGCACCTGCGCCGTCTCATCCTGCGGCGCCGGCGCTGTCCGATCCTGCGGCGTGCGCGCTGTCTGATATCGCGTCGTGCGCGCTGTCCGATCCCGCGCCGTCTCATCCCGCGACCCCTGCACTCTCGATTTCCGCGCCGTGCGATCCCGCGGCGTCCGCGCTGTCCGACCCCGCGCCGTGCGATCCCGCGGCGTCCGCGCTGTGCGATCCCGCGCTGTGCGATCCTCCGGCGTCCGAGACGTGCGATCCCGCGGCCTCCACGCCGTCCGAAGCCGCGACACCCGCGTCTTCTGATCGTGCGACGCTCGGGCCGTGCGATCCCGTCACCCTTCTCCGTGAGCTCGAGCACCACGTCCGTGAACGCCATCGCGCCACCGCCGCGGAGTACCGCCTGATCCGACGTCTGCTCCACGACGCGGTCGTCGACCCCGTCCCGTGGGTGGGATCCGACCCGACCCTGGATGCCGCGTGGTCCGACACGCGTGGGCGCACCGTGGCGGCGGTGCGGCGCGATCGCCGGGATCTGGCCGAAAGGGCGGCGGTCGCCGAGATCGCGGTGCGGTTGCGGTTGTCCGAGCAGACGGTGCGCACGCGGGCGGCACACGCGGAGATGCTCCAGACGCGGTGTCCGGAGGTGTGGGCGGCATTCGCGGAGGGGATGATCTCCGAGCGCCACGCCGTCGAGTCGGCGCGGTTGGCGACTTCGCTTCCCGACGAGGTCGCGGGCGAGCCCGTTGCGTCGGCGCCTTCCGATTCCGCGTCGCCCGCCGACGAACCGACGACGTCTCCTGACGATGTCGAAGTGCCCTCACGGGAGCTTTCACCCGACGCCGAGGCGGGTAGCCCGGACCCTCTCGATGGCCCCGTCAGTGGTTCTGGGGTCGAATCCGACGAGCGCGCGTCGTGGAAGGCATTCGACGAGGGCGCCCTCGACCGCGCGCTGCGGCTCCCACCGGCGCGGTTCACCGTCGCCGCGCGCGCTCTCCGAGAGCGTGTGCACAGCGAGTCGCTCGAGGCCCGTCACCGCCGAGCGGCCCGCGACCGCGGCGTGTGGCTGACGCCCGAACTCGACGGCATGGCCACGTTGACCGCCCTGCTCCCCGCCGACCGGGCGCACGACGCTCTCACGCGCGTCGACCGCCTGGCGCGTCAGCTTCGTGCCGCGCCCGACGAGGAGCGCGTGCTCTCGCAGCTGCGAGCCGATGTGTTCGCCGATCTTCTGACGGTGAGCGGGTCGGGCGACGCGGGGTCTCCGGCGCCTGACGCGACCGGCGCGAGCGGGGGCGCGGGCGCGGCGGACTCTCTGGGTGCGGCGTCGTCGGCCGGCGCCTCACCGACGCCGCGCCCGAACCGTCGCGCCACGATCGTCGTGACGGTTCCCGCGCTGACGCTCCTCGGGGTCGGCGCCGAACCGGCTGTTCTCGACGGTCACGGCCCGATCGACCTCGATACGGCTCGGCGTCTGGCGGGTCAGGCGACGTCGTGGGTTCGCGTCCTCACCCACCCCCTCACGGGAGTGCCGCTCGCTCTCGACCGCTCGACGTACCGGGTACCCACCGCCCTGCGTCGATGGCTGGGGGTGACGTCTCCGACGTGCGTCTTCCCGGGATGCGGACGCTCGGCGCGCGAGTGCGACCTCGACCATCTCACCGCGTGGGCCGAGGGCGGCGTCACCGACGACGACAACCTCGCACCCGAGTGTCGACATCACCATCGCCTCCGCCACGAGACGCGATGGGATCCCTCTCGTGACCCTGACACGGGCGACCTTCGCTGGACGTCTCCGCTCGGCGCGGAGGTGCATGAGGATCCGCCGCCGTTCTAGGAACCGACAGCAGCGAACACGAGAACGCGATCGCGATGAGCGTCCTCCGACGGGTCGAACGGTCGACAGTCCACGACTACCATCTCCCCATGACCTCCGCGCACGACGCTGAACGTGCGGCTCGTCCCTCGGGTCTGTCCCGCCGTGCCCGGCTGATCGTCGCCGCGCTCGCGGTCATCGGGGGAGTCCCGTTCGTTCTCTTCGTCTGGATCGGGGCAGTCGTGCTGGTCGGTGCGGGAGGCGTCCCCCTGTCAGCGGCGCAGGTGCTCGCGTGGCTGCTGTCGGCGATCGTCGGTGTCGTCGTCTGGCCGCTCGCCCTCCGGCGCGCGCGGCACGAGTTCGAGCGGCGTCAGAGCTCGCGTGCGGTGCCGACGCCGACGCCGACGCGCGCCGACGCCGTCGCTCGAGCGATCCTCGTCGTCCTCGGTGCCGTCGCGATCATCGCGCTGACCGGCCCTCGCGACATCATCTCGGCGCTGGCGGATGCCGGGGCGACGATATCGATCGGCCCCCGAGAAAACGGGTTGCTGGTGCAGCTCGTCGCGACCATCCTGATCGTCATCATCGCCGCGCCCGCGCTCATCCTGACCCAGCGCGCACTCGGACGGATGCGGGCCGACGACCCGCGCCGTCCACGGCTCGAGGAACGTCAGAACTGGCACCTCGCTGCTGCCGTCGCGTGGGTGTGTTCCCTCGGCGTGGGTCTTCTGGTGTCGCTGGCCGCGCTCATCACCATGTGACGGCAAGCGAGGGCAGAGCCGGGCCAGGCAGTGGCGGGCAGAGCATCTCTGGGCGGAACATCTCCGGGCAGGGCAGGGCCGGGAGAGCAGGGCCGGGAGGCTCTCGCCGCAAGCTCCGCGACCCTCTCACGCAAGCCCCGCGACCCTCTCACGCGTGCTCCGCGACCCCCACCTTCGCCTTCGCCCACGACCGCCCGCGCGTGTCCTTGAGGATGTCGTACTCCACATCCACGTGCGGTTCGATCGCGCTGTACTTGTCGTTCGGTGCGCCGATGACCAGCTGGAACCCGAGCCCGCGCCACGCGCCGATCGCGCGCTTGGTGAAGTGCGCGTCAGCCTTGATGAGCGCCTCGTCGAGGAACACCGGCGCGTACCGCGGCCGCTCAGCCCCGGCGTCCCCGAGCTGGTAGCGAAGGGCCGCGCCGACGATGAACGCGATCAGTTCCTGCGATTCGCCACCGGACTTCTCGCCGATGTGGTCGTACAGCGCGACGTGCTCGCCGGTGTCGGCGCGGAAGCGTTCGGCGCTCACCCGCACGTGATTGCGCACGTCGACGAGGTCGGCGAAGTCCGGCGCTGAGGGACGAATGCGGCCGATCAGCCGCGCCATCCGCCCGTACACGGCCTCGCGCTCCTCGTCGGAGGAAGCCGCGTCGATCGCGGTCCGCACATCGCGCAGCTCGCGACGGAACCGGCGCCGCACCTCCGACTGGTTCTCGCGCGGCACGATCTGCAGCCGGTGCTCGTCGTCGTAGAAGGGCAGGTCCTGCATGATGTCGTTGATCGGCGCGATGCGCTCGCGGATCTCCCGCAGCGCCCGGGTCAGCGCCGAGTCGAGGTTCGTGAGGTCGTTGCCCGACAGGCGCAGCAGCGAGTCCCGCCATTCCGCCTCCAGCTCGTGCAGTCCGCTGGCCTCGAGGTCGGCGAGGATGCGCTCGAAGTCGCCGAGGGACTCGTCGGGGTCGGCGAGCAGGTTCGGGCTCGGCCACCGGTCGGTGAACGCGGTGAGCGTGCGCCGCAGGCTCTCGCGCTGATCGGCGAACGTCTCCTGCGCCGACCGTTGCTCTTCGAGCAGGCGCTTGGATGCGGACTCCAGCGCGGCGTCGAAGCGCGAGAGGAGCTGCGAGGGCGAGGCGTCGGCCGAAGGCGCGACGAAGAGCCCGTCGAGGTACGCGGCTTCGTCCGCCGACAGCTCCATTCCTGCGTCCTCGGCCCGCTCGATGCGCTCATTGGCGGCATCCACCTCGTCGGTGATCTCCGCCCAGCGCGCCGCGAGCGCCTGCTGCTCGGTCTTGGCGCCGCCGATCTCCTCGCGCAGCCGTGCGGCGCGAGCGCGCGTGCCCGAGATCTGCTCCTGCAATTCGGCGATGCGGGGGTTGCCAGCGGTGATTTCGACGACCGTCTCGTTCCAGCGATCCAGCTCGCGCTGAACGGATGCCACGTCCACCTGGTCCCACGACAGATCGGCGATCTTCTCGAACGCGCTCCGGCGCTCATCGAACGCGTCGAGCGCGGCGGCGGCCTCGTCGACCTCGGATTTCGCCGAGGCGAGGTCGCGGCGCACCGTGACGATCTGCTCGCCGAGCTCGGTCAGCCGCACGCGCGAGGAGAAGCCCAGCACGCTGTGGCGGATCGAGCCGCCGTGCGCACCGCGCGAGCCCTGGCTCGTCTGGCCCGAGATGGTCAGCGCCAGGCGGTGAGCGGCCAGCTCCGCGGGGGAGTCCACGCACACGAAGGCGAACTGCTGCTCCAGGCGGTCCTGCAGCCATCCGGTGAAGGCCGACGCGCGGAACTCCAGCCGCCCCGGCAGGGTCGCCGGATCCAGCCCCGTGCGCTCCGGCAGTCCCGTCGACACGCCCTCGAAGCGCAGACGCTCCGACAGGCGCACGCCGTCGATCGCCGCACGGAAGGATGCCAGGTGCGCGGCATCCACGAGCAGCGTCGTCGCGAAGCCGCCGAGGGCCAGCGTGAACGCCCCGCGCCACGGCTCGAACTCGGTGCGCACGTCGACGAGCTCGGCGACGAACGGCAGCTCGGCGGCGGTGAGTCCCGCAGCCTCCGCCAGCGCCTCACGCGCGTCGTGCAGGCGCGGCGGGATGTTGTCGTCGCGCGTCTGGGTGCGGCGGTGCTCGGTCTCCAGCGCCGCGAGCTGCTGGCGCAGCTCGGTGTGCCGACTGCTGGCGGCGACGAACGCGTCGCGCACGGCGGTCTTGGCATCCGCATCCGCCAGGGTACGCCGGGCCTCGTCGACCAGGGCGGCGAACTGCTTCTCGGACGACGCTTCGCTCGACAGCACCGCGAGCGCTGCCTCGAACCGCTCCCGGTCGCGCTGCATGCCCGCCAGGCGCCGCTCGAGCCCGCGGAGCTCGCGCTGCGCAGCGTCGAGCCGGTCGCCGCCGGCCGCGCGCAGCACGTCGCCGAGACCCTCGCGCTCGGCCTCGGCGGCGTCGGCGAGCGCCTGCCGTTCGCGCACGAGCGCGTCGGTGGCGTGCGTGCGTTCGCGCAGCTCGTCTTCGACGGCGCCGAGCAGGTCGACCCGCCGCTGGGCGCGCCAGAGCGAGGCCCGCGAGTCGGGATCGCTGAAGCGCCCGAGCGCGTCGATCAGACGCAGCCGCTCGGCCGCCTCGTCGATCCGCGACTTCATGGCGCGGATCGGCTGCAGCGCCCGCACCTGCTGACGGGCCTCGACCATGCGGGTGCGCGTGCCCTCGAGGCCGTCGAAGTGCGACACGACGGCCTCTGCCACCGCGAGTGTCTCGGGCTCCTCGAGCACCATGCGCTTGTACAGGTCGTCGACCGTGGTGATCTGCTGTCCGGCCTGGATGCGGGCGAGCAGGCTCATCGCCTTCGTTCCGGCACCTGCGGCGCCGATGCCGAGCACCGCGTGCAGCCGCGCCGAGAACTCGCGGTCGGTCGCGAGGGTGTCGAGCCCGGCGGCTCGCACGGCGGCATCCGACAGGTGGGCGCGAGCCGCCGGTTCGAGGGAACGCAGATCGAACGCCCCGTGCACGGTCGCGCGCACCTTTACCGCGTCGTCGAGCGTCCGCGCCGCCGCGGGGATGTACCAGGCACGAACCGCCGTGAACCGCGCGCCGTCGTGGTCGGCCCACGTCATCGCGATCGCCGTCCACGTGTCGACGCCGTCTCCGCGCAGCACGCGCACCTTGGTGCCCTCGTCGGTGCGCGACTCGTCGAGCTTGCCGCGGCCGTAGGAGAGGATGTTGCGCTGCTCCTGCCCACGCGGACGCCCCACGACGGCCCCGTTCGAGGCGCCGTTGAACGGCGTGGTGTGGGGCATCATCAGGGCGACGTAGGCGTCCATGAGCGTCGACTTGCCCGAACCTGACCCGCCGCACAAGAGTGTCGCGGTCGGCGCGAAGCGCACGCGGTGCGGACCGTCGTAGCCGCCCCAGTTGATCAGCTGCAGGTCTTCCGCCACCCACTGCTGCCCACGCGAAGCTGCGGGGATGAGGCCGAAGAGTGTCTCGAGCATGGTCATGAAAGAAGGTCTTTCTCGGGAGTCTCGGATGCCACGACCTCGGCGGGTGCGTTCCGGGTCTGCTCGTCCAGCCACGTCTGCAGCTCGCGAAGCGTCTCCGCGCTCAGCACGATCTCGATCAGGGGCCCGATGCGATAACGCCCCTCGGACTCCTCCTCGATGATCCCCTCGCGGTCGAGCCGCGCGATCGCGGTGCGCACGGCGCGCTGCTGGCTCGCGCGGGTGCCGTCGCTCTCGCTGAAGTAGGTGAGTACGGTCTGCTCGACCTCTTCGACGTCGACGCGGGCCGATGCGGTTCCGGCGGTGGTCTCGCGCTGGAACACCGTGCGCAAGTACACCAGCACGAGCGTCTCGGCCCGCGAATACGCTTCGTCCTTGAGCAGGATCGGCACGTCGACCTCGTCGCTTCGTACCTGCTCCTTGTAGGCGACACCGCGCGCGTGGTCGACGACGAGCCGCACGAACAGGTCGTTCAGCCGCGACTCGATCATCTGCTGGTGCTCCAGCAGCAGCTTCCACTCCGCGGGGGAGCTCTCGGCCAGCAGGAACCGCCGCTGCAGGATCCGCACGAGCACGCGCCGCACGTCCGCGTCCAGGATGCCGCGATCGCCCGCGAACAGCGCGTCGGGGTCGTTCTCCATCGCCACGGGGGCGATGAACGCGGGATTCTCGGCGTCGGTGCTCGGGATCTGCACGTCAGTCATCGGCATCCTGTTCTGTGGAGTTTCCTGCTTGGACCGCGCCGAAGGCGAAGCGCCGGGTGGTGCCGTCGGGGCGCACGGCCTCGACGATCGAGACGTCGTCGGTCTCGACGAGGCCCCGCCGGTGAACGATCTCGAGCAGACCGACGAGGTCGACGGGGCGCCGGGTCTCGGCATCCGCCCCCGTGAACGCGGTCGCCAGATCGAAGCCGTCACCGAGCCGCGCCACGTACGCCTCGAGCTCGGCATAGTGCGGCCCGCCCCAGGCGCGCGTGTCGGCGTCGACGAACTCGACATCGGGAGCCTCGGATGCCAGCGGCTCCGGCGCTCCGGGAGGTCGGACGTCGCTGATCGACTGGCGCAGATGCCCGACGTCGGCGAGCGGCAGCGTGCGCACCGGCTCGACGCGGCCGGGGGAACGGGTCTGACTCCACCGGTGGAGCCCCGCCATCACCCCGCGCAGCAGATCGTCGACCTGCCGGTCGCGGATGGGATCGTGCGTGCGCACCTGGGCGGTGATCACGTGCGAGGCGCGCCGCTGTGCCGTGAGCACCTCCTGTACGCCCGCTTCGACGCGGCGGGCGATGGCATCCAGTTCACCGCGCTGCTCGGGGGTCATGAGCCGCGAGAACGGCTGCGTCAGCACGGCGTGCAGCTGATCGGTGAGAGCGTCGATGTTGTCGGGGTCGCCGATCAGTCGCAGGGCCCCCTGGAACGCCCGCCCCTCGGGGGTTGCCTGCATCACCTGGCGTCCGCGCTCGAGGTACTCGCGCAGCACCTCGCCGGTCGGGCGCACGTCGCGGCGGAGCTCGGCGACCACGTCGCGCTGCATCGCGGCGATCGACTCGGCGACGCGGGAGAAGTCCGCGGGTAGCTCGCGCGCGAGATGGATGACGTTCTCCGCCTCTTCGAGCAGGTGGTCGTCGTCGAGCGGTTCGACGATGCCGTCGTCGAGCGCCGCGATCTCGGCATCCAGGGCCGCGCGCTCCTCGAGCAGGGCCTCACGTCGGCGGACGGGGTCGCTCTCGGCGTCGCGGGCCAGGCGCTCGACGGCATTCAAGAGCGTGCGTACCCGCGAGCGCGACACCCGGGCGCGGCCTCCGCCCGCGCGGCCGGCGATCTCGAGCGCTCCCACGGCGTGCGCGGAAAGGCGGTACACCTCGACGTCGTCCTCGATCTGCAGCCCCAGCCAGCCGACGCGCACCCAGCCGCGGCAGATGTCACGCGCGGAGCCGGCGGGGATGCGCCGGTCGTCGTCGGTGTCGTAGCCGGCCGCCCGGAGTTCGTCGATCGCCTCGGCGACCTCGACGTGCGCGTCGGCCACGGCGACCGCGGGACGATCGGGGGAGAAGACCACCGACAGCACGGCCACCACGAAGGGCGCGAAACGCCCGTGCAGCAGGTCGAGCGTCGGGTTCTTGAACGCCGTCACCGAGCGCAGGTACGCGGCTTCGGCTCGGGTGCGGGTCACTGGCTGAAGTCTACCGGGGACCGCGGATGCCGCCGGGCAGGGGGGATGCCGCGGGTGAAGAGGCGGAGAGGCTCATGCCTCCGTCTCGCGCTGCGCTCGTCGTCACGTCCCGCTCTGCGCGCGCTTCCCGGCTTTTCACCCGGCGGGTGGCGACGCCGCATAGGTCTCGGCTCGGGGAGCCCGGCGCCGACGCTGGACGGTGCGTCGGCTGGTGCGACGCGCCGCCGCCGCGCGGATCCGCCCGATGAGAGGACGCTCCCGTGCACGAGACACCCGAAGACGCGCACCGCCGCGTGCGCGGGTCAGGCCTGTCGCTCTCGCGACGGATGGTCGTCCGCGGTGCGGCGTGGGCCGTGCCCGCCGTCTCCGCGGCCGTGCTCGCCCCGTCCGCGAGGGCATCCGGCCGAACGCTCGCGTTCACCGCTGCGGCGTTCACGGGCGAGGTGTGCGGCGAGATCACCTCGGCGGTCGTGCAGTGCCTCGACGGCTCCGTTCCGGTCGCCGGGGTCGCCGTCGCGCTGCAGCTCAGCGGCGCTTATACGTTCGGCGACGCCACGACGTCCGCCGTCGTGATCACGGCGAGCGACGGCACGGCCGCGGTCGGTACGATCCGCGTCCCCGCCTCGGGACAGACCGGTTCGCTGACCGCGACGGCGGCCTCGGCTTCCGCGGCATCCGCCCTGCTGTCGGCCACGTCGCGGGACGTGCTGCTGTTCAGCCCGCGCGGATCGTCGCCCGTGACGACCGTTCCCTCCGGTGCGGTCGCGGTCGCCGCCGATCTCTTCCTCTCCGGGGGGAGCCTCTACCGCAGCGGGGCGGGAGCGGTGGTGCGCGACGTCAGCGCCGTCGGTGCGCTGGCACCCGACCCCGCCGGCAGTGGCGCGCTCCTCCTCCCGATCGGTCTCGCCGACGGCACGTCGGTCGTGTGGAACGCCACGACCGCGACGGTCTCGGCGGTGGCGGGAGTGCCCGCCTCGGCGACACCTGTGGCGGCCGACCTCTTCCTCTCCGGCACGACGATCTCTCGCAACGGCGTCGCCGTGGCGGGCGACGTGGCCGCGTACGGCCAGCTCGTCGAACACGAGCAGGGGGCCGGTCCGACGGGACAGTTCGAGGTGCCCTACCGCTCCACGACGGGAGCGCCCCGGCTGCTCCGCGTTCCCGCGGGCGAGGTCCGCACCGCGGCGGAGTTCGGCAGCGCGGGCGGGCCGCCCGCGAACGCGACGCCGGTCGCGGGCGACCTCTTCGCCGCGAACGGATCGCTGTACCGGGTCAGCTGGGACGGCTCGAACCCCTACGGTACCGGCGTGGTCGCCACCGACGTCGCCGCGTGGGGCGCCCTCACGCCCAACCCCTTCTTCCAGGGGCAACGCCTGCTTCCGGTCGTGACGAGCTCGGGCACACCCGGCCTGTTCATGGTCTCGGGCAACACCGTCCGGGCGGTGACCCAGGTGCCGACCGGTGCCACCCCCGTCGGTGCCGACCTGTTCTCCTCCGGCGGGCGGATCTACCAGGACGGCGTCGGCGCGGTGGCAGAGAACGTGGTCGCCGTCGGTCAGCCCGCCCCGGTCAGCGTCGGCTCCTCCCGTGTCGTCGTGCCCCTCTCCACGCAGCCCGCCACCTGTTGACCCGCGCCCCAGGAGTATCGATGTCCCTCACCCCTCGCTCCGGTCGGTTGCGTCTGTGGATTTCCGTCGGTGTCGTCGCCTTGCTCCTCGGCGGCGCCGTGTCCGCGGGCGCGCTCTTCCTCGCCTCGTCGACGCCCCCATCGGACGACGCTGTTCCCCCGGCGGCCCCCGTCGCGGCGTCCACACCCACCGCGACCGTCCCCGCCGAGGACACCGGCTCCTGGGCGGACGACCTCCCCGTCCCGCCCGGCGCCACCGAGGAGGAGCGGCGTCAGGTGGAGTTGAGCTACTCGCTCGTCGCCGTCGACGACGACCGCGCTGACAGTGTGCGGCAGGCGGCCTCCGGGGCGATCGGAGCGCAGTCGGTCCAGGGGACCACCTACTTCGCGGTACCCGCCGCCGAGATCGATGCCGTGCGCACCGCCCTTCCCGAGGCGGAGGTGACACCGAACCGCCTCGTCGAGACCGAGGCCGATCAGAGTCCGGCCCCGTCGTGGGGACTGGATGCCGTCGACACCGCGGCGGGAACCCTCGACACGCACTACTTCTTCGACACCACGGGCGCGGGAACCACCGTGTACGTCGTCGACACCGGCATCCAGTCCACCCACCCGGACTTCGGCGGACGCGTCGACGCCGCGAACGGGCACACCGAGGTCACCGACGGCAACGGCACCGAGGACTGCAACGGTCACGGCACGCACGTGGCAGGAACCGTGGGCAGCACGACGTACGGCGTCGCCAAGGCCACCCGGCTGGTGCCCGTGCGCGTGATGGGGTGCGACGGCAAGGGGACGTTCATCAGCTTCGTCTACGGCCTCATCTGGATCTACAACACGCAGACCGCGGGGCGAGCGGTGATCACCATGAGCCTGGGGCTCCCCCGCAACGACACCGCCAATCAGCTCGTCCAGATCGGCGTCGACGACGGCTGGGTCATCACCTCCGCGGCGGGGAACGATACGGATGACGCCTGCAAGTATTCGCCGGGCAGCGCATCCCCGGGCATCACCGTCGGAGCGATCGACGCCGCTCGGGCACTCGCCTGGTATAGCAACTACGGGACATGCGTCACCCTGTTCGCTCCCGGATCCGACATCACGTCGACGTGGATCGGCTCATCGACCAACACCATCAGCGGCACGTCGATGGCGACACCTCACGTCGCGGGTCTCGCCGCGCGTCTGCTCCAGGAGCATCCCAGCTGGGGGACGGCAGCGGTGAAAGCGGCGCTCACAACGACCCCGGGAGCCGGCGGCACCCTCACCGGGCTCCCCGCCGGCAGCCCGAACATCTTCGCCGCGATCCCGGGGATCCCCCGTCTGACCTCCCTCACCGCCGCGACGGATCCCGCCGGCGTCGCCCTCGCGTGGGCGACGAACGACATCGGGACGTTCACGACCTTCTCGCTCACCGTGACCGACACCACCACCGGGCGCGAGTATCCCGTCGTGGTATCGGGTGGGACGACGTCAACAGTGTTCACGGATGTCGTGGCCCACCACGCGTACCAGATCAGCGCGACGGCCACGGTCCGGATGCCGACGGGCACCGTGACCACGAACACGGTGAACACCTCTTTCGCGGCGGGTGGCTGAGAGGTAGCGGGACGGGTTCACGACCAACCCCGCACGAGAGCGCAGCGCGTCTTCGCGGAAAACGGACGGAGTCAGCCCCGGACGGTCGGTCTCTCCACCGGCGCGGAGGCGAGTCGGCGCAGGCGCGCGAGCTCGGTGACCGGGTCGGCGTGATCGTCGACGCGCAGGTCGAGGACGGTTTCCGTCCGGGAGGCGACGAGCAGCGCAGCGCTTTGCCGGCCGCGGGCGTCGCCGCCCGCCTCCTCGCCAGCGGTGAGGACGGCGAGCAGACGATCGGCGAGGTCGGCGCCCGCGGTGTCGGCCCACGCGATCGCCATCGCGTCGAGCACTCCGGCGCCGGCGAGGAGGTTGCCCACGAACACGGCATCCGGCGCAATCCGCGCGCCCGCCCACGCGGTGATCTCCGCGCCCGAGCGTGCGGCGCCGCTGCCGCCCCACGGCAGGGCGGCGACCTGGCGGAGGGCTTCGCCGGCGTCCCAATCGGGGACGCGCTGCACCGCGACCTCGGCCGAGGCGCCGCCGCCCAACTCGTTGAGGAGCATGCCGCGCAGCCCCCTATTCGTCCAAGCCTGGCTGGCCGCCGTGCCCACGGCGGGATCGACGGCAATCACCGACGCGCCGACGGCGAGGGACCGGCTGGCGGTCGCCGCGCCGATGCGCTCGCGCTCGCTGTCGCGGGCGAGAACGGTGAAGGTCATGGGCACTCCTGGGGTCGTCGATGAGCGGCGGGTCGCTCGGGGAGGTTTTGTGAAGATCGTGTTTCGACGTGGTCCCGGGCTTGTGCCGCTCCCCATGCTTGCACATACTGATCGAAACATCATCTAAATGATGAACCCCTCACCCGATTGGCATTCACATGAAACCGCGCATCACTCTCGGCGTTGCCGGCGCGCTCGCTGCGGCGCTCGCCCTCGCCGGGTGCTCCGCCGGTCAGAGCGTCGACATCGACGGCTCCGGCAGCACCTCCGGACAGACCCTCGTCGCCGCCATCGGGGGCGAGCCCGACCAGCTCGACCCGCAGAAGACCTCGTCGTACTTCGCATTCGAGGTGCTCGAGAACGTGTTCGACACCCTCGTGCAGCCGGATGCCAACCTCGAGATGCAGCCCGCGCTCGCCGAGAGCTGGACGACCAGCGACGACCAGCTCACCTGGACCTTCACGCTGCGCGACGGGGTGAAATTCCAGGACGGCTCGGACTTCACCAGCGAGGACGTCGTCTACAGCTACCGCCGCATCATCGACGAGAAGCTCGCCAACGCCTGGAAGTTCGCCACCGTCAGCGACGTCAGCGCCCCCAACGACAAGACCGTCGTCATCACGGTGTCGCAGCCGACCCCGAACCTGCTGTCGAACCTCGGCGGCTTCAAGGGCATGGCCATCGTCGAGAAGAGCAACGTCGAGTCGGGCGACATCACCACCGCCCCCGTCGGCACCGGTCCCTTTTCTGTGAGCGAGAACGTCGCCGGCGACCACATCACCCTGACGGCCAACCCGGACTACTGGGGCGGCGCGCCGAAGGTCGGGGGAGTGGAGTACCGCTTCATCTCAGAGCCCGCCACCGCCCTCGCCTCGCTCAAGGCCGGTGACATCGACTGGACCGACGTCGTCCCCACCCAGCAGGTCTCTCAGCTTGCGAGCGACTCCTCGCTCACGCTCGGCCAGACGCCGTCGAGCGACTACTGGTACCTCGCCCTCAATGAGGCGAAGTCCCCATGGAACGATGTTCGGGTGCGCCAGGCCATCGCGTACGCCATCGACCGGGATGCCATCATCCAGGCCGTCAGCTACGGCACCGCCGAGCCCAACCAGCTCGCCATCCCGCAGCAGAGCTTTTGGTACACCGCGTACGACGGCTACTCCACCGACATCGACAAGGCCAAGCAGCTGATGTCCGAGGCCGGTTTCACCGGCGGCACGCTGGACCTGCTCGCCACGAGCGACTACCCCGAGACGGTCACGGCCGCGCAGATCATCGCCGCGAACCTCGAGCCGCTCGGCATCCAGGTCTCGATCCGCCAGCCCGACTTCTCGACGTGGCTCGACGAGCAGAACGCCGGCAATTTCGACATGCTCATGATGGGCTGGCTCGGCAACATCGACCCCGACGACTTTTACTACGCGCAGCACCACACCGATGGCACGAGCAACGCGCAGAAGTTCTCGGATGCCGAGGTCGACAGGCTGCTCGACGCGGGCCGGGTCGAGACCGACAAGGACACGCGCAAGGACCTCTACGCGCAGGCCGCGACGATCATCGCCGACAAGGCCAGCTACATCTACCTCTACAACCCGTCGGTGCTGCAGGTCTGGTCGCCGAAGGTGGAGGGGTACGAGGCTCGCGCGGACCGTGCCATCCGCTTCACGGACGCTTCGCTGAGCGAGTGATCCTCGGTCGCGGGGGTGCCGGATGTCCGCGCCCCCGCGGTCGTGCCCGTCCGGTTCGGCTTCGTCCATCTCGTCCGTTCTCGCAAGGAGAGTGATTCCGTGAGGATCGCCCCCGCGCAGCTCCTGCGCTTCCTCGGTGCGCGGCTGCTCTCGTCGGCCGTCGTGCTGCTCGGCGTGCTGATCGTCGTGTTTGCCCTCGTGCACCTCGTGCCGGGAGACCCGGTACGTCTCGCGCTCGGCACGCGGTACACCCCCGAGGCCTACGACGCGCTGCGTGCGGCATCCGGTCTCGATCGTTCGTTGCCCGAGCAGTTCTTCTCCTACATCGGCCACGCGGTGACCGGCGACCTCGGGGTGAGTTTCCGCAACGGGCAGCCGGTCACCACCACGCTGCTGCAGCGCTTGCCCGCCACGATCTCGCTCGCGCTGGTCGGTCTGGTCGTCGCCCTGCTCATCTCCGTCCCGGCGGGCGTGTACTCGGCACTGCACGAGGGACGCGTCAGCGACGTGATCGTGCGCCTCACCAGCCAGTTCGGCGTCTCGGTGCCGGACTTCTGGCTCGGGCTGCTGCTCATCTCGATCTTCTCGGTCACGCTGGGCCTGCTCCCGGCGAGCGGATACGTCGCATTCGCCGACGACCCCGCCGGGTGGCTGCGCCAGGTGACGCTCCCGGGCCTCACCGTCGGGCTCGTCGCGGGCGCGATCATGACCCGCTACATCCGTGCGGCCGTCATCGACGTCGCCTCCGCCGGATACATCCGCACCGCGGTGTCGAAGGGCCTGCCCCGCCGCGTGGTCGTCTCGCGCCACATCGTGCGCGGCGCCCTGGTTCCGGTGCTGACCATCGCCGGCATCCAGCTCGCGACCATCCTCGGCGGCGTGATCGTCGTCGAGGTCGTGTTCGCCTGGCCGGGCCTGGGCCGACTCGTCTACGACGCGGTCGCCGCGCGCGACTACCCGCTCATCCAGGGGGCCGTGCTGCTGGTGGCCGTGATGTTCATCGTCGTCAACCTGATCGTGGACGTGCTCTACGCCGTCGTCGACCCGAGGATCCGTGCCGCATGAGTATCACCGAACCCTCCGTCAGTCCCGCGCCCGCCCCCGCGCCCGGGCGCGTGAAGTCCTGGCGCCTGCTGCTGGCGAACCCGCTGACCGTGGCCGCGGCCGTCGTGCTCGCCGTCGTCGTGCTCGCGGCGATCCTCGCGCCGTGGATCGCGCCGTACGGCGTCAACCAGATCGACGTCGCGAACGCCCTCACCCCGCCGAGCCCCGCGCACTGGTTCGGGACCGACGAGCTGGGCCGCGACGTGTTCTCCCGCGTGCTGCTGGCCGGATCCACCTCGCTCACGATCGCTGTCACCGCGGTCGCGAGCGCCCTCGTGCTCGGACTCGCGGTCGGCGTCGTCGCCGGCTACGCCGGCGGCTGGGTCGACGCGGCGCTCATGCGCGTCGTCGACGTGATGTTCGCCTTCCCCGTGCTGCTGCTGGCCCTCGCGATCATCGCCATCTTCGAACCCGGCATGCTCACGACCATCATCGCGATCGGTGTCGTCTACACCCCGATCTTCGCCCGCGTCGCGCGGGCCAGCACGCTGTCGCTGCGCACCTCGCCGTTCGTGCAGGTCTCGCGCACGATGGGCACGCCCCCGGCATCCATTCTCGTGCGGCACGTGCTGCCGAACATCGGCGGCCCGATCGTCGTGCAGACCTCGCTATCGCTGGCCTTCGCGATCCTGTCCGAGGCGGCGCTGTCGTTCCTCGGTCTCGGCATCCAGCCGCCGGCACCGTCGTGGGGCGGCATGCTCTTCACCGCGCAGGGATTTCTCGCGCAGGCGTGGTGGATGAGCGTCTTCCCGGGGGCGGCGATCTTCGTCACTGCCCTGGCCTTCAACCTCTTCGGCGACGGCCTGCGCGACGGCCTCGATCCGCGCCAGCGCACGATCATCGAGGCCCGGCAGGGGCAGCGACGGCGTGAGCGCGGGCTGCTCACGCGGCGCGACACGATCAGCCGGGAGGGACAGTCATGAACGTTCTCGAGGTACGCGACCTGCGGGTCGCGATCGGTGAGACCCACACCATTCAGGAGAGCCTGCGATGACCGTTCTCCAGGTACGCGACCTCCGCGTCGGGATCGGTGAGACCCCGATCGTGCACGGGCTCGACTTCGCCGTCGACCGGGGGCAGACCCTCGGCATCGTCGGTGAGTCCGGCTCGGGCAAGTCGCTCACGGTACTCGCCGCGACCGGGCTCATCGACGCCCCGGGTCGCCGGGTCGCCGGGTCCAGTGTGCTGCGGGCGACCCCGGACGCCGCCCCCGTCGAGCTTGTCGGAGCCTCCGACCGCACGCTGCGTTCGGTGCACGGCGACGGCATCGGCTTCGTGTTCCAGGACCCCTCGACCTCGCTGAATCCGTACCTCACGGTCGGGCGGCAGATCGCCGAATCGCTCGAGACCCACCGGGGCCTGTCGCGCCGGGCCGCGCACACCCGGGCGATCGCGCTGCTGGAGGCCGTCGGCATCCCGGATCCGGCGACGCGCGTCGACGCCTACCCGCACCAGTTCTCGGGCGGTCAGCGCCAGCGCGTGATGATCGCGACCGCCCTCGCGTGCGACCCGGCGCTGCTCGTCGCCGACGAGCCGACCACCGCGCTCGATGTCACGACCCAGGCGCAGATCATCGAGCTCGTGCAGCAGCTGCGGCACGACCGCGGCACCGCGGTCGTCTGGATCAGCCATGACCTCGGCGTCATCGGCCAGGTCGCCGACGACGTGCTCGTCCTGCGTCGCGGCGAGGCCGTCGAGCAGCGTCCCCTCGTCGATGTGTACGCCGACCCCCAGCACGCCTATACAAAGGAGCTGCTCGCGGCACGTCCGCGCGTGATCGCCGGTGCCGGACCCGCGCCCGAGCCCACCGCCACGCCGCTGCTCGAGGTCGCGAGCCTCGACGTGCGTTTCGCGGTACAGACGCCCGCGGGCCGCCGCACCATCCACGCCGTCGATGACGTGTCGTTCACCGTGCGCCGCGGGACAACTCTCGCGCTGGTGGGGGAGTCCGGCTCGGGAAAGTCGACGATTGCGAACGCCCTCACCGGCCTCGTCGCCCCGCACGCGGGGACGGCGACGCTGGCGGATGCCGAGGGCTCCGGCGTCCGCGACGCGCTCCGCGCGAAGCGCCGCGACCGTCGGCGCATCGCCATGGTGTTCCAGGACCCGTTCGCCTCGATCGACCCGCGCCGCACCGTGGCCGATGCGATCGCCGAGCCGCTGCGCGTGCACCGGCTCGGTGGCTCCACGGCGGCGTCGCGTGCCGCGCGCGTGCGAGAGCTGCTCGAGCTCGTCGACCTCGACCCGGCCTTCGCCGAGCGCTACCCGCACGAACTGTCCGGCGGGCAGCGTCAGCGCGTGTCGATCGCCCGCGCCCTCGCTCTCGAGCCCGAGCTGGTCATCCTCGACGAGGCCACGGCATCCCTCGACGTCTCGGTGCAGGCGCGCGTGCTCGCGCTGCTGCGTCGGCTGCAGGTCGAGCAGGGCCTGACGTACCTCTTCATCGCCCATGACCTCGCGATCGTGCAGCAGATGAGCCACGACGTCGTCGTGCTGCGCGGCGGGAAGGTCGTCGAGGCGGCTCCGGCGGCGGAACTCTTCGCGCACCCCCGCGAGGAGTACACCCGCGCGCTGCTGGCCGCCGTGCCGCCCGACGGGCCGCGGGTGCGGGCGTGATCCCACTGACTGCGGGCATATGTCCGTCGGTCGCTTCCCGTGGCGTGCATATGACGCAAGTCAGCGATGGGGCGGGGCGCGTGAGGCGTGGGATCGGCCGGGCGGGCTGCCGCGGGCGCACGCCGGATCTCGATACGCTGACACCGTCATGACACGAGCTACGGATGCCGGCGAACAGCGCACCGTCGAGACCCTCGGGGCCGCGGTGCGCGAGGCCCGCAAACGCCTGGGCCTGAGCGTGCAGGCGCTGTCGGAGAAGGCCGGCGTGAGCTTCGGCCTCGTCAGCCAGCTCGAGCGCGGGCTCGGCAACCCCTCGCTGCAGTCCCTCCAGCGCCTCGCCGGGGCCCTCGGCATCCCGGTCACCCAGTTGCTCGACGAGCCCGCCGTACCGCTCGCGGTCGTCACGCGCGCGAAGCGGCACATCATGCCGGTCGCCGCCGACGCGCCGCCGCATCAGCGCGCGGAGCGGGAGCTGCTCACCCCGCGCGGGGAGTCGATGCTGCAGCTGATCCGCTCGACCCTGCCGCCCGGGTTCACGAACGAGGCCAGTCCGTTCCGTCACATCGGCACCGAGACGGTGACGGTCGAGGCGGGCGTGCTCGTGGTGTGTCAGGCCGAGCGGCGCGTCGAGCTGCACGCCGGCGACACCGTCACCTACGGCTGCTCGGCCCCGCACTGGTGGGCCAACGGCCACGACGGCGAGACGGTGGTCCTGGGTGCGGTGACGCCGTTCGAGCGGTAGCATTCCCGTCCCTCGCCGGGCCGAACTCCTGAGACACGTCGGGTCGGCGGGCCGTGCCGCAGGGCTATGGGCGCGAGGGGCCGGGCACTCAGGAGTTCGGCACACCGTCCCCGGCCGCGCGGAACGCGAACCGATCGCCCGGCGACAGCACGTGCTCGTCGTCGCAGCGGTACCCGCGCAGCCACGGCACCCCGTCGATCACGCGCAGGTAGAAACCCTTGGGGTAGTCGTGGTCGTCGCGCAGCACCGGCGAGGCGACGTGCAGCGAGCCCGTGGGCGCGCGACCGGTGCTGAGGATGCGGTCCGGCGCGGTCGCCTGATCGAGCGTGGCGAGGCGCAGATACGGCGCTGCGACCGGGGGACAGAGCCCGAGGCCATGCCGGGCGGCTCCCGCGAAGACGTGCGGCAGTGTCGCGCCGTCGGGGAATCCGAGGTCGGCCACCGAGATCTCAACGATCGCGACCGTCTTACGCGAGGCGTCGTCGAAGACGGGATCCGCGAGCAGGATCTCGGCGTAGGAATTGCGATGGATGCCGTGCGCGTCGAGCCGCTCGATCAGGTCGCCGCGGCTCAGCCCGCCGACGTCGATGCTCCACGTGGTTCGGACGGTGCCGTCGATGATGTCCACCGATGCAGGGTACCGGTGCGCCCACATGCGGCGCTGTCCCTCGGGCAGTGGGCGTCCCCAGACGCGCCTCGGCCGCGACCCCCCGGATGAGGAGGGGTCGCGGCCGAGGCGCTGCGGTCGGGCCGGGGGCTCAGATCTCCGATCGCGGCCCGGGAGCCGTCTTGTTCACACCCGTCACCGGCTCGTTCTCATCGAACGACGCGATCGGGCGACGGAAGCCGCGGGTGAGGATGACGAGGTACACCACGCCCAGCGCGGTCCAGATGAGACCGCCGATGAGGGCGTGCATGTCGAGATTCACCCACAGCAGCACCGTGAGGAGCAGACCGATGCCCGGCATGACGATGTAGCGGAAGATGTCGCCCGGGGTCTTGTGCAGGCCCTTACGGACGGCGAACCACGCGATGACCGAGATGTTCACGAACGAGAACGCCACCAGCGCGCCGTAGTTGATGTACGCCGCGATCTGCTCGAGCGTGAACTCGATCGCCAGCAGGCTCACGATCCCGACGATGATGATCGAGATCGTCGGGGTGTGCGTCTTGGGGTTGATGAAGCCGAAGATCTTGCGCGGCAGCACGTTGTTGCGGCCCATCACCATGAGCATGCGCGAGACCGAGGCGTGCGACGCGAGCCACGAGGCCAAGGTCGCAGCGAACCCTGCGGCGGTGAGCACGGCCTGCAGGACGGGGCCGCCGACCTGCACGCCGATCTCGGGCAGCGTGCTGTCTTCGATCGCCTCCTGCGGGAACGCGGCCGAGTCGGGGAAGCGCAGCTGCGTCACGTACGAGGCGACGAGGAAGATCACACCGCCGGCGATGAGGGTGAGCACGATCGCCCGCGGCATGATTCTCGGGCTCTTCGCCTCCTCCGAGTACATCGACACCGCGTCGAAGCCGATGAACGAGAAGCACACGATGGTGGCGCCGGCGAGGACGGCGCCGAACTGCACGTCGTCGTGGACGAACGGCGCGAGCGACACCGCGGTCCCGGCTCCGGCACCGCCGACCAGCTGCACGACGACCATGACGACGAAGACCGTCATCACGAGGATCGAGAACACCAGCAGGATCATGTTGACGTTCGAGGTGCCGCGCATCGTCAGGTAGATGACGCCCGTGACACCGGCGGTGAACAGCACCACCCAGATCCAGCCCGGGACGTCGGGGAACAGCGCCTCCATGTAGCTGCGCAGGATGAGCGCGTTGACCATCGGCAGCAGCATGTAGTCGATGAGGGCGGTCCAGCCCACGACGAAGCCGACACCGGGGTGGATCGACTCGCGCGAGTAGGTGTAGGCGGAGCCTGCGCTGGGGATGACGCGGACCATCTTGCCGTAGCTGATGGCTGTGAAGACCAGCACGACGAGCGCCACGGCGTAGGCGGCGGGGACGACGTTGTTGGTGCCCTCGGCGACGAGTCCGAACGTGTCGAAGACGACCGTGGGGGTCATGTAGCCCAGGCCCAGGCCGACGATCGACCAGAGACCGAGGGTGCGGGCGAGCTTGGCGCCGGGGTTCGCGGCTGCCGTCGCGGCACCGAGATGATCGTTCACAGCTCCTCCTGGAGGGTGCGGGTCACGACGTCGTCGTGACCGGAGATGGTGTCGGGTACAGCATCGAGAGCACCGCTCGCGGGTGGGAGCGGGAGTACCGGCGGGGGTGGTGCCGGGAGGGCGGCGGGCGCCGCCGGTGGAGCGGGAGGGATGCCGACATCGGTGGCGCCGGCATCCCGATCGGTCAGAGGCGGTTCGAGGCTTCGGTGAGAACCGAGCGGAGGATCTGCTCGATCTCGGTGAACTCGGCGGGGCCGAGGGTCAGGGGCGGTGCGAGCTGGATGACGGGGTCGCCGCGGTCGTCGGCGCGGCAGTACAGGCCCGCGTCGAACAGCGCCTTGGAGAGGAAGCCGCGCAGCAGCCGCTCGGACTCCTCATCGTCGAAGGTCTCCTTGGTCGCCTTGTCCTTGACGAGTTCGATGCCGAAGAAGTAGCCGTCGCCGCGCACGTCGCCGACGATCGGCAGGTCGAGCAGCTGCTCGAGCGTGGAGCGGAAGAGCGGCGAGTTCGTCCGGACGTTCTCGAGCAGCCCCTCCTCCTCGAACACGTCGAGGTTCTCCAGCGCCACCGCGGCCGACACCGGGTGTCCGCCGAAGGTGTAGCCGTGCGGGAACGAGGCGTCGCCGTGCGCGAAGGGCTCGTAGATCCGGTCGCTGATGATGGTGCCGCCGAGCGGGGAGTATCCGCTGGTGACGGCCTTCGCGAACGTGATCATGTCGGGCTGGTAGTCGTAGGCCGAGGCGCCGAAGTAGTGGCCCAGGCGGCCGAAGGCGCAGATGACCTCGTCGGAGACGAGCAGCACGTCGTACTTGTCGCAGATCTCGCGCACGCGCTGGAAGTAGCCGGCCGGGGCGGGGAAGCAGCCGCCGGCGTTCTGCACGGGCTCGAGGAACACCGCGGCGACTGTCTCGGGGCCCTCGAACTGAATCATCTGCTCGATGCGGTCGGCGGCCCACAGGCCGAACTCCTCGGGGGTGCCGCCCCCGAAGCCCGATTCCTCGGCGCGGTAGTAGTTGGTGTTCGGCACCCGGAATCCGCCCGGGGTGACGGGTTCGAACATGTGCTTCATCACGGGCAGGCCGGTGATGGCCAGGGCGCCCTGCGTGGTGCCGTGGTAGGCAATCGCGCGCGAGATGACCTTGTGCTTGGTGGGCTGACCTTGCGTCTTCCAGTACTGCTTGGCGAGCTTGAACGCGGTCTCGACGGCCTCGCCGCCGCCGGTGGAGAAGAACACGTGGTTGAGGTCGCCCGGGGCGAGGTCCGCCAGCCGGTCCGCCAGCTCGATCGCCGCGGGGTGGGCGTACGACCACAGCGGGAAGAACGCGAGCTCCTCGGCCTGCTTCGCCGCCGCCTGCGCGAGACGACGACGGCCGTGGCCCGCGTTGACCACGAACAACCCGGAGAGCCCGTCGATGTAGCGCTTGCCCGTGGAGTCGAAGATGTGGTGCCCCTCACCTTTGACGATGATGGGCACTCCCGGTCCGTCGGTCATCACCGACTGACGGGCGAAGTGCATCCACAGGTGGTCGCGGGCCTTGGCCTGCAGGGTGGCGTTCTGATCGGTGTCGATGAGGGTCATCGTGTTCCCCAGTTGTAGAGCTGACGGTGGAGCTTGAGGTAGACGAACGTCTCGGTCGAGACGACGTCGGGGAGAGCGCGGACGCGGTCGTTCAGCAGGTCGATGAGGTCATCGTCGCTCTCGCAGACGACCTCGACGAGCAGGTCGAACGATCCCGCGGTCGAGACCACGTAGGTCACGCCCGGGAGTTCCGCCATCTCGGCCGCCACGACGCGGGTGTCTCCCGACACCCGCACGCCGATCATGGCCTGACGGGCGAAGCCGAGTTGCAGGGGATCGGTGACGGCGACGATCTGCAGGATGCCGGCATCCTGCAGCTTCTGCACGCGCTGGCGCGTGGCGGTCTCGCTGAGGCCGACGGCTTTGCCGATCTCGGCGTACGAGCGGCGGCCGTCTTCCTGCAGCTGCTCGACGATCGCCTTCGACACGCGGTCGAGGGCGACGGGCCGATCTGTGGCGGAAATCATGATGGGCGACGGTATCAGCGGAATGCGACGGGAATCAATGATGAATCCGAGATTTAAAACGCCGAAACACGGCGGAAACCGTCGTGGAGGGGCCGGTGGCGCAATCCGGCCCCTCGGGATCACGCCAGGCTCGCCATCACGTGCTTGAGGCGGGTGTAGTCCTCGAAGCCGTAGACCGAGAGGTCCTTGCCGTAGCCGGAGTGCTTGAACCCGCCGTGCGGCATGTCCGAGACGAACGGGATGTGCGCGTTGATCCAGACGCAGCCGAAGTCGAGGTCGCGGCTGAAGCGCAGCGCGCGGCCGTTGTCCTTCGTCCACACCGAGGCCGCCAGGGCGAAGGGCACGCCGTTGGCGAGCTCGAGCGCCTCCTCCTCGGTCTCGAACGACTGCACCGCCAGGACCGGGCCGAAGACCTCCTGCTGCACGAGCTCATCGTCCTGCCGGAGCCCCGTGACCACCGTCGGGGCGAAGAAGCAGCCGGTGTCGCCGACGCGCGTCCCGCCCGTCTGCACCCGCGCGTGCGCGGGGAGCCGCTCGATGAATCCCTCGACCCGCGCGAGCTGGTCGGGGTTGTTGACCGGGCCGAAGAAGGCATCCGGATCGTCCGGAGCCCCCACGCGCACGTTTTGCTCGATGTACGCCACGAGGCGCTCGACGAACGCGTCGTGCAGCGAGGCGTGCACGAGCAGGCGGGTGGCCGCGGTGCAGTCTTGACCGGCGTTGAAGAAGGCCGCCTCGGCGATCCCGGATGCCGCGGTGTCGAGGTCGGCGTCCGGGAAGACGATCGCCGGCGCCTTGCCGCCGAGCTCGAGGTGCACGCGCTTGAGGTCCCGCGCGGCCGAGGCCGCGACCTGCATCCCCGCGCGCACCGACCCGGTGATCGCGACGAGCTGCGGCGTCGGGTGCTCCACGAGCGCGCGGCCGGTGTCGCGGTCGCCGAGGACGACGTTGAGAACCCCCGGCGGGAGGATCTCGGCCGCGATCTCGGCCAGGAGCACCGTCGTCTGCGGCGTCGTCTCGCTGGGCTTGAGCACCACGGTGTTGCCCGCGGCGATCGCGGGTCCGATCTTCCACACCGCCATGTTCAGCGGATAGTTCCACGGCGTCACCTGGGCGACGACACCGATCGGCTCGCGCCGGACGTAGGAGGTGAACCCCTCCGCGTACTCCGCCGCCGCCCGGCCGTTCAGCTCGCGCGCGGCGCCGGCGAAGAAGCGCAACTGGTCGACGGACTGCACGATCTCGTCGGCGACGAGGCTCGCGCGGGGCTTGCCGGTGTCCTCCGACTCGAGGTCGGCGAACTCCTCCGCCCGGGCCTCGAGCGCGTCGGCGAGGCGGAACAGCGCGAGCTGGCGCTGAGCCGGCGTCGCCCGCTTCCACGCCGGGAACGCGGACGCGGCGGCGGCGACGGCGGCATCCACCTCGGCATCCGTCGAGACGGGCGCCTGGGCGTAGACCTCGCCCGTCACGGGGCTCACGAGGTCGAGCAGTGCGCCCGCGGAGGCGACGGAGGTGCCCCCGATGACGTTACTCAGCGTCTTCATGCGGCCGCCGCCTCGTCGGCGAGCGTGAGCGCCTCGTCGATGATGTCGAGACCGCGCACCAGCTCTTCCTCGGTGATCACGAGGGGAGGGGCCACGTGCACGCGGTTGAAGTGCGTGAACGGCCAGAGGCCGGCCTTCTTGCACGCTGCGGCGAACGCCGTCATGGGCGCGGCCGCGGGGCCGGAGGCGTTGAACGGCACGAGCGGCTCGCGCGTCTCGCGGTCGCGCACGAGTTCGATGGCCCAGAACAGCCCGCGTCCGCGCACCTCACCGACGGACGGATGCCGCTCGGCCATCGCCCGCAGGCGTGGTTCGACGACCCGCTCGCCGAGGTCGCGCACCCGCTCGAGGATCCCGTCGCGGGCGAACACCTCGAAGGTGGCCACGCCGGGCGCGCACGCGAGCGGGTGACCCGAGTAGGTCAGGCCGCCGGGGAACGCGACGGTGTCGAAGTGCGCCGCGATCGTGTCGGAGATCACCACGCCGCCGAGCGGGACGTAGCCGGAGTTCACACCCTTGGCGAAGGTGATGAGGTCGGGGGTGACGTCGAACGCGTCCACGGCGAACCACTCGCCGATGCGCCCGAAGCCGACCATCACCTCGTCGGCGATGTAGACGATACCGTACTTGTCGCACAGCGCGCGGACGCCCGGGAGGTAGCCGGGCGGCGGCACGAGCACGCCGTTCGTGCCGACCACCGTCTCGAGGATGATCGCCCCGATCGTCGACGCCCCCTCGAGGATGATCGTCTGCTCGAGGTGCTCGAGCGCCCGGGCCGTCTCCTCGGCCTCGTCCGCGGCGTGGAACGCCGAACGGTACGCGTAGGGTCCGAAGAAGTGCACGACCGAGGCGTCGGCGGGCTCGTTCGCCCAGCGTCGCGGGTCACCGGTCAGCGTGATCGCGGTCGAGGTGTTGCCGTGGTAGCTGCGGTACATCGCCAGCACCTTGCGCTTGCCCGTGACGAGTCTCGCCATGCGGACGGCGTTCTCGTTGGCATCCGCCCCGCCGTTGGTGAAGAACACCTTCGACATGCCCGCGGGGGCGACCTCCGCGATGCGGCGGGCGAGCTCCCCGCGCACGTCGTTCGCCATGGCGGGCTGGATCGTGGCGAGCTCACCCGCCTGTCGTTGGATCGCGGCGACGAGATCGGGATGCTGGTGCCCGAGGTTGAGGTTCACCAGTTGCGACGAGAAGTCGAGGTAGCGGTTTCCGGCGTAGTCCCAGAACGTGGCGCCCTCGCCTCCCGCGACCGGCAGCGGGTCGATGAGCGCCTGCGCGCTCCAGGAGTGGAAGACGTGCCCGCGGTCGTTCGCGCGGACGCGGGCGTCGGTGTCGAGGTCGGGCGAGGTGAGGGTCATGGCGATACCTTTCCGGACTCAGTGGTTGCTCGGGAAGCCGAGGCTGATCTGGCTCTCGCTGGGGTCGGGCCAGCGGGTGGTGACGACCTTGCTGCGCGTGTAGAAGTGGATCGACTCGGGGCCGTAGATGTGCGAGTCGCCGAACAGCGAGTTGCGCCA